>Ga0306910_1000781_pt1 | contig 13074 bp, 9 predicted proteins | sample AntRauMFilla2698_FD_190438 | JGI IMG/M metagenome (GOLD analysis project Ga0306910, IMG submission 190438) | Saline lake microbial communities from Rauer Islands, Antarctica - Metagenome Filla 2 #698 (v2) (version 2) | ecosystem: Environmental > Aquatic > Non-marine Saline and Alkaline > Saline ... | reverse complement strand
GCAAAAGTGCACAAACGCATGGCGGAAAAAGAGCTGAAGGGAAAAACCATCACTTTAAAAGTCCGCTATCACAACTTTGATACTATTACCCGAAGCGCCACTCTCACCGGCTTTGTGAATGAGGAAGAAGTGCTGTACGACACCGCCATTCAATTGCTCAAAGACACCGATAGTGATGAGCGTCCCGTGCGATTATTAGGCATTTCCGTCACTAATCTCGACAATCAGCTCAAAGGAATAACAGGAATCCAGCTCGATCTCCCGTTTCAGAAAAAATCTTTGCTTTCATTTGAACCAGACTGACATCCATTGTCCCGGTGACATTCTATTATTACTCATAAATCTTTTTCAAAAAACTCTTATGCGAAAGTGGCCATGTAGAGTTGAAAAGGATTTCTATCGATTAAATCTGAATTATTAGATAAATGCTCACACATCCCAAGGGGATGTAACGTGAATAACTCCGTGCGTAAGCGCGGGGTTTTGAACAACAAAAGTGAAGCGAGGAGGCAATTTTTCACCCAACACTTTTGCAGTAATCGACGAGCATAAACCAAATACTAATAATAAGACACATAAAACCTTTTTTATAAAGACTGTATCCTTTACAAATAATAAATGAATGTCACGTCACGACGAACCACCACAAATCCGCCTGTTTCCCTATCATAATCCTCTTAAAGCGGAAAAGTGGGATGGATTTTTTAACGAGATCACAAAAAAGCCGGGCATTTACCGGATGTATGATGCAGAGAACGTGATCCTCTACGTGGGAAAAGCCAAAAATTTGCACAAGCGATTGCAATCATATCGCTACGTTCATCTCGATCGGTCATCTTCTAAAACGGTGCGGCTGATTCATCACATCAATTTTATTGAGATTCAGACGACAGAAACAGAATCTGATGCGCTCAAACTTGAAAATAAATGGCTGCGCGAGATCAAGCCACCCTTCAACAGCGCCAATACGCGACACGAAAAATATTTATTTATAGGCGTCAATTTTAATGCAGAGCAAAACCGCTGGAGCATGGAATGGACGATGCGCGAGGAGGTCATCACCAAGTCATTAAAACTGGGAGCGTTTAAAGGAATCGGTCCTTCCTATCAATTTTTGATGGCTGTTCAGCGGGGATGTTGGATGCTATCTGATTCAAGCAAAAATTCGCATTCTCTGAATCTACCATGGCTGTTACAACGGAGAAAACCGGCGCAGAAGATTGAACTTCCAATAATGGAAAAAGAATTGGCGGATGAACTCTTTTTCCTCCTGCTCACCGGAAAAAGTGATGAGTGGATTGATTGGCTGGAGTCAGAGCTTTCCCAAATATGTGAGTCCAATTTCAGTCGCCGTTACGCTATGCGTATTGTTGAAGACTGTCGCCATTTCTACACCCGCTATCTCAGACGGCAACATCTGCTTATTTCCACCCTGAAGATCAAAGAATCGGTCATCCCACAAGATAAAATTGATGATCTGCTGGTGGATTTTGCTTTTAGTGAGTGAGAGAATTAATAGGACATGGTTGTTAAATTTATCACCTGAAATAGAATCGTTTTAATATCTAATTCCCCTCCATGGTCTGTTTCTGCCCTACACTTTCATCTCAACATAAACGCATTGTTCCACTTCCGGAGGAAGTAAACACGGTAGCAGAAATACGCTTCTGTGAGATTGGGCGAGGAAGCTTCCAGCTTACAACTGCCCATTTCATAAACGACGAGTATCTGAATAATTCCCGGAATCTTATGTTTTTTGATTTTTGCCGCGATGCTCGTCGATTTTGTTTATCCCGTTTCTATATTCCAAAACTCCTCACACATCTTCAAGGCAGCGCTTAATTTCTACCGTATGTTTGGGTTGCTCCGCAACTGCTTCTTAGGTCTGATTTATTTCCCTATTCCAGAGTCTCTGCATTGCATTCAAAAAGTTCGGTACACGTTACAGCTCGTGATTTAAATAACCTATCCAAATCCAGAATCAACGGCTTTATCCACTTCCGGAGGAAGCCCACACACGGTAGTAATAACAAAACCCGAAAGAAATTGTGTGAGGAGACTATAAATCAACCATCGCCGGTTTTGTAACCCGACGAACAATTGAACAAACTATTCCTCTCTTATCAAATCAATTTATCGGTTAGGATTTTTCCTATAAGGATTATCAGCCACTTGTAGGACAAACTCCTACATAAATTCCTATCTCCCGCCTACACCACTCAGATTAATGAGCTTACATCCCATCCGCAGCTGTTATGGTATATTCTGATTGAATCGCCAATAAACACTTGTCCGTTATGAAAAACTCCAACCACAACACGCTGATATCACTTTTCGTGATCATTATTTTAGCAGGATTTTCCCCTGCTGTCCAAGCCGATATTCACACATGGACCGGAAACGGTACGTCCGGTGACTGGTCGGACGCCAATAACTGGGATTTAGGCGTACCCGCTACAGGAGACGATGTTATTTTCGGAAACGGAGACACTATCAATCTTTCAAATGTTGGCAGAACAGAACCACGCCACATTTCCATTCAGGGAAACACTCAGGTTGTTTTAATTGAAAGAAGAATTGTAGTTCGTGGGGATTTAACCGTCAGCTCCGGCACATTCGATATCAACGATAATGAACTTCGTTTGACTGGTAAAGCGTATGTAAATGGTGGAACTCTTCTTATGAGTAGCGCCACCACAACCATGTATGAGGGAATTGAACTTACCAATGGAACTCTGAATATTGAGAATGGGAAAATTATCTTTTTTGAATCAGATCTCAGCTACTCGGGCGGAAGCTTTATTGCGGGAACAGGAACGCTTGAATTTCAGGGAGAAACAAGCTCAAAAATCACTGCTACATTAGATATTTCAGTTTACAGATTAATAGTAAATATGTCTGATTGGTACGGATTATTCAGCCTCGAAGGCAATGGAAATACCGTTTTCACCATTTTAGATTACGTTCAGATCAACAATTACGATGCTTATTACAACGATCCACCTCTTGCGCTGTCTCAGGCCTACATTTCCTATGCCAACGGATCTTCACTTAAATATAATCGTCCCGCAGGAATTCCCGCAACAGGCGACGAATGGCCCGCTTCCAACATGCCCAAAGTTATCTTTGCAGAGGGTGAAATCACTCTCGATGAAGCCAAATCCTCGGTCGATACCGTGATCATTCAAAATGGATCTTTAATTGGAAATATTGCTTATGGTGGCGATGAATCTTTACTAAGTTATGATCCGCTTTATAATCAAAACATCACAATTGGATCAGAATGGCCGACAACTGACGGACCTTCCAGTCTCAATATTACCAATTCAGGCTACTCAATTATTGGCTATGATAATATCACACTGTTAAAAAACCTGACAATTACTGATGGTACACTCGACCTCAATAATAAAACCATTACTGTTTTGGGATCAGTCTCAGGCAGTACTATCTCCGGGAGCGGTTCAATAGCCAATGGAACTTCCCTGATCGTTGGAAATCAAAACCTGACTAATTATGCTCAGACAATTAGCGGTTCTGTCTCTTTTTCTGATATAAACATCGATAAGTCGGGCGGAGCAAGTGAATCTGACAACAAGGTTTCAATCACACAATCCATAAGCCTTAAAAATGGAAGCAGTCTTACCCTTACAAACGGAAGATTAGATTTTAACGGACAAAGCTTCGTTTTGGGTGGTAATAATCAATTGATAAACACAGGTACTATCTACACCGGAGGAACCTCGTTAAACAACTTTTCATCAATCTATTCCCCTAATGGAAATCTTGTATTCGACGGAACTATCTCAGAAACAATTCCATCAGGGTTTACGGTTTTTGATTTGACCATGAACAACCCCGAAGGTGCTAACACCTCAACCGGCACGCTTACAGTTTCCGGAGAATTAGAACTCATTCAGGGTCAGTTAACAACATCATCATCAAAAACTGTTTTAATGGACATTGGAAGCAATATTAATCAACATTCATCTGCTTCATTTATAAACGGTCCGCTGCAGAAAGTTTTTTCAGCATCGGGTTCTTTTACCTTTCCAATTGGAAATAGTGATATTTCTAAACCAGTCACTTTCTCTTATAGTTATTTCGATGGGGCTGAAAACAGCAACGTTGAACTTTCCTATTTCCACAACTCTACGTTTTCAACAGGAACTCTTCCAGATGACATTTCCGAGTCTGACAATACTGGTTATTTCACCATGAAAGAGGTAGGAACTACACCAGATTCTATGGCATATTCACTTACAATGCCGTTTTCAAACGAAAACTTTCTGCCCGAAAACAGAAACCGAATTCTTTTACAACAATCTGACACTCCTACATGGCTCGTTGGAACAACCGATGCCGCAACCGATGTAGATACTGCTCTTAATCAGGTTACTATGAGTGGTATGAATACTTTTCCTACCAACAGTGGTATGATCATTCTGGGAAAAGGAAATCAGCTTGTCGTTTTTACCGGTTTTGAAGACCTCGATTGGTTTAACACAAACAACTGGTCAAGTGGCTCTTTACCAACATCCGTGGATGATATTGTAGTTGAAGAAAATACCACTTTAAAATTAGGTGATGATGATGGAAACAGCGGAACCGAAACCCCGCTTCAGCAAGTAGCTACCATCACTCTTTCTGCTAACAGTGTTTTTGAAATTGATTCAACTAATACTGCTACTACCTCACTCCTTGTAGGACATGGTGTTGGAGATGATACTGTTCTACATGTTAATACAAATAGCGAACTCATTATTAATGGCGGAGCAAACAAAACCATCGCCCTTCAAAACAGCAGCAATGAAAAAATGTTTGTAGAAGGAACCGTAACCATGACCAGTGGCCGAAATTTCGGTGTTGGCACCGGCGGACTTGACCTTCCTGCTTCACGTCAAACCTGGACATTGGGAAGCACTTTAAATTTTGGAATTGCATCCCAGTATTTCAATGCTCAGGATTATGGTAACCTGACTTTGAATTTGGTGGATGAGATGATTCTGAATGAATCGATGACGGTTCATGGTGATTTAACATTTAATTCCGGCACATTCGCATTTGTTCGTGGCGATGTAACCGGTAAACATTTTGTTATAGAAAACGATCTCTATGTTAAGAATGATGCCTTTGTGCGCACCTGCCTCGAGAATAACGGAACAAATGTGTTTTCTATTGAAGGTGATATTAATGTCGATAACACAGCTTCATTTTACTCAGAAATGGGTGCCATTCTGGAACTTTCCGGTGATGAACCACAATTAGTTTGCACAACTGTAACTCAGCTCAGAAAATTAAAGATCTCTGGAGCTGGTGTTAAAACTCTTAGTACCGATTTAACAGTAACGGAATCACTCGATTTAGACGGTATAATTAACGCCAACGGAAATACCATAACCATTGGAACCGATCCAAACAACCCCGGCTCACTGAATATTGACAATGATATTCAACCTTATTCAAAAGCGGCCAGTGGCGCAACACTTACAAATAATGGAAATGGAAAAGTACGTGGGATCATCGGACGTTTACTACGATTTATTCCGCCGTGGGCATCTGCAAACATTCGATTTCCTATTCAATCAAACAGTTTTTTACGCGAAGTTGTACTTCACTTTCCCGAAGGCTCAGGCGGTGGTTTAGTGTATGTTGACTACAATCCCAATCCACCCGGCGCTAATGGTTTGCCACTAACTGATGGAGATGGGGTTTTGCTTAAAAATATATATCCCGGCGGATACTGGACCATTCATAACATTTGGGGAGTTTCAAATGATTCGTATGAAGTAGAACTCATTACCAACGAATTTACAGGAGTTTCTAACCCATCTGAAGTACGATTAATAAAACGAGAAGATGAAACTCAACCCTGGCAAGTTTTAGGCGATCATCAGTTTGGTTCTATTGATGAAAATGGTCAGCTTGTGGTAAAACGTGTCGGACTACAAGGTTTTTCAGATTTCACTTTTGCCGGAAGTGACTCCAATCCCCTGCCGGTTGAACTCAGCAATTTTGAAGGATTTATAGAAAGCGCGGGCATTCCTGAGTTACGTTGGTCAACCGCCACCGAGCGCGAAAACTACGGGTTCCATATTGAACGAAGTGATCAACCAATAGATATTTCTGCAGATACAAGCTGGACAGAAATAGCGTTTGTTGAAGGAAATGGCACCACAACCGAAGAACAATCCTACAGCTACACCGATAACAGCGCAACGCTTAACGGAACCTATCTGTATCGATTAATTCAGGAAGATTACGACGGAACAAAAACCACGCATGACACCCTCGATATCAAGGTTGAGCTGGCCACACATACGGGTTTAAGCTCTGTGTATCCTAATCCGTTTAATCCACAAACCACAGTAGCATTCTCGGTAAATAAAACTCAATCGGTTAAAATTAATCTGTACAATGTTCTGGGCCAACGTGTTCGCGTACTGGCAAACAGTACATTTGAGGCGGGTAATCACTCTCTGCGACTGAACGCACAAAGCCTGAGCAGTGGAACGTACTTACTTGTTATGCAGGCAGACGGACGTCAACATGTAAAAAAAATATCGTTGATTGAATAGATACTATTAGCGTTACCGGTATCACACTACCTATCATCTACATTGGCATTCATAGTGTGATATCGGTTTTTATTTCATATCCATCTCTGGTCTATGAATATTTTAACATCTTTATTATCGGTATGATTTGAATACGATCGATACATTTGAGCTCCTCATACTCTTTCAGATTAGCATTTTCTAATTGCGGCATATAGCATCACTCCGCGACACATTCTATTCTTTTTTTGTAAAAAGTGAGTATTTCCACCGGACCCAAACCTACAAAAAAACGTCCCTCTCACCGATTTACCTTAATAAATGATACCATAGTAACAGACTGTTAAATGTAATTTAGTTTTTACGGTCTAACCTCTTATTTTTCTCGTCAATTTTTGGCTCAACGGTGGTACGAACTTTACTTCATGTCTATTTCAAAATATCGACTTTTGGGAGCGTTTCTATTTATAGGATGTCTCTTTATGGCGCTTCCCTCAACTGCTCAACAAGTAGCTGAAACACTTACTCAGGCAAGTACGAGCGGAACCTGGCTCAGCATTCTTCCTCCTCTTATTGCAATTGTACTTGCTCTTATAACCCGGCAAGTACTCTTTTCCATTTTTATCAGTATCTGGCTTGGCGCTTATCTGGTTAGCGACATGAGCTTTGCCCATATTGGCTCCAGCTTTTTTGATACCGTCACCGATTACCTTGTGCCCGCGGTAGCCTCAGAAGGTCACGTAAGTATTATTCTGTTCAGTTTATTAATAGGCGGAATGATTGGTGTGATTACGGCCAACGGCGGAACACGCGGAATTATCGATCTGTTTACGAAATTTGTAAAAAACAGGCGTCAGGGTCAGCTCACTACCGCAATTATGGGTTGCCTGATATTTTTTGATGATTACGCCAATACTATGATTGTGGGCAACACCATGCGACCGCTCACCGACAAATTCAGAATTACCCGGGCAAAACTCGCTTATCTGGTCGATTCCACCGCCGCACCCATCGCCACCATCGCTCTGGTTAGTACGTGGATTGGCGCAATGGTTGGGTACATAACCGACGCAGAAGCCGCAATGGGCGATTATCACGAAGCCGCCTATCTCGTATTTCTAAACTCATTGAAATACAATTTTTACGCATTCATGACTATCTTTTTTGTGTTTGTGATAGCTATCAGCGGAAAAGACTTTGGTCCGATGCTCAAAGCCCGTATTCGATTATTGAAAGCAAAAGATGATCCCAAGCTCGATCGATATAACCTCTGGAAAGAACACATTGAAGAAGATGAAGAAGAGCAGAAAAAATCCCACTGGATAAACTCGGTTATTCCAATTCTCGTGTTGATTTTTGGGACGATTATCGGACTTGCCATCAGCGGTGAAGGAAATTCTATTCAGGAAATTGTGGCCACAGCCGACTCATACGCGGCGCTTTTGTGGGGAAGTTTATTATCACTGAGTGTTGCGCTGATTATGACGTTTGTGCAAAAAATCCTCGATGTTGATAAGATGCTCAAAGGCATGATGAAGGGCATGCACACCATGTTCGACGGACTCATTATTCTGGTCATGGCCTGGAGCCTGAGCGCGCTCACCGCGGAACTTCAAACCGCTGATTATCTTGTTTCTGTATTTAACGATTCACTCAATCCTTACTGGCTGCCCACCATTATCTTTATTTTAGCAGGTATTACCAGCTTCTCAACCGGATCAAGTTGGGGAACTATGGGAATTTTAATGCCACTGGTTGTACCATTAACCTGGGAGTTGGGCAAAGCAAGCGGCTTACCTTTCGATGTTACACATGAACTTATTTACGGATCTGTTGCTTCCGTACTCGCCGGTTCTGTATGGGGTGATCACTGTTCCCCAATTTCTGATACCACAATTTTGAGCTCCATCGCCAGTCAATGCGATCACATCGAACACGTGCGCACGCAGCTTCCCTACGCCATGGTTGTCGGGGTAATCAGCGTTGTGTCACTAATTAGTACCTCTGTACTCGAACTGCCTTTCTGGCTTAACTACGTAGTCTTTATCCCACTGATTTATTTCTTGATTACAAAATTTGGAAACCAGGCAAAAGATCTGAACCTCGACGATTATGAGTTTAAAAACAGCGAATCGTTGTAAACTTTCTATCTCCAAGGACGGTCTCTGCCGTCCTTTTTTGGATCGACATACTCCTTGCGTAATCTTTATTTTTTCAGACAGAAGTTCAACTTTGTCAAAGCATAATTAATTTATTTTTCTTCTTTAAACACTTTCCTCACTCGATCGTCATTACGATTGACTACACGGGTTTTATAATCTAAATAATTTCCAAAATAACGTCTTTCACATCTAAAATGGACGTGCATTTACTAAATTGCTCCGCGTTTCTTCCCATCACTACCAATGGAACCGGATTCCTGGTATGCGTTTTAGTAGAAAGATCTTCCAGATTTCCGTGATCACTGCTGACAATTAATGTATCGTGATCAAATTCAGCTTTTGCTAAAAACCCTTCCAAAAAGCCATCCAGTCTGGTCAATACATCAACTGCTTTGTCCATCTTTTGGTCGTGACCGGCTTTATCCGTGAGATAGTATTCAAAAAGTGTGAGATCGTACTGTTGTCCTTCGCTGTAAAATCGTTCTCCGGCGTCTTGGGCGGTAATTTCGGGAACATCCACAGAAATCTTCTCTCTCCAGTAATCCTGCATAATCTCTGCCGTAAGCGCTCTGCCCTTTCGTACATCTTCTATTCTGTTAAGATGAAGTCCCGCAGATTTTACCATCAATGTGGAGCAACTCCAGCGATTTCTGCGCTCGGCATACTCAAAAAAACGATCCGGATAAGCGTTGATGAAATGGGGCTTTTTATTACGCGAAATCAAATCTCTGAACAAACTATTTTCCTTCAAATACGGCTTGCAGGCTGAATGTGGAAATGGCCCGAAATGTTTTCCAATCTCCTGAGATACATTTACTCCGGTAAACAATGCAGTTTGACCCGTTCCGCTTTGTGGAAATCCTTCAACACCCAAATTAGCATCAACGGCTTTGTAGAGATGTCCGGGGGCAGAAAAAGACTCAGAAGAAGTACATAGCATCTGATCTCCCCATAATGCGTTCAGATTCGGAAAATTATGTTCTGAAAAAGGATTTTGATCACCAGACTTACCAATTCCGATTCCATCAATAAAAACAAAATATACGGCCATCAGTCAGCGCTTCGCTTATTTATCAAGTATAATGGTTACGGGACCATCATTGGTAAGTGAAACATCCATCATAGCGCCGAATTCACCCGATTGCGTATGAATTCCCTTCTCCTCAAACAGCTCCAGTGAGCGTTCATACAATGGTTCGGCCATGTCAGGTTTTCCCGCTTCTATAAAACTCGGACGTGTTCCCTTTCGTACATCTCCATAAAGTGTAAATTGCGAAACCACTAAAATATCACCCCCCACATCAAGCAGCGAATGATTCATCTTTCCCTCTTCATCCTCAAAAATTCTGAGCTTCGAAATCTTGTTCACCATCCATTCCAGCTCCTTCTCTGAATCAGATTGATGAATCCCCAAAAGGAGTAAAATTCCCTTACCAATCTCACCGGAAACGGCTCCGTCAATCTCTACTTTTGCTCTGCTAACGCGTTGAACAACTGCTCTCATAATCTGTGTATAACCGTGTTAATAACTTCTTATTAGAATGTGGGTAACTCAATCACCCCTAACTTACCCACATGAATCCACAACATAAATGATCTTTCAACATTCCAATTTGAAAACTTTTACCTGTAGATAAGATTCTGTACTATATATGTGTAAAATATGTTCATGTGTGGATAATTTTATTTACATCGGCACAAACCGTTGATTTAATTAAAATTGTTATCAACAAAGTAATTAACAATCCACTCACACATAGTTTAGAAATAACGGATAACAAAGTTTTCAACATATCCACAGTGTATTACTACTAAGAAAGAGATTTAAAAATCCCATACTCTATAACATATACCTGTGGAAAACCTTTAAATCAGAGAGATCAAATTAAATAAATGTGCGGAAAAAAAATTCAACACAGAGGTACACATATCAATCCTGTAAACAGATTTACTGATCAATATATTGAGGAGGATTTATCAGAATTACTATCTGAAGATTTAGAAAACCTTCCTAAACAGAAAACCATCTTCTATACAGATCACGCTGAAAAAGTAATCAGCTATAATTCGAGTCCGGACATTCCATTTGAAGCTTCAATAAATCCTTACAGAGGTTGCGAACACGGATGCGCTTACTGCTACGCCCGACCTTCACACGAATATTTAGATCTGTCGGCAGGAATCGATTTTGAGACAAAGATCTTTTACAAGAAAGATATAGGGAAAAAATTAGAGAATACATTCAGGCAACCGTCATAGATTCCACAGCCTCTCATGCTCAGCGGAAATACAGATCCCTATCAGCCTGCTGAAAACAGATTTAAACTTACACCTACCATTTTAGAGACAGCTCTCACATACCGAAATCCCGTTTCTGTTATTACGAAGAATAATCTCATTTTACGGGATATTGATCTGTTACAAGAGTTATCTAAACGAAATCTCGTTCACGTAACACTTTCAATAACATCTTTAAAACCAGATTTGGCCAAAACATTAGAGCCAAGGACTTCTCTTCCACGTCAAAGGCTACAAACAGTTAAAAAATTAAGCGACAACGGTATTTCGTGTGGAGTGATGATGGCACCGATTATACCGGGACTTACTGAAGAAGAAATTCCATCGCTGCTGAAAACAGCCAGAGAATACGGAGCAACATACGCCGGCATGGTAATGTTACGGCTGCCATACGCTGTAAAAGAGATTTTCGCGGAATGGCTGGAGGAAAACTATCCCCTTAAAAAAGACAAAGTATTAAATCTGGTCAGATCGGTAAGAGGAGGAAAATTAAACGATTCTGATTTCAAGAACAGAATGAGAGGGACCGAAACCTACGCTGAACATATCCGTCAGCTATTTAAAAAATAAGCGGCTAAAGAGGGATTCAAACAAAAAAGGCCGGCGCTAAGCACCGACCAGTTTCAGGTTCCGGGAAGAGGAAAGCAGATGACGATGTTTTGATGATTTTAAAACTATGCCAATGAAACATCTAAAATCATCATAATTGTAAAACCGAGCATAAGACCAATTGTGGCAATATCAGTGTTATCACGCTGTTGCATTTCGGGGATCAGTTCCTCTACCACAACAAAAATCATAGCTCCGGCTGCAAAAGCGAGCGCGTAGGGTAATATTGGCTCAATCATCAATACAGCTGCAGCGCCGATCACCGCGGAAATCGGTTCAACAATAGCCGAAAGCTGTCCGTACCAAAAGCTTTTACGGGCTGAAACTCCCTCACCACGCAATGGCATTGAAACAGCCACTCCTTCGGGGAAGTTTTGAATACCAATACCAATTGCCAGTGAAACGGCGCCCAAAACTGTTGCTCCTGTCGCAAATTCTGCCGTAGAAGCGGCTGCTCCGAAGAGTACGCCTATGGCTAAGCCTTCAGGGATGTTGTGCAGTGTAATGGCAAGCACGAGCAGTGTAGTGCGTTTCCAGGTGGTTTCAACGCCCTCAGCTTTTGCGCGTGGTTCTCCAATATGCAAATGCGGAAGAAATGCATCGCAGGCTCTCAGAAAAAATCCCCCCAGTAAAAACCCAACAGCGGCAGGTACCCACTCTATTATGCCCTGATTCGCGGCCATTTCAATAGATGGAACAAGAAGCGACCAGAAACTCGCGGCAATCATAACTCCGGCCGCAAATCCCATCATGCTGTCGAGGAGTTTATAGTTCACTTCTTTGGTTAGAAAAACAAGAGCAGCACCGGCAGCCGTCATGCCCCAGGTAAATAAACCCGATAAAAACGCCTGAAATACAGGATCTTGAAGAAAGAACCAATCTTTTAATGCTTCCATGATTGAATTTTAATGTTTAAATAAATATTTAGATTAGTCTAAAAATATAAAAAGATTTATCTCTAAACGAACAAAATTTTGATGATCAGTTAACGTCCGAGTAAGAAACGGCTAAACTATAGGATTGAAACGTATCGAGAAATTGATCGCCGCGAAGATCACAAATACAGATTTTCAGAGAATAAAAAGAAAAGGATTTCATATATGCACAGTTAGCTCTGACTTATAAACGAATAAATAAATCATCTCAATACAGTTAAAAAAACTCTGAAAATGATCGATAAATCGTACATTCTTATTATGGAATAACATCTTATGGATTTGGAAATAACACGTTTACAGGAAGAGATGAAATGACACGTATTGAAGAAGTTTCCATTGACAAAATTTTGCCGCTTCGCCATCGGGTTTTACGTCCGGGGCGACCTGTTTTAACCGCTCATTTCGACGGTGATGATGATCCTGGTACCATTCATTTAGCACTTTACTGGCACGATGATCTGGCTTCCTGCCTTACATTGATGAAACGTCCGCTGCCTGATTCTGAAAATC
>Ga0306910_1000780_pt1 | contig 13075 bp, 12 predicted proteins | sample AntRauMFilla2698_FD_190438 | JGI IMG/M metagenome (GOLD analysis project Ga0306910, IMG submission 190438) | Saline lake microbial communities from Rauer Islands, Antarctica - Metagenome Filla 2 #698 (v2) (version 2) | ecosystem: Environmental > Aquatic > Non-marine Saline and Alkaline > Saline ... | reverse complement strand
CGGCCAAACCTGAACCAGCTACAAATACTCAATCCAACGCTGCCACAGATTCCAAAACCGGACAGCAGGAAACAGCCAAAACTTCAGCTGAATCAACCAGTCAACCAGCACAGAAGCAAAATACATCCACAGAGACAAATAAAGCTCAGGCTGATGTAAAGGCCGAATTCAAAGCCCAGGCCGAGAAGAATTTTTCTCCAACGCAGACCCAATCTCAAACCGGAAAAGAAACCGTAGCTGAGAACAAAACCGGCTCAGCGGACAAAGAAGTTTCTGCTGATAAGACACAGAAATCGTCAGCTTCTACAGAAAAAACAGCTCAGAATTCGACAGCTACAAAAGTAACTGTTGATGGCGGCGGACAAAAAACTGTTTCTGAAAACGCCAAAGCAGATGTTGTTTCAAATACTACCGCAAAATCTGAAAAAGCTGTTCCGTCAGGACAAAAGTCAGATGTAAAATCAAGTGATTCGGCACAGAAACAATCGGAGAATCCAACCAAAGCAACGGCTTCAAAAACCGCCGAACCAGCCTTCCCGAAAACCACAGAATCCGGTCAGAAAACGACTTCGCAAAAATCTGAATCTGCTACTAACACAAATGCCAAAACCAACGCTGCCGCAAGCACAAAAGCCGGACAGCAGGAAACAGGCAAAGTTTCAGCTGAAACAACTTCCCCGAAAACAAAAATGGCAGGTGATACAACTTCTGTAAAAACAGAATCATCATCTGCTGAAAGCGGAAAATCAACGCAGACAAAAAGCGAAACGTCAGCAAAAACGAATGTGACTTCGAAAGCAGAATCGACGGTAAAAGGAGAATCGCAACAAACGGTGAAATCTTCTGATTCCGCTACAAACAAAAGCGGTGGTGTAAAAACAGCGTCAAACGTAAATAGTCGATCAGGTAGTGAGAGTTCAAAAGCTGTAAAAGCTTCTCAGCCTGAAGTAAAAACTAATGCCGGAAAAGCAGAAAGCACACAGAAAACGTCTGCAACGACTTCATCCGAAAAATCAGCACCGCGGTCTTCTAATAATACAAATTCTTCAAAACCGACTGCTGAGGCGAGTGGCCAAAAAACAACCTCAGAAAATATAAAAACGGATTCTTCAGCTCAGAGATCTACATTGAAGCCTGAAGGTGCGGCAATATCTCAGAATAAATCTGATGCAAAAGCAACAAGTGCAAACGCTCAACAATCATCAGATACATCTCAAGGTCAATCTTCAGAAAAGGCAACGGCTCCTAAAGAAAACGTAACCGCGCAAAAAACAAGTCAGGGTGAGTCAAATGCTAAGACCGCGCAGGCAACTGGAAAACAACAAACCGTTCAGGCTGATTCAGCAGCTCAAAAACCGATTACGACATCATCAGAAAAGCCAGTCGATTCAGACGCTTCATCCAAAACAACACCTTCTCAAAATACTGATGTAAAGAGTGAGTCAGCTCAGAAAGCGGCAGGGATAAAATCTGCACCAACTGAAAAATCTGAATCTGCTAAATCTCAACCAACCCGACAGGCAAGTTTGTTTGATGATGCGCCCGCAGAAACAAAATCAACATCTGCAGAAAGCAATAAATCAACATCATCAACTGACGCATCAAAATCAGCGGAAAAACCAGCTCCAACTACCGCTAAAGCAAATTCCGCGGATGTGAAATCTGCTGAAAGTGGATTGGATGAGTCTAAGCAGGACGCTAATTCTGTCAAGAAAAAAGCAGAGACTAAAAGTGTTGAGCCAAATCTGAAATCGGATTCACCAAAAACGGAAACTCAGACTCAAACTGCTCCGTCGCAGGAAAAAGCGTCAACTGAATCTGTCAAGACAGCTGAAAATTCCGAGTCAAAAGTTACTACTGAAAAAGCATCGGCCGGAGCTGATAAAATCAATCAGAAATCGCCGGAATTATCGAGTGAGCAGCTCAAACGTCCAGAAACAACGCCTGTAAATACTTCTTCAGAAGATGCCGGTGTGAGTGAAAAAGCAACTATTGCAACTTCAGCTGCCAATTCTAATTCTGCAAAACCAGCTGCGCAAACTGTATCGGCACAAGATGTGGTGAAAGAGAGTGGATCGGCTGAAAAAGCGCCGTCTGTATCACAAAAAGCCGGAGAGACCACGGAAGCAAAAGCAGTTGACCTGAAAGCATCAACAGCAAAAACAACCTCACCTGAAGTTGCCTCAAAAGTGGAAAAGTTGGCTTCATCTGAGCAGAAGGCAAATCTCAATCTTAATCAACAGAAAGATGCGCCTGTAATTGAGCGCCATCAATCTTACGGAAAATCTGTTCGTCCTGGTCCTGATGGCAATGTCAAAGCGGACGCATCTCAGTCAAAATCTGCCGATCGGGCTGAAATTTCACAACCACAACAGCAGAAGGGTGATACTGTTGAGTCGGTGAAAGAAGATTTAAAAAGCGGAAAAGCAACATCAGAACGAGCCGCAACAGCGCCACAGCCGACCCCGGGCACAACGGGAAAGGACTCAGCCGCTAACGCAACGAAAACAGGACAAGCTTCTACTCAGGCCGCTCAGCAAAACCAGGCGACGTCAAATCCGGCGGCAGCTTCAGGAGCTTCATCGGCCAATCAGATGGCGGGCTCGACTGAAACGGTGAACCAGAGTCAGCATGTGAACCGATCATCAGAATCTGCGCCCAAAGAAGCTCAGCAACAGCGCGGTAGTGCAACTGATAAGGCGATATTGAATGAGTCGGGTCAGGTGAAAGAATCTCCCAAAGAAAACGCGAAAGCTGAAAAACAGCAGAAACCATCGCTCTCTTCAGCATTCACCGATACAAAGAAAACCGCAGGATCAGAACCGGTAAAAACAGCAACCGGACAAACTAATCCGACAGCCCCTGTAACTTCGGGATCAACAGTGGAAGATGGACAGGTTCAGCCATCTGAGAACGCCCAGAACCAGGCTCAAATCAGCGAGCAGCGCATGCAGGAGGCACTAAAGGCGCAGTGGATCAGGAAAGATTTTCCACAGAAAATTATTCAACTTGCCCAAACAGCTACCCAGAATACTCAAAAACAAGGGGCGGAATTTTGGCACAAACATCGCTTTGTATTTGACCAGGGGAAAGCTCTGACGGTTGCCGTGAACAAACAGGACGGACGCCTTCAGGTGCAAATAACCGGAGGATCTCAGGAAGTGTCTCGAATGCTTCAGCAGTACAGTCAGGAGATTCGTCAGCAATTGCAGGAAAAATTTGATCTGCAGGTGGATATTCAGTTTAATGAGGATCAGCAACAGCAACAAGAGCAAGGTCAGAAAAACAGTGCCGGCGGACAATCGGGTTCGGGCGGAATTGACAGCCGAAATTTAACGGGATTGAATGAAGTTCAGTCATCTGAACGTTCCGTAACAGAAGAAACACAACAGAGCGGCAGGTCAACAGCATCTGACTCTGATGAGAACGAATGGACAGGATAAGTATAAGGACAGGCATATTTTATGGATGCAATTACACAGATTAATTCAAATACAGCAAGCAAGCTGAAAGAAAACCCCGCAATTAATGGCGAATTGGGTAAAGATCAGTTTTTGCAATTGCTGGTATCGCAGCTCCGAAATCAGGATCCGATGAATCCGATGGAGGGAGCGGAATTTGCATCACAGCTTGCCCAGTTTAATCAGGTTGAGCAGCTTATGAATGTAAATGAAGGCATTGAAAGTCTTGCCCAACTGCAGGGGAACTCAATGGCCGGATTGAACAACACGCTGGCTACCACTCTTACCGGGAAATATGTTAAAGCGCTGGGTAACGGCGTGGCACTTGGTGAAAGTGGCGAAGCGGATGTGGCGTTTAAACTCAATAATGCCGCTTCTGATGTCACCGTTACCATCAGGGATGAAAACGGTAATGTGGTGCGCGAGCAGAGCTTGCAAAATCTGCCTGAAGGCGAGAACAGCTGGACCTGGGATGGAGCAAATAATCAAGGTTCGAATATGCCGGAAGGAAATTATACGTTTGAGGTTTCAGCCAAAAATGGAAGTGAAACCGTTAATGCCCTCACATACGTGCAGGGGACAGTAGATCGGATCAAGTTTGGATCCGATGGCGTTCAGCTTTACGTCGATGGTATGTACGTATCGCTGGGCGATGTAGAAGAAATTGGGGAAAGTCCCCAATAGTGCACTGAGTGTGTTTTTTGGATGATTTATCATTAAAAAATCTGAAAAATGTGCATGCAGCAGTGGTTAAACCTTAGGAAAAACAGTCGTTTTATCATTTGCAGTGGATATTGCGGCTACAAAATGATACCATATGATGCACTGAAACACTAACACATAAGTACGATCGCATGGATATCCGTCATTTAACCGGACGAACCCATCCTGTCGATCCTGCTGGCAAAACGCAACACGGGCCCCAACAGGCGCCTTTATCACCGCAAGGTGAATCGTTTGCGGAGATACTCGATAAAGTATCGAAAGGCAGTGAGTCGAAAGGAATTCAGTTTTCCGGACATGCCCTGAAGCGATTGGAAGACCGCAATATTGCTCTCAATGAGCAAGACGTTCTGAGAATTCAGGATGCGGTTGACCGCGCAGCTTCTAAAGGGAGTCAGGACTCCTTAATTCTGGATGGCGACAACGCGTTCGTTGTAAACATACCAAACCGGACGGTGATAACAGCCGTTGATCAAATGGAGATGCGTGATCGCGTGTTTACCCAGATCGACAGCACGGTACTAACCCGACCGGCAACAACAACAGCACCAGTACTTTAAGCACCTTATAAACAATAAATCCGGGGCCGGACCTTCAAAGGAAGCCCCACACGGATGACCGATTGATTCCGTGTTTAACTTCAAATATTGCGAGGTCATTATGTCAATGATGAGATCTCTTACCGCCGGTATGACCGGTTTAAAAGGTTTCCAAACCAAAATGGACGTAATTGGTAACAACATTGCCAACGTCAATACAGCTGGTTTTAAAGGAAGCCGAGTAACATTTGCGGAACTTATTTCGCAGGATAAAGCAAAAGCCGGGTCACGCTTCAATCAGGCTCCGAGCATTAAAAATCAGATAGGATTGGGAACCAGAGTTTCTTCTATTTCAAGAAACTTCGATCAGGGAGCCCTCAACTCCACCAATCTGAAAACTGATCTGGCCATCGACGGGAAAGGATTTTTCCTGGTTAATGATGGAAATCAAAATATGGTAACCCGTGCGGGTAATTTTAAATTTAACCGTGACGGATTTTTAGTAACCGAAGAGGGACTAAGCGTCCAGGGTTTCAACGCAAACGCTGATGGAAGCGTAATCAGTGGTGGTTCAGCGCAGGATATTCAGATTAATTTCGATGATATCTTCCAGCCAAAAAGAACCCAGAACGTATTCCTTTCAGGTAACCTGAATGCCAATACCAGTAAAGCACAAGTTGTTTCTCAGGTAAACGCCTTCACTTTCTCTAACGGCAGCTTTGCCGAGGGTGGTTCTGAGATCAATAATCTGGCTCAGGCTTCAACAGCTTATGTTGATGGCGATACGGTTGAAATCTCAGGTCAGGATGGAGCAGGAAACACAGTAACCGCAACATTTACCTATGGAGCGGCTAATGACGGAACAACTGTCGGCGATCTGTTGAGCACTATCAATGCCGCATACGACGCTGATGCCGGTACAGCTACCGGTGTTACAAGTGAAGCCACCCAAGCGGCAAGTGCTGTTCTTCAGGATGGTAAAATTGTGTTGCGTGATTCTGAACTGGGCGAAAGCGACCTGAGTATCGACCTGACCAACGGAACAGGAAACACCGGAAGCCTCGCGCTTTCATCGTTTACTACTAATCAGGTTGGTGAAAATGGTGAAAAAATCATTTCCAACACCGTTTATGACTCACAGGGTGAAGCTCATACCTTGCTTCTTGAATTAACTCAGGAAGATTATAACACCTGGACAGTGAGTTCATCTTTCCTTAATGGTGAGAATGTAACTAACGGCGCAACCGAAACGCTGGTGTTTGATGATGAAGGAAATATCAATACTGAAGCTACGGCCAGTACAATTACAGGTGATGCCTACACTGTCGCTTTCAATCCCGGAAACGGTGCTGAAGAGATGCAGTTCGAGGTAAATCTAAAAAGTGCTGAAACCGGTGCTCTTACACAGTACGATGGTTCAAGCTCTGCTAACTTTGTCAAGCAGGACGGTTACGCCAAAGGTGAACTCACCGACTTCGTAATTGACGCCGACGGACTGATTGTGGGAACCTACAGCAACGGAAAGAGCAAAAATCTGGCTTCTATTGGTATTGCCAGTGTAGCTAACGAAAACGCGCTCGATTCTGTTGGAAACGGATTATTCCAGCTCAATACGCAGGCAGGTGATCTGATTGTGGGAACTTCTGAAGCGTTACCTGAAACAACGGTTAACTCAAGATTCCTGGAAGCATCAAACGTTGATCTTGCAGAAGAATTCACTGAGATGATTGTCGCTCAGCGTGCGTATCAGTCAAACGCCAGAGTAATTACCACATCCGACCAGTTACTACAGGAAGTGGTATCGTTGAAACGATAATAAAAATCGTTAACTTCAACTGACATTTTACTCAGTTGGTCCGTTCCGAAGCCTCGGGATGGAAAAGTTTGGTGGAGGCGAAATGGTTCGCCTCCACTTTTTTTACCTGCACTTTAAACAGGTGTTGGTATTGATGGGTTAAATCTGAAGTATTGCAACCGATAAATCGCAGTACCACAGATAAAAGATGAAATTTAACTGATACCTACGTAAGATCGTGTAATTATGGATCGATCAACCATTACCGGAATTGCCGCGGGCATTATTCTTATTCTTCTTGCCATTGCTTTTGAAGGGGGAATTGCCGCGTTTTTTAGCTTTTCTTCGCTCGTCATTGTATTGGGTGGAGTAACAGCGGCCACACTGGTCAATTACAATATTGATGATATTGTAAATGCTCAGCACGCTGTACAAGTTGCGTTTCGCTCAGAACAGATCGAAATGCTTCCCCATATTGAAATGTTTACCATCTTCTCACGCAGGGCCCGCAGAAACGGACTGCTTATTTTGGATGATGATGTTCGTTACATAGAAGATCCCTATCTCAGAAACGGACTGGAATTAGCTATTGATGGAATTTCTGAGGAAAATCTGAAAAATATTCTGCACGAAGAGATTGAATCTCTCAAAAAACGCCACGACCAAAGCATCCGCATGCTACAATCGATGGCAACGTACGCTCCCGCTTTTGGGATGATTGGTACGCTCATTGGCCTGATATTGATGTTAGGAAACCTTGATGAATCAGGAGATATTGGTGCCGGACTCTCAATTGCTCTTATCACAACACTTTACGGCACTATTTTTGCGAATTTGATCTTCGCGCCTCTTTCCGGTAAGCTTGAAGAACTTTCGGTGAAAGAGATAAATGAAAAAGAAATGCTGAAAACGGCGATAATTTCACTTTCGAACGGCGAAAATCCACGTATTTTAGAGAAAAAAATGCTCACATACGTCACGCCCGAAAATCGCAAAGAATATGCGCGTATGTACGGTGACCGTGGATACAGCAAACAGCAAGAAGAAAAATTATACTCGCATTGGCTCAATCAACAGAAAGATAAATGGGAAAACACACTGACCGATCTACAAGCTGGTTAGTAACCTACAGCGATTTCATTACGCTGCTTTTGGTGTTCTTTGTCGTTTTTTACGCAGTAACACCGGATGTTGACGAGTCAAAACTAAAAACTTTGCTCAGTGAATTTCAGGGCGGCGAGGGAGTATTGACAGAAAGCTCCGTAATTCCCGCTGAAAGCGTGGTTGATCGCCGCAAACGAGCCGAACGCTGGGAGGGACTCAGCCGCTACATCGAACAAAATCAGTTGAGCGATCAGGTTCAGGTTGATTTGATGCCTGCCGGAAACCGCATTATCCTCAAAGAATCACTTACATTTACCAGTGGTGATGCACGTCTGCTCGACGCCTCAGCAAGTGTGCTGCGTGAAATCACCTTTCTTTTCGACGATTCAATTTCTGAAATTGAAGTTCAGGGTCACACCGACAATATCCCCGTTCGCTCTTCACGCTACCGCTCAAACTGGGATTTAGGAGCCGAGCGTGCTATCTCAGTACTACTTTTTTTAATGGAAAACACCAATTTGGAACCCGAGCGATTTAAAGTCAGCTCACTTGGAGAGTATCGTCCCATCGCCTCAAACGAATCCGATGCCGGCCGCAGAGCCAATCGTAGAGTCGAAATTTTAATTCGCTATAAGAGCGAACAAGAGATGCAGCAACCTTCTCTTCAACCCGGACAGCCGGAGGTTGTGAATCCGGGAATGAACAACTCGGCTTCAAACTAACATAACGCTAAGGAATCAGCTATGGCTAAAGAACAAGAACAGGCAAAAAAACAGGAAGAAGAGGGAGATAATATTCCGGTGGTAACCATTCCCGGCGGAATGAGAATGAAATCGAGCGCTGGCAATATTTTCCTTATTATAGCCATTTTAATTGCCGAAGCTATTGCTGCCTACACCGTTGTGGCACTATACTATCCCGAATTATATGAATGGGCAAACGGTGCTCCTCCCGGCTATGGAGCCATCTATGAAATCCAGGATATGGTGATAAATCCCAACGAAACCGAGGGAATGCGCTATTTGGTGGTTTCTATGGGTGTTCAGCTAAATAATCAGGGAAGTCTGGAAGATGTTCAGCGAAATGAAGTGATTATTAAAGACGCCGTGAACACATTACTGAGTCAGAAAACGGTCCAACAATTGCAAGATGTAGAGTCGAGGATGACGCTGAAGCAGGAAGTAGGCGTGGTTATAAACAGTATTCTCGACGATAACGCCGTGCGAAACGTGTTTTTCACTAAGTACGTGATGCAATAGAATCAGGAAAAGACACTTATGTCATCCAAATTACTCTCACAAAACGAAGTTGATGCGCTGCTCAATCAGTACGCTGATGAGCCCGACGATCAGCAGCCGGATGAAAATCAGATTGTACTTCCCCGAAAGGATGTACTTTCGTACGACTTCAAACATCCTAAGCTGGTTAGTAAGGAACAGATGCGCTCGTTGCGTAATCTGCACGAAACGTTTGCGAGAAACCTGAGTGTTGCCCTTACCAATAACCTTCGAACAATGGTCGATATTCAGATGTTGGCCATCGATCAGGTGGTATATTCTGAATTCGTTCAGTCAATCGCCTCTCCCAGCGCGCTGTTTATCTTTACGGTAGAAAAACTGGGCGGAGAAGCCGTAATGGAGCTCGATCCTCGTTTCTGCATGTTTTGTGTGGAAAAACAGAGCGGTGGACGAAGTAAAGAGATGTCGTTCAGACGTGAAATGACCAATATTGAAGTGAAAGTGATGTCACGTTTAATGAACCGCGTGTATTCTGAACTTCAGGAAGCCTGGGAACCCTATCTCGACCTTGGAATATATCAGCATTCGTACGAAAGTAATCCTGAGAATATTCAGATTATCTCGGCGATGGAACCCGCTATTGTGGTGTTCTATCAGATAAATGTGTACGACAGTAAAGCCGTTTTTAACGTCTGCTATCCCTACGCTCTGCTCGAAAGCGCTCTGAGTGATTCACTCTTCAAAAATTCCAATCAGCTGCGTCGTGATGAGATGGACCCCGAGCAGCGGGAAGTGTTTGAAGATCATCTTAAGAAAATAAAAGTGCCTGTTCAGGCAGTTCTCGGCAATACTCAGATTTCTGTAAATGATCTGATTCACATGGAAATTGGCGACGCTATTTCACTCAAACGACGTACAGAAGAACCAATGGATGTGTTGGTGAATAATCGACGGAAAATGAAAGCTTTTCCGGGACAATTACGTCGTCACAAGGCGATAAAAGTGTACGATTTTATTAAAGGTGATGAAGAGGAAGCCATCATCCGTACGGATAAAAACCGGTTTAGAAATAGCGTGAAGCAAGAAACCGAGAAAGCAACAGCAGAACAAACCGATCAATCTAACGACTCTAATTAATAGCTCTCATGGATGTTAATACGCTCGAAATAGGCCTGGAGAAACATCTTCCCGTAATTGAGGATTTTCTGAAAACCATTCTCCTCAAAAAAATTAATGTGGAGATCTCAGCCACCAGTATGGCCGACGATGAGATGGTGATTGAGGCGTTGAAAACCGGAACCGCCGTTATTGGAATGCGCGAGCAGGCATTCGACAGCGATGTGTATATGGCGTTCGACAACAACTGGATTCCACAGCTTTCCATGGCTATGCTCGGTGTTGAAGAGCATGAAGTAAACGAAATTACACGCGATCTTATAAAAGAATTCTCTTCTCAACTGTTCGGAACGCTTCAAACATCTCTGCAAAACGAAGAATTACCGGTGGAACCCGGAGATGTCCAACTACTGAAATCAGCTCAAATTGCCAACAGCGTCGATCACGATGAATATTTCATGGCTCAGATTGACGTGACCGGAAAGTTTATGATTGACGGTGACGAACAACCGCAATTAGCGATTATACTGGCATTCGGAATTCCCGATGAAGACAGGGTGAATGAAGTGCTGGGATTGGAAGCTAAGCCAGAGCCGGAACCGGAGCCGGAGGAAGAGGAAACAACGGCTGATGATAACAATGAAGAACCTGTTTCAGATGATGACATCGAAGCGATGATGTCGGGCGGTGGTTCAGATGAAGATAGTGATGACGAAGAATCTCAAAAATCAGCTCCTCAAAAAGAAAAACAACAGCCGCAAAAGCAGAAACAAAAACAGTCCTCAAGCGCTGAAGCCGGCGTTGAGGCGATGAAGCGTGATCAGCAAAAAGCGCGTGAGGAATCGAAGAAAAAACCACCGGTAAGAGGAACAGGCGTTGAATTTGACGATTTCTCTCCCTCATCGGATACGAAAAGTGATATCGAAATTCGCAATCTCGATATCCTGAAAGATGTGGAACTCGATATCTCGGTAGAGCTGGGACGAAAAGAGCTTCCGCTGGGAGATGTGCTTCATTTAGTGCGTGGTTCAGTAATTGAACTCGATAAACTGGCGGGTGAACCTGTGGAGATTTACGCCAACGGTCATCGTATCGCCGAGGGCGAAGTGGTGGTCATTGACGAACATTTCGGAGTGCGGATCACCAATCTTGTATCAACGCGTGAACGTATTGAAAGCCTGCGCTGATTTCGACGCCAACCCGAATTATTCACAAAAATATGATACCAAAGACTAATTGAGTAAACTATAAATAAATGCTCATAAAACTGCGTAGCCTTATTTTTAGTAACCAAGAAAAGCTGCGAAATTTGACCGTGGACTTCGCCTTGCCCACGATCAAATTTCTTGGTGAATAATCCGGGTTAATCCAGCATGAAACAGCTACCTATTTCAACCGACCCGAAAAAATTTCTCAAGCTGATTATCAGCTTCTCGTTTGTGTTGCTGGTTATCTGGGCATTTGCCCTTATTCAGGCCGACCGCCCCGAACCGGAGAAAGAACTCACACCAAGAGAACAAGCCCGGCTCGATAGCGTCCGCTCAATTCTGGGCAGAGAAAATATTCAGATGCAGCAGCCCCAGGAATACGATTTCGGCTCAAAAGCGCTGTTGGTTGTGTTTGTGCTTGGCGGCGGACTGGCCATCGCCTGGTGGTATTTGCGCAAACAGGAACCGGGTAAACAGCAGGATTGGATTACGGTTTTGGGCGAGCAAAGTATTGATGGGCAAAACACCATAAAAGCACTAAAATTTCAGGATGAAGTGTGGATCGTGGCTGTTACGCCTAATGGAATGAATCTCCTGAAAACCATTCCGGCCGATGAATTTGATGCTGATAATCTGAAGAAAACTTCCGGACAGTCTCAGGTGAATAAAGATCTTTTTAAAACCATTTTTCAACAAAAGCGCTCCGAATCGTGAAAAAAAGCCTGATTAAACGATCGATATTGATTGCCCTCACGAGCATGCTGTTTGCTTTTATGCTTACGCCCGATCTCGTGGCTCAATCCAGCGGAGCAATTCCCAATATTGACCTGAATATCAGTCCGGCCGAAAGTGGTGACGATTACGCCATCGCCATTCAAACTCTGATTCTGCTGACGATTTTGTCGTTCGGTCCGGCGTTTATCACAATGATGACGAGTTTTACCCGCATCGTGATCGTGTTTTTCTTCCTGCGTTCAGCTTTGGGAACACAGCAAACTCCGCCCAATCAGGTACTCATTGGATTGGCGCTGTTTTTGACTATTTACATTATGATGCCTGTGTTTGATCAGATCAACGAGCAGGCGATTCAGCCTTATACCGAAGATCAGATTACCCAGCAAGAAGCGCTCGATCGCGGGGCGATGCCGCTGAAGGAATTTATGCTCAACCAGACACGCGAAAAAGATGTGCTGCTGTTCATGGATTTAGCGGGAATAGATTCCGTTCCCAGCGTTCAGGAATTGCCGCTGTACGTAGTGGTTCCGTCGTTTGTGATCAGTGAGTTGCGCATCGCGTTTCAAATTGGATTTTTAATCTATCTGCCGTTTTTGGTGATCGACCTTGTGGTGTCGTCCGTTCTGCTCTCGATGGGAATTATGTTCCTCCCGCCGGTGCTGGTATCACTGCCGTTCAAAGTGCTCATTTTCGTACTAACCGACGGCTGGTATTTGATGGTAGATTCACTGATACGAAGTTTTAACTGACGGAGGAATTGAAAAATGAAGATTGAAAAAAGAAAAGTCAATCCATCCTGAGCCGCCAGTCGGGCACCCATCCATCCTGAGCCTGTCGAAGGGTGATAGGATGGAGTTAATCAATGGAAATCTGAATTTCGCAATCTAAACGTTTTAATAGCAACGAGTTTGGTATCCTTAGCTGGCTTTGTCGCATGATGCTTCGACAAGCTCAGCATGGATTAAGTCATAAAATGGATAGGCAAAAGAAAGCACAAAAAATCGTTCCATCTTTCCATCAATCAATCCTTTAATCACCAAAATATTAAACACCTAACCCCAAACCCATGAACGTCGAAGTTGCTCTTTACTGGCTCCAGGAAATGCTCACCGCAGTGGTGGTTCTGGCCGGGCCGTTACTGGCCGGAGCGCTCGTG
>Ga0306910_1000778_pt1 | contig 13092 bp, 12 predicted proteins | sample AntRauMFilla2698_FD_190438 | JGI IMG/M metagenome (GOLD analysis project Ga0306910, IMG submission 190438) | Saline lake microbial communities from Rauer Islands, Antarctica - Metagenome Filla 2 #698 (v2) (version 2) | ecosystem: Environmental > Aquatic > Non-marine Saline and Alkaline > Saline ... | reverse complement strand
CCAGCTTGTGGTCTTCGCCATGAGCCGCAAGCTCATTGAGCTGGCCGCTCGGGAGCTGGACCGGCATGCCGACATGAGCAAGAACAAGAACCGTACCTATGACTTCTCATACGTAGAGATCACCGGCAGGGTTGACTCCGGCATGCGTGACGCCAACGTTCAGATGTTCCAGAGCGGCAAGCGCCGCATCGCCCTCTGCACCCTGGCCGCAGGCTCCGAGGGTATCAACCTCTTCGCCGCCGACACCGCCGTCTTCCTCCAGCGCTCCTACTCCTTCGGTCAGACCCAACAGGCCGAGGCCCGCATCCACCGCATGGGCCAGGAGGCCGAGCGGGTGACCATCATCGACCTTGTGTCGAAGGACACAGTTGACGAGGCCGTGATAAAGGCGCTACAGTCCAAGGGGGAGATGAGTGAGCAAGTTCTCCGAGACCAAGCCGCCGACCTGCTGAGGAGCAAGGCATGAGCACCAGAGCCGCAACACGACGAGAGGCCCGAGCCCGGGACAACGCCATGAAAGGAAGGACCACCCGATGAGCGAGATGCCCGTCCACTACAAGACCCGGCGTGTGCTGAGCTGGGCCAGCCGCCTCGACAGCAACGCCCTCGACCAGGCCACCCGCACGGCAGCGCTCCCGTTCGTGGAGACCCCGCTCGCCCTCATGCCCGACGCCCACCTGGGCATGGGCGCCACCGTCGGCAGCGTCATCGCCACCAAGGGCGCCATCATCCCGTCGGCCGTCGGTGTGGACATCGGGTGCGGCATGATCGCCGCCAAGCTCCCCATCATACAGGAGCAGCTACCCGACAACCTCGACGCCTCACACGCCCTCATCGCCCGCTCAGTGCCCGCAGGGATTCCCACGAAGCACAACAAGGGCAACGGCTCCCACGAACGTGACGTGGTCACTGTGCTCCCCTCCGGCCCCCCTGCCGTGGTCGGTCAGGATCTCCTCGACCGAGCCCACCGGCAGATGGGCACGCTCGGCTCCGGCAACCATTTCGTGGAGCTGACCGTGGCCGACGACGGAGGCGTGTGGCTGGTGCTGCACTCCGGCTCCCGCGGTGTCGGCAACAAGATCGCCCAGTACCACATCGCCGAGGCCAAGGGCCTGATGAAGACCTACTTCATCGAGCTGGAGGACCCCGACCTCGCCTACCTCGTGCAGGGCACCTCGCCCTTCCACGACTACATCCACGACATGCAGTGGGCTCAGCGCTACGCCGCCATGAACCGAGAGCACATGGCCAAGCGCATCCTCCACGAACTGAGCGAGGCATGGAAGATCAACCTGAGCCCGCTCCAGATCATCAACTGCCACCACAACTACACCACATGCGAGCACCACCGAGGCCAGGACATGTGGGTCACCCGCAAGGGCGCCATCAAGGCCGACGTCGGTGACTACGGCGTCATCCCCGGCAGCATGGCCACCGGCTCCTTCATCGTCCGAGGCAAGGGCAACCCCGCCTCGTTCAACTCCGCCAGCCACGGCGCCGGACGCACCATGTCCCGCACCCGAGCCCGCAAGGAGCTGACCGCCGAGTCGCTTGACACTCGGATGTCAGGCATCGCCTGGAACCACCAGGCCGAGACGCTCCTCGACGAGCACCCCGACGCCTACAAGGATCTCGGCCAGGTCATGGCCGACCAGGAGGATCTCGTGGAGATCGTCCACCAACTCACCACCGTCCTCAACTTCAAGGGAGCCTGAGATGGAGTTCCAGCCCTGGCCGAAGATTCCCCGCTACAATCGGGGCATCCTTATCACCGAGAAGATCGACGGCACCAACGCCCAGCTCCGGTTCACCCCGGTCGACGGCGACCCGCAGACCCCCGAGAACCTGAAGATCCTCGAAGGATCGGCGACCAACCTGATCGTTCCGGGATTCGATCGACGCATCGCCGTCCATGTCGGCTCCCGCAAGCGCTGGCTCCAGCCGGGCAACACCGACAACTTCGGATTCGCCGGGTGGGCCGTCGAACGAGCGCAGGAGCTGTACGGTGCGCTCGGGATGGGAGGCCACTACGGCGAGTGGTACGGCGTCGGCATCCAGCGGGGCTACGGTCTCGTGGATCGCCGCCTCGCCCTCTTCAACACCGACCGGGCTCCGGCCATCGAGCACCTCGACAACGTGGAAGTCGTGCCCGAGATGTACCGAGGCGTCATGGGGGTGGACCCCAACGCCCTCGTCAAATACCTCAAGACGTGCGGCAGCCTTGCCGTGCCCGGGTGGATGAAGCCCGAGGGTGTGGTCATCTACCACTCCGCCGCTCGCACCAGCTTCAAGGTGCTGTGCGAGAACGACGACGTCCCGAAAGGAAACACTGATGGTAGCTGACGACTGCGAGGTCTGCTCCGACCTCGACCCCTTCGACCGACACAATGGGTTCATGCGTCATCGTCGCCGAGACCAGACCCCATGCACTCCCTCCCGGATCGCCTGGAATCGCTACTGGCGCCGCCGTGAACAGAAGAAGCGCATCCGCAGCACAAGCAGGAAGCTCAAGAAGTGACCGCACTCCACGATCTCAAGGTCGTCGTCGACCCCGACAACATGACGATTGACATTCGTCAGTCAGCCATCCAGGCCTTCCTCGACTGCCGCCGCAAGTTCCGGTGGGAGTACGTCGTCGGCATCGAGAAGGACTACCTCAACACCGAGCGTCCATGGACCACGGCCGACATCGGCACGGCAGTCCACGCCGGCGTCGGCGCCTACTACGCAGGCGAGAACTGGGAGACCGCCCTGGTCGAATGGGCCGACGAGAACTTCCCCGACCCCGAGCCCAAGAGCAAGGCCGACAAGGGGCTCCGCCTCGCAGGCATCATGACGGCCGGGCACATCCGAGACGTCGAAGCTGACGGCGCCGACATCGGCGAACAGACCGTGGAGGTGGAGTTCCCCGTCATGGCGGAGTTCCAGATCCGAGGCTGGACCGTTCGAGCTCACGGCCGCATCGACCGCCTGGTGTATAGTGAGGATCTTGAAGTGCTCATCCTCGAAGACACCAAGACGACTGACAAGCTGGCGTCAGCCCTCGACCACATCCAGCAGCTCGGCCGGTACGCCGTCATCCTCCATATGATGGGCTACCCGGTCCGTCGGGTTCGCATCAACCAGATCAAGAAGGTGCTCCGCCAGGGCGACGGCCCCTTCTACCATCGCCCCTACGTCCCCCTCAATGGCGCCGCCCTCAACCGCCACGCAGACAACCTCGAAGACACGCTCACCGACATCGTCCGAGTCATCGAGAACGACGGCCCATGGTACGAGCACGTCACGGGGGAGTGCGACTGGAAGTGCCGAGTGCAGGACATCTGCCTGGCCCAGCAGCACGGGGACGACCCCGAGACGATCGTCAACCTCTACTACAAGGACAAGGTGCTCGCATGAGCGACAAGCGATGGAGACTCCTCCTCTACGGGGACCCGAAGACCGGCAAGACCAGCCTGGCCGAGACGGTCATCGGGCCACGCCTGGTGATCGACGCCGAAGGCGGCACCGACTGGCTCGCCTCCGAGACCATCGCCTGGGACCCGCACGACGGCCCCCCGCCCACCGACCTTGACAGCGACGTGTCCGTCGTGGTTCACACCACCGACTGGGAGACCGTGGAGGCCATCAACGTGTGGCTCCAGAAGGGACGCCACGAGTTCAACTCCGTGGTCCTGGACTCGCTCACCGAGCTACAGAAGCAGTGCAAGCGGGCCATCACCGACTCCGGCATGAAGATCCAGGACTGGGGTACCCTCTACGACCGCATGGACCCCGTCCTGCGAGAGATCAGGGACCTCACCAAGCACCCCAAGCGCCCGGTCTGGCAGGTCGTCATCACCGCTCTCGCCACCGAGAAGGGCGAGAAGGACAACTCCAAGATCCTGCCTGACATCCAAGGGTCAATGGCCCGCTCGCTCGCCGGACAGATGGATACCGTCGCCTACCTCAGGCCCGGCTCCATGAACCCGGACGGCGTGCTCGACCGGGAGATGCTGGTCGATCCGAAGGGCAACATCTACGCCGGAGACCGCACCAAGATCCTGCGTCGTCGCTTCCGGGGAGTCATCCCTGTCACCATCGACGATGAGACCGACGAGCTGGAGTGGAACCTCGCCCAGCTCCTGGAGTACATGAACGAGGAAGGCGCATGAGCGACCAGACCCCAGACCAAGAGCAGGTGATGGATTGGGCCAACCACGCCACCGACCTGCCCGGAGGCATCGTTGTCGGTGCCGCAGCTTTCGCTGACATCGTCAGCGATTCCGACGGGGAGGAGTATGACGTTGTCGTGCTCAGTCTCGTCTTCCAAGTTGGCGACGGCGGAGGCTTCCTCCGGCAGTCCTTCGTCTTCGACCCCACCATCAGTGAGCCGCTCGCCGAGCAGCTCGCCAACCCCCAACCCCTTTCCACAGAGGAGAACAACTGACCATGCCGAACTTCGGTGACATCTTCGACAAGGCCGTCGACACGGGCTTCGGCCCGACCGACGACCTCGAACCAGGCAAGTACACTGCCGAGATCGTGAGCACCTCCGTCGGGGAGGTGAAGAACGGCAAGTGGAAGGGAGCCCCCCGATTCGGGTTCCTGTTCAAGGACGTCGACTCAGGCGGAACCGCCTGGGCCAACCAGACCTTCTTCGAGGGGAACGAGGCCGCCACCAACGTCTTCGTCTCCATCATGAAGGGGCTCGGCATCACGGGCCGCATGCTGGAAGCGGACCCGGCCGCCGCCCTGGAGACCTCCGTCGGTCGCATCCACAAGATCCGTGTGGAGGAGGACGGCGACTTCACGAACGTGAAGATCGGCGCCTGTCAGAACGCCGACGACGAGGACGAGGACGACCGCCCCGCCCCCAAGAAGAAGAAGGCCAGCAAGCCGACCGCCAAGAAGCGCCGCCCCGCTCCCGAGCCCGAGCCCGAAGAGGACGAGGCCGAGGAGTACGAGGACGACGACGAGCCGGAGGAGGACGCTCCTCCCTCCTCCGGCCGTCGGCGCCCCTGGGAGACCGACGACGACTGACCCCCGACGACCCTGAGGTGTGGCGCAACTGGTAGCGCTTCCGGTTCTGAGCCGGACGGCTGTGGGTTCGAGTCCCACCACCTCTACTGAGAAGGAGCACAATGATCGACGACATCGTCACCCCCGAGGAGATCAAGGCCACCGTCCCGGTGACCTACGTCCTCTGGCTCGAAGGCCACGAACCTGTTGACACCAACGGGTCAGACATCATGTACCTGTCCCCCTTCCGGGAGGACAACACTCCGTCGTTCGCATGCTACGACGGTAACGACGACGGCGTAGTCGATCGCTGGCGGGACATGGCGCTCGGCGAGGGCGGCGATGTCTTCGATCTCATCGGCCGGTTCTCCGGCAAGCCGTCCTTCGCCGACCACCTCAAGTACGGCCAGGCCATCTACGCCCAGTTCCGTGATGACTCGTGGGAGGCGCCAGAGCCCGCCCGACGCAAGGGCACTATCGACATCGAAGAGGTCCGGGCTGAACTGCACACGGTGTACCTCAACAAGACCGACGACGCCACCGCCGCCCTGGCTCGCTGGCTCTACGAGCGTCAGGACTCCCTCCACACTCTCGACGCCCGCTGGCTGGAGCGCACCTTCCGTGTGGTCTGGGACATCGACCGAGACACCCTCCACGTCCCCTACTTCTCCCGAGAGGAGCCGGACGAAATCCACATCTCGAAGTACCGCCGCCCTGGTGAGAAGATGATGAGTCTTCCGGGCAGTAGGGGCTACAACTCCGTCCTTTATGGGGAATGGCTTGACACCGACGAGTCACGTCCTGTGGTACTCTGTGAGGGAGAGACAGACGTGTGGTCAGGCACCGCCGCAACTCAGGAGTTCTGCTTCCTGGGTCTTCCGACGGGGGCCGGGTACTCAGAGAAGCTCGTTCCCCGGCTCGCTGGACGCCGAGTGCTGATCGCACTAGATGGCGATGAGGCGGGCCGGGGAAACGCAATCCGCTGGGCCGACGCTCTCGCCGCCGAGAACGAGGTGGAGGTTGTCCTTCTCCCCGAGGGCAAGGATCTCTCCGAGGTCCGGGACATCCCCGCACTGCTCGCCCTGAGCCGCTCCTTCGAGACACGCATCCCCGGCATCGGTGTCGTGGGCGGTCACTACTACCGGCTCAACCGCCAGGGTGAGCCCGGCATGGCGCTCTCTGACTTCCTCCTCACCGTCACCAAGGTGCTCCGGGAGACGTCCGGCGCATTCTCCTACGAGGTGGAGATGGGCGGCCGAGAGCACCTTCTCCTCTGGCACGACCTCGCCACCAAGAAGTCGCTCACCTCGTGGGCCAACGAACGGGGCCGCTCCTGGATGGGCAGTGACACCGACGTGCAGATGCTCGCCAACAACCTCCGAGCCGACTCCGTGTGGGTCGAGAGCGAGGAGGGCTACGACGTGGCCGGGTGGCACGACGGCGTCTTCGTCTGGCCGGGTGGCTCGATAGGCGAGCGCACCGTCCGCTTCGTGCCGACCCGAGAGGGCGTCGAGAAGCAGGACTTCATCCTCCGCAAGGGCAAGACCGACGTGGCCGCATGGCTCCGAGTCCTCCTTGACATGAATCTGTCAGACACGATCCAGCCGATTCTGGCCTGGCTCGCCGCCGCCCCTCTCCGGTCGCAGGTGGTTCAGTTCCCGATCCTCAACATCTCGGGCAGCTCCGGCACCGGCAAGACCGCCACCATCGAGAGTGTGGTCCCCGCCTGGTCTGGCGCCACCCGCTTCCTGGGGCTCTCCACTCAGCCCACCAAGTACGCCCTCACCTCGCTCGTGGCCTCGACCAACGGGTTCCCCCTGGCACTCGACGAGTACCGGCCCTCCGGTGCCCGCTCCTCCGAGGACATGCTCCGGGATGTAGACGACATCATCCGGGCCGCATACAACTCGCAGGTCCGTGAGACCGGTGGCGCCCCAGGCAACCCGATGAAGAAGATCAAGAGCCCCATTCAGGCCCCGCTGATCGTCTCGGGGGAATCGACTCTCGCCGAGACCAGCCTCCGTGAGCGCTCCATCATGGTGCGAATGCGGACCGAGGGACGCCGGGTTGAGGCCATGGAGTCCTTCAACTACCTGGAGCATGACGGCAAGTTCGCTCACACCTTTCTCCGGTGGCTGATCTACCGAGAGTCCCGCCTTGACATCATCCCATCAGGTCCGGCTGACCTCCCGCCCCGCATGCGATACAACCTGGGCGTGCTCCAAGCCGGGTGGGATCTCATCCTCGACTTCGCTGCCGACCACGGCATCTATGACCTCCCCGATCACCCCGACCTCTCCGCCATCGTGCAGGAGTACAAGGAGGCCAACGACTCGAACCCCATCAAGGACGCTCTCGAAGCCGTCCTGGGCCTCGATCGCTCGCGGTACGGCGACACGGTATGGATCGAAGACGAGACGCTCTACGTCTCTGTGGAGCCATTCTGCAAGGAGGCTGAGGGGCTCGGATTCGTGCTGCCGGGCAATGCAATCGCCGTCGGCAAGTTCCTCCGGGAGACCTATGGCGCCGAGAAGATGAGAGTCCGTCGGATGGGCGGCTCTCGGGTAATGGCCTCAGCCCTCCCCGCCCGCCTACTCTTCGACGATGAGCTAGACTAGACATATGTCACGGCACGACGACCTCAACCTCCTTATCGACGTCCGTCGACTCGATTACGACTATGACGAGAAGCCGGTCACGCCCACCCGGACCATCAACGTCATCGACCAGTACGAGCAGCACCACACCGGAGCTCGCGGACCAGCCTCCCTGTCCTTCGCCCACAAGCGTCGGTGGATTCTCGCCATCGAGCGCATGCACGAGATGGAGAAGAACTGGTCGGACGTCTTCTACCACATCTTCATCTTCGCCGACGGCGAAGTCTGGGAAGGCCGTGACGTGCTCCGCACCTCGCAGGGCAACATCGGACGGGCCATCACCGTCCACCTACCCGGCAATAACCCGGTCATCACCGAGGCGCAGTACCTCGCTTGTCTGGCCATCGCACGTTGGGCCACCAACCGGCCCGCCAACGTGCGAGACCACCAGCAGCGCCCCGCTGCCACCTACTGCTCCGGCGACAATGGCCGGAACAACATCAAGCGCCTACGACAGGAACTGAACATGCCACTGACCGATCTCCTTCCCGAGGACCTCACCAACAACGCCGACTGGAAGACCGCCGAAGAGCACGGCTGGATCTCCGGCAACGGCCAACGAGTCGCCTCTCGCTCCGTCGTCGGAGTCGTCGTCACTCGGGCATACCGTCAGACCGTCAAGGCGGTCAACGTCGTTGGTGGTCGGGTCACCAGGAACACTGCCGCCATCTCCGCCACCGAGGCGAAGCTCGCCAGCCAGGCTCAGCGGATCTCCCAGCTCACGACCTCCGTGAGCCAACTCAGCACCAAGGTCGCCGCCCTGGAGGGTCGCACCACGACCGCCATCGACAACGAGGCCATCGTGGCCGCTGTCGTGGAGGAGCTGACTGACTGATGCTTGCCTCCGTCCTCACCGATGCGGCCGCCGCCGCAGGGCTGATCGGTCTGATCGTTGGCGCCCTCGCTGGCGCCGCTACGTGGGTCAATCGGACCACCGACCATCAGTTCAGGCAACTGCGTGACGAGAACTCACAGCAGCATCAGGAGGCACGGACCAACATCGCCTTCCTCCAAGGCCAAGTGGCATCGGTAGCCAGGGATGTCTCCGACGTGAAGGAACGAACCGCACGTCTCGAAGGTGGCCATCAGGCCATCACCTCTGTCGCCGCCTCGGCGCTCAGCCAACTCGATCTCGATACCTGACACGTAGCTGTCAATCTTACTGAACGGAACCCATGACCCAGCCACGCATCCTCATCTTCGATATCGAGACCGCACCGAACCTCGCATACGTCTGGGGGCAGTGGGAGCAGAACGTCATCGACCATGAGCGGGAGTGGACCATGCTCTGCTACTGCTACAAGTGGGTCGGCGAAGCCGAGATCCACGAGCGCTCCAACTTCTTCGACTACGACATGGCCACGGTCGACGATACCGGCATCGTGACCGAGCTGTGGCATCTCTTCGATGAGGCCGACATCATCATCGCCCACAACGGGGACAAGTTCGACATCCGCAAGGCCAACGCCCGCTTCATCAAGCTCGGGCTCGGGGCTCCGTCGCCCTACAAGACGATCGACACCAAGAAGGTCGCCAGCCGATACTTCGCCTTCAACTCGAACAGCCTCGACAACCTCGGCCAGCATCTGGGGCTCGGCCGCAAGGTGAAGCACGAGGGCTGGGAGATGTGGAAGGGCTGCCTCGATGGCGACCCGAAGTGGTGGAAGAAGATGCTCAAGTACAACGTCCAGGACGTCCGTCTCCTGGAGAAGGTGTGGCGCCTGATGCAGGGATTCGAGTCCAACGGCCCCAACATGGCCGCCCTCTCCGGCGAGCCGTGCTGCCCGAAGTGTGGCGCCGACCCCAAGCACCTCGAAGCCCGGGGCTACCACACGCCGGTCTCGGTCACGTACCACCGGTACCACTGCAAGAAGTGTGGCTCCTGGCCGTCCGGCACCATCCCCGTGAAACGGGACAAGGTGATGTTCAAGAATACCACCCGCCGATGAGTTGTAATGGGTCCGGCTGGCTCGTCTTCGAGTCCGACGAGCCGGACGCCGATGGGCTCCCGGTGGTCCGCTGCCCGGAGTGCGGGCTCCCGTTCGCTGGATGGTTCCCTATCCCTAGTCACGAACCACGGACTGCTCCTCATATCGCTGAGGGAGCTGGCTGGTGGCATCGCCTTCCTCTGGCTGGGCAGGCGCTCCTGGCGCTCGCTCCGCTCGTGGCGATCCTCCTGATCCCCGTCGTGGTAAGGTGGGCAGCATGACGAACATAACCACCCGCCGCTGGAAGACCTGGGCCTCTGACGCCTCCGAGCACGCTGTCCGTGCAGGAGCCACAGGCGTGATCCTCAATCTCGGACTCTCCGAAGGCAGCGAGGTCGGGCTCAATAGCTTCACCTCGTGGGAGCCGTGGAGCTACGGGATCGGTGCCGTGATCCTCTCGGTGCTGATGTCTCTCGCAGGCAAGCGCCGGGGCAACCCGAGCACCGCCAGTCTGCGTCAGGGCTGACAACCAACTGTCAAGAGCGCAACCGGCAAGGGGCTAACAGCGAGTCGACTACCCGAAGCCCTGTCAGAGCCGCCCTATGGGGCGGCTCTTTCAGTTGGCGCCACGGAGTAGAGAGGAGCCCTGGAATGGGTCGTCCTCTTGGAGGGCCGTCGAGCCCCGCACCGACTCACTGCCGGTGATCCACCAGTTGTCGGCGCTCATGCCTTCGGGCCAAATCTCCGTGCCGTCGTCGTGGATGTAGACGCCGGACACCGGGCGGATGCCCTGACGCAGCATGTCATCCCGGGAGATGTACGGGTCCTCGGGGTTCTGCTCGTTGTAGAGCTTCTTCATCTGGTCGTTGATGTAGGTCGACGACGTGATGGGCTCGCCGTCCTTGGTGACGCCCTGCTCCTGGAGCCAGCGCCGGACGTCGGCAGTGCTCGCCGCAGGCCAGGTCACGGAGAGGAGGTCGTAGTAGTCGTAGGCGTTGCCCTCGTCGTCGGTGAACGGCTGGTCCGGGTGCTCCCTATTCCAGGCCACCTGAGTTTCCCGCCTGAGCGACGGAATGGGGTTGCCCTCGTCGTCCAGCTTGGGCTGGCCGTCGTCGTCCAGGACGAAGATCCCAAGGTCCCTGGCGAGCTGTGAGGCCCGCTGAGGGCGTGTGGTGTACGTGCCGTCCTCGCCGATCTCGGTGTAGCTCTCCTGCTCGTCGAGCAGAGCATCCGAGAGTCGAGTACGGAGAGCAGAGGAGTCCAGCCCGTTCGCTTCCAGCTCGTCGATGTCCTCCTGGATGATGACCGACTGGGCTCGGGTGGGAGTGTCCGGCAGCTCCGGCAGGATGCCCGCCTGACGGAGCTGCTCGATGGTGGGGACCGGCTTGCCGTCGGCACGCATGTCCTTGAGCATGTTGTCCAGCTCGCCTGCGAGGGTGTAGACGTAGTCCAGCTCCTCACGATCCTCGGTGCGGAGGACGGCCTGATTGAGGCCCAGGATGTTGGCGAGCACGAACAGCTCCTGGCCGAACTCCTCATTCGAGGCGGAGGCCTCGTTGCCGATGGCGCCGACGCCCTCGCCCTTGGTGATGCGCTCCACGGCCGTGTCGAGACTGGACCATGCCGGGCCGACGATGGCGTCGAGCCAGCGCCGGGCAGTGCCCTCAGCGCCCTTCTCCTCGTCGAGAAGCTCCCGATCGAAGGCGAGGTGCTGGTCGGTCAGCTCCTGGTAGACGGCGTCGATGAAGGCGGCCTGACCGCCCGATGTCATGTCGACCAGCGAGCGGAGTAGGTCATCTCCGGTGGAGTCGCCCGTGGCGAGACCGGCCAGCTCGCCGAGCGGGCGGAGTGCTTCGAGGGCAGCGCCGAACGGCGACTCCAGGCCACCAGCGATACGGCCGGGGGCCCCGAGAATGGAGCCGACGTCAAGCATGTCGCCCCGCTCCTCGGAGTAGTCGGGCCGGATCATGCCCTGGTCGATCCCGAGCGTGGAGCTGAGCCCGTCCTTGGTCGCCCGCTCCAGAGCGAGCACCCGACCGGGGTTGTGGGCCAGAGCGTAGAGCTGGACGGCGGTGTTCTTCCGCATGAAGGTGTAGAACCGGGAGACGTTCCGCAGGGAGCGCTCGACGCCGGTCAGGTCCGAGTAGTCGAACAGGTACTTACGCACCGAGCGAGCCGCCGACTCAACGGTACCCCCCGGCGCGTCGAGCTTGGCGATGAAGTGGGCGACACGAGCGTTGTGCTCGATAGCGCCACCGACGGCCCGGCCGGAACGGACGACGGTGTTATTCTGGAGGAAGTCCCACGAGTTGTCGTACTTGCGGGTGCCGAGCACGCCCCGCTCACGGGGCCTCATGGTCTCCTCACTGATCTCGTCGAACCAGCCGTGGTCGATGATGCCCTCGTCCCTGAGGGAGTGGATCAGGGCTCGGTCTGACTCACCGATGTCAAGCTTCTTCATGGCGTCGTCGAACGACGAGCCCGTCTCCATCATCGAGTCGTACGCCCGGTGGATCGTGCGCTGGAGGCGCCCGGCCCGAGCGTAGTGCGTGGGGTCGGTGACGCCTGCGAGAGCGTTGAGCATGAGGTTGCCGAAGGCGTTGCGGGCGTGGAAGCCCGTGCCCTTGTGGAGCGGTGCGGTGGCCCATGCGCCCCAGGTCCGAGACCAGTTGTTGAAGAACTCCGACATCTTCTGGAGCTTCACATTGTTGGTGATGAAGCCCCGCATCTCCTCGATTTCATCAGCAATTTGACGGGGAGCGTAGAACCCACCCTCGACGTCAGCGACCTCTCGGTACCCACGAGGAGGAGTCCAGTCGTCTGCCGCCGTCGCAGGCTTGCGGACGATCATGGCGGAGCGCTCGGCGCCGTCGCCGATGAGCTCCCGCTCCAGCGAGGTGAGCATGTCCATGTCGGCGGCGGCCCGGAAGGCAGCATCGCCTCGGGTGGCGAAGGCCCCGAGCACGCTGTCCTCGAAGAGCTTGACGTCCTGCTGGCTGGGCGGGAGCTTGAGATCCTTGGCGAGCTGGCGGTTGGCGTCATCGAGCGAGAGGTCCGGCCGGTAGGTGCGAGGGTGGTGGAAGCGAGACTCCTTGCCCCTGAGCTTGTTGGCGTCGAGCCCGAGCACCCGCTGTGTTTCCGCAGGCTGCTGGGCCACGATCTCTCGGCCCTCTTCGGTGAGTGTGCGAGGGAAGTAGCCTGACCGGAGCCTGTCAGGATCGAGCCCGCCACGGACGGCGGCCTGGTCGATGGACTCACGCACCCGAGCCACGGATTCCATGTAGTCGGCGACCTCGGGCATGGTGTCCCGGATCTCGTCCGCCCGACGCAGAGCAGTGTCCAGGTCAGTGAGCCCGGGACCCTCGCCGACCGTCTCCAGCGCCTCTCGGACGAGACGGTCAGCCTCGTCCTCGCCGACGGCCTTGAAGGCGGCCCGCTGGTGGGCGCTCATGCGCCGGAAGGAGTCGTTGATCTCGTTGGTGGCCTGGCTCCCACGACGAACACGG
>Ga0306910_1000774_pt1 | contig 13134 bp, 11 predicted proteins | sample AntRauMFilla2698_FD_190438 | JGI IMG/M metagenome (GOLD analysis project Ga0306910, IMG submission 190438) | Saline lake microbial communities from Rauer Islands, Antarctica - Metagenome Filla 2 #698 (v2) (version 2) | ecosystem: Environmental > Aquatic > Non-marine Saline and Alkaline > Saline ... | reverse complement strand
CCCCATTAAGGCTTCCGGTTGCACCACATTTGTAATCGGCCCCAACACAAACCCGAACACAAGCAAAAACACAATCGCAGGCACATGCGTTTTCCACGCAGTCCATTGTGAAATAAAACTGACCAATGCAATTACGGCTATTTGGACGAGTGGCGCTACTATCAATTATGTTCTCCGTTATATTTAAGGAAGCGATCCTGATTTTATACTTTGCCATCCTAAGGACTAGGAAACCAATACACAATGAAAAATAAAGTCTTTTCCTTGCAGCGCGGCAAAGTTTCAAATTGCCCTGAATATCATTTTGATTTAGCCTATAGAGAAATAATATAGGGAAACACAGCCATGTCACGCATCGGGACAAACCAAGACACAAAATCCAAACATTTCACTGCGAACAAAACGCATATGTCAGGCTTGGTCAAAGACCTCAATAAAAAGCTGAAGACCGCATATGCAGGCGGAGGGAAAGCCGCGCAGGAAAAGCATTTATCCCGCGGAAAGCTGCTGCCTAGAGATCGCGTGGCGAAGCTTATTGATAAAAACACCGATTTTCTGGAGATGTCCGCGCTGGCGGCTGATGATGTGTATACAGACAAAGTGCCCTCCGCGGGTATAATTACAGGGATCGGCAAAGTCGAGGGACAAGATTGCGTGATTGTGTGCAACGACGCAACAGTCAAAGGCGGCACATACTATCCCCTCACCGTTAAAAAACATTTGCGCGCGCAAGAAATCGCACAGCATAACAACTTGCCCTGCATTTATATGGTGGATTCTGGCGGCGCAAACCTGCCACAGCAAGACGAAGTTTTCCCCGACAGAGACCATTTCGGCCGCATCTTTTTCAACCAGGCCAACATGTCCGCAAAAAGCATACCGCAAATTGCCGTTGTTATGGGCTCTTGCACCGCCGGCGGCGCTTATGTTCCGGCCATGAGTGATGAGAATATTATCGTCAAAGAACAAGGCACAATCTTCTTGGCTGGCCCGCCGCTTGTCAAGGCAGCCACGGGCGAGGATGTTACAGCCGAAGCCCTCGGCGGCGGTGATGTCCACACACGCATTTCGGGCGTAGCCGATCATCTGGCCGATGACGACAGCCACGCCATTCAAATAGCGCGCGATGCTGTTAAGCATCTCAACAGACAAAATACTACCTCGCTCACGCGTATTCCTGCCAAAGAGCCGCGCCATGATATCAAAGACATATACGGGCTTATCCCGCATGATTTGCGTACCGCCTTTGAAATTCGCGAAATTCTTGCACGTATTGTCGATGACAGCGAATTTAGCGAATTTAAAAAACGTTATGGCACTACATTAATCACCGGATTTGCGCATATTAACGGTATACCGGTTGGTATCGTTGCAAATAACGGCGTTCTTTTTTCCGAATCCGCGCAAAAAGGCGCACATTTCGTCGAGCTTTGTTCCCAGCGCGGAATACCGCTTGTTTTTCTACAAAATATTTCGGGCTTTATGGTCGGTAAAAACTTTGAACATGGCGGCATAGCCAAAGACGGCGCAAAAATGGTGACGGCTGTGTCATGTGCCAAAGTGCCTAAATTGACGGTTATTATCGGCGGATCATTCGGCGCAGGAAATTACGGCATGTGCGGACGCGCTTATGATCCCCGCTTTTTATGGATGTGGCCCAATGCACGCATCTCTGTGATGGGCGGCGAACAAGCCGCCAGCGTTCTTGCAACGGTCAAAAAAGCGCAGATGGAGAAAAAGGGTGAAACATGGAGTGACACCGAAGAAGAAAGCTTCAAAGCCCCTATTCGCCAGCAATATGAGGATCAGGGCAACCCTTATTACGCATCTGCAAGGCTTTGGGACGATGGCATTATTGATCCGGTTGATACACGCCGCGTCCTTGCCCGAGGGCTTGAGATCGCCTTAAACGCGCCAATCGAAAAAACAAAATTCGGTATATTCAGGATGTAACGCTAAGAAAAATACTGCGCATTTTTTCAATCAAGGTAGCAGCGGCGTAGATTTAATTCTTATACCGGATTCTTTGTATTTCACAACGCCTGCTACATCCAAATTAATCATACCATTCATCATGCATTTGGTTGCATATTTCTGTAACTTTTTCAACTCAATCGCATCCCTTTGAGACAACATTAAATCATCCCTATTCCGGCCAAACACCTCTTTGGCCTGCGCCATCGTGAACATATCTGATTGGTAATCGACAATAGGCACCATAGCTCTCACAAAATAGTTGTTTACAATCTCGTTTATTTTTTTTGCTTCCTTGGCTCCCGCGACAAAACCATCATTCATATTCATTTCTATTTCGGCCACAAACGCAAAGTTGACGCCATCTTTGCTTTTTGCATTAAAAAGCAAGCTGATGGATAGTTTTTTGTCCTTGCAGGACACCAAATGATTTGATGAAACTAACATAATTTCTCCCTGAAATATTTCTAATATTATTATCGCAAGTAATAAATAAAGTCAAATGCCCTCTTCTTTTTATTTGGCTGCACTTTTTCTTTTACTTATTTATGCTATGATATAATCATTATTTTTAGAAAGCGCGAAATACATGTCTCCTAACCTTATCATTCACATTGAAGAAAATATTGCCTTTGTCACATTGAACAGGCCTGATGTTCACAATGCCTTTGACGCGGACCTTATAGAATCTCTTCATAAGGCCTATGCAGATCTGTCTGTAAATAATGATATTATTGCAATTGTTTTGCGTGGAAACGGAAAGAGCTTTTCTGCCGGCGCCGATTTGTCATGGATGAAACAATCAATCGAATTTAGCCATGAGCAAAATAAACAGGATGCTATACGCCTCGCACAAATGTTGCGCTCCATTTACGAATGCCCAAAACTTACGATTGCATGCATTCAAGGCGCGGCCATGGGCGGCGGCATGGGGCTTGCGGCATGTCATGATGTAGTCATTGCCCAAGACACGGCGATATTTGCGCTATCCGAAGTTAAAATCGGTCTCATCCCCGCTACAATTGCGCCCTATATTATCCGCGCCATCGGCGTACGCCAAGCACAGCGTTTTGCGCAGACAGGCGAACGATTTAACGCAGCAAAAGCTTATGACATCGGCCTCGCGCACGAAATAGCATCAAACGCCAAAGACTTGGATGAAAAACTGGAGCAGATTTTGGAAACGATCCGCCAAAACAGCGCCGAAGCGATGGCGCAAAGTAAAAAGCTGATTTCTGATTATGCCTATGCCGATTTGAATGATGGCCTGCTTGATGACAGCGCACAGCGCATAGCAAAAATCCGTACAGCAGAAGATGCGCAGCAACGTTTGAAAAGTTTTTTGAATAAAAAATGACAGACAAATCTATTAAAATATATGAGGTCGGCCCGCGTGATGGTTTGCAAAATGAAAAAGCCATTATTTCAACAAAAGATAAATTAAAGCTCATTGCATTATTATCGGATTCCGGCCTGAAATTTATCGAAGCAACCAGCTTTGTATCCCCGAAATGGGTTCCGCAAATGGCAGATCATACCGACATCATGCAGGCCTTAAAAACCCGTAAAGACGGTATAATCTATGCTGCACTTGTTCCGAATGATACGGGTATGTTCAATGCCCTTGCGTGCGGCGTAAAAGAAGTTGCCGTTTTTGCCTCCGCCTCAGAAACCTTCAGCCAGAAAAACATCAATTGTTCTATTGCACAAAGCCTGCAGCGATTTAAACCGATTATCAAAATGGCGCAAGATCAAAACATCCGCGTACGCGCTTATATTTCCTGCATTGCCGGCTGTCCCTATGAAGGACAGGTCAATATAGAAAAGGTTACTGCTCTGTCTGCTAAGCTTTATGAAATGGGCTGCTATGAAATCAGTCTCGGCGATACGATTGGCATTGGTCACCCAGATCAAATTTCAAATATTATTAATAGCGTTAAAAACCTTACCCCAATAGAAAATATCGCCCTGCATTGCCATGATACGCACGGACGCGCTCTGGACAATATCGGATCTGCACTGGATGCCGGTATACGCATTTTCGATTCATCCATCGCAGGCCTTGGCGGCTGCCCTTATGCCGAAGGTGCCAGCGGTAATGTAGCAACCGAAAGCGTTGTTGCAATGCTGCATAACAAAGGCTTTGAAACAGGGGTAAAGATTGATAAATTAGACATTGTTAAAGATTTTATAAAAACAACACTTCATATAGACCAGAGAGATATCGCGCCATGATTCCATATCCTACACTTCGTTTTAATCACGATGAAACCATTAATATGCTGCGCGAAACGATTTATAATTTTGCGCAAAAGGAGCTTGCGCCGCGCGCAGCAGACATAGACGAGAGTAACGAATTTCCATCCGATATGTGGAAAAAACTCGGTGATCTGGGCTTGCTCGGCATTACAGTCTCCGAAAAATATGGCGGCGCGGATATGGGCTATCTTGCGCATGTTATTGCGATGGAAGAACTCTCGCGCGCCTCTGCCTCTGTTGCGCTTTCTTATGGCGCCCATTCGAACTTGTGCGTCAACCAGATAAATATTAACGGCACGGATGCGCAAAAAGAAAAATACCTCCCAAAACTGATTACAGGCGAACATGTCGGCGCCCTTGCGATGAGCGAGACGGGCGCAGGATCGGATGTTGTCGGCATGTCTTGCCGCGCGGATAAAAAAGCAGACCACTATGTTTTAAACGGCAACAAAATGTGGATCACCAACGGACCCGACGCAGACACACTGGTCGTTTACGCAAAAACAGATCCGGACGCAGGATCAAAAGGCATTTCCGCATTTTTAATTGAAAAAGGCATGAAAGGCTTTAGCACGGCGCAAAAGCTAGACAAACTCGGCATGCGCGGATCAAATACGTGCGAATTAGTGTTCGAGGATTGCGAAGTTCCGGCCGAAAATATCCTAGGCAGTGAAGGCAAAGGCGTCCGCGTTCTCATGAGCGGGCTTGATTACGAACGCGTTGTACTGTCCGGCGGCCCGCTCGGGATTATGCAGGCCTGTATGGATATTGTGGTGCCCTATGTGCATGAACGCAAACAATTCGGGCAAGCGATTGGCACATTTGAGCTTATGCAAGGAAAGCTTGCGGATATGTACACAGCACTGTCATCGCAGCGCGCCTATGTCTATGCCGTGGCCGCGGCATGTGATCGCGGCGAGACGACCCGCAAGGATGCCGCAGGCTGCATTTTAATGAGCGCAGAAGCCGCAACGCAAATGGCGCTGCAGGCGATACAAACGCTCGGCGGTAATGGCTATATCAATGAATACCCCACAGGACGCTTGCTGCGCGATGCAAAACTATATGAAATCGGCGCAGGCACATCCGAAATTCGCCGCATGCTCATCGGCCGTGAGCTGTTTGAAGAAACAAAATAAATTTATACCTGGGAATTTTATCATAAATATAGGCAGTATATTGCATCTGCCAAAGATGTTACTACCGCATTGCACCACAAATGACACCTATGAAATTGCGGTGGAAATGATATATTAATCTTCATAAATTATAATAAGAAAATACAGTCATTTCCAAAACAAATGAACAGGGATCACAATTGCCATGACGGTGAATTTGCGCGACGTTTCTCTTAGTGATAAATACGAAAAATCGGACGACATTGCCTATATGTCAGGACTTCAGGCTCTGGTGCGTATTCCCCTTGTTCAAAGACGCCGCGATATTGCAGCAGGATTAAACACGGCCGGATTTATATCCGGCTATCGAGGCTCACCGCTCGGCGGCTATGACGCGCAGCTTTGGCGCGCTAAAACATATCTAGAAGAGTTGAATATTAAATTCCAGCCCGGCATTAACGAAGATCTCGGCGCCACAGCCATCTGGGGCACACAGCAAGTTAATCTGCATCCCAATCCGAATGTTGATGGCGTTTTTGGTATCTGGTACGGAAAATCACCGGGCGTTGATCGCAGTATGGATGTTTTAAAACATGCCAATGCGTACGGCACAGACCCTAATGGCGGTGTATTGGCGCTTGTCGGAGATGACCACGCGTGTAAATCCTCCACCCTGCCTTGTCAAAGCGATCATGTGCTTTATTCCGCCATGATCCCGCAGCTTTATCCTTCAAGCATATTGGAATTTGTCGAGTACGGCATATTAGGCATTGCGATGTCACGTTACTCGGGGTGCTGGACGGCGATGAAGGTCACTGGCGAAACAGTTGAAACTTCTGGAACTGTGGATTTAAGTAGAGAAAACAGGGAAATATTAATCCCGACAGAGGATGAATTTCAAATGCCCGAGGGCGGACTGCACATACGCTTGAATGATACGCCGCGTGATATTGATTGGCGATTACAAAATTTTAAGCTGTTTGCGTGCCATGCATTTGCACGCAAAAACAACATTGACCGCACGATTTTCGATAGCCCGAAACCACGTTTTGGCATTATCACATCCGGCAAATCCTATGGCGATGTGCGTCAGGCTTTAATTGAGCTAGGGATCACAGATGATGTTGCAAAGGATATCGGCTTGCGGCTTTACAAGGTTGGCATGACATGGCCGCTTGAGCCTCAAGGGGTTCAGAGTTTTGTCGAGGGGCTCGAAGAAATTCTGATTGTCGAAGAAAAACGTGAGTTGATCGAATATCAATTAAAACAGCAAATTTACAACTGGGATCATAAGCGCCGCCCTGTCGTTGTCGGCAAATATGACGAAAAGGGTGATCGTTTATTACCGCTGCATAATGATCAAACCGTCGGTATGGTCGCCCATGTTATTGCGCAGCGCCTGCGTCCCTTTTACCACAATGAACAAGTGGATCGCGCGCTTGAATTCTATGCAAAATACGAAGAGAAAGAGGCCGTTTACACGCCGCCTTCTATAAGAAAACCTTATTATTGCGCAGGGTGCCCGCATAATACTTCCACCAAAGTTCCCGAAGACAGTTTCGGCATGGTTGGCATAGGATGTCACTATATGGTGCAGTGGATGGATCGCAATTCCGCCATGTGTTCGCAAATGGGAGGCGAAGGCGTTCCCTGGATTGGCTCCGCGCCTTATACGGAACGCAAACACATTTTCGCAAATCTGGGCGACGGCACATATTTTCATTCCGGCACGCTCGCGATACGCGCTGCGGTCGCGGCAAATGTAAACATCACCTATAAAATCCTCTATAACGACGCGGTTGCCATGACAGGCGGGCAGCCGATGGACGGCGAGATACCCGTCAGCCGCGTTGCGCAGCAAGTCATCGCAGAAGGTGTCAAGAAATGCTGGATTGTAACCGAATTTCCCGAAAATTATAAAAACGATAAAAATGTTCCTGCCCAAGTCGAAGTGCTTGACCGCAAATGGATGGATAAAGTCCAGCTTGAAGCCCGCGAGATCGAAGGTTGTACAATTATTATTTACGATCAAACCTGCGCGGCGGAAAAGCGCCGCCGCCGTAAACGCGGCAAATATCCGGATCCCGCTAAACGTGTCATGATTAACAGCGCGGTGTGCGAAGGTTGCGGGGATTGTTCATCGCAATCCAACTGCGTCGCCGTCATGCCGATTGAAACAGAATACGGACGCAAGCGCACGATTAACCAATCAAGCTGTAACAAGGATTTTTCCTGCGTAAAAGGGTTTTGCCCTTCTTTTGTGACCGTTTATGGCGGCGAGCCAAGAAAAACCGAAGCCGACAATACAGATAATTTATTTGACGACTTGCCCGCGCCGGTTATCACAGAGCCGGAGCATGCCTATAACATTATCGTCACGGGTATCGGTGGCACAGGCGTTTTGACAATCAGCTCCGTGCTAGGTATGGCCGCGCATCTTGAGAAAAAGTTTAGCCGTAATCTGGACATTACAGGACTGGCGCAGAAAAACGGCGAAGTATTAAGCCATGTTCGCATCAGCCCGACAATGGATGAACTGCGCACAGGACATATCATCACCGGCGGCACGCACCTTCTTCTGGCTTGTGATATCGTCTCGGCTGTTGGCAAAAGCGCGCACGAAACATTAAACCCCGACCTTACCAAAGCCGTCGTCAATAAAGACAACACCCCCGTCACAGAATTCGTCGTAAACAACAAGATGGATTTCCACAATCAGCAGGTGGAGCAAACATTGATTGAATCTGTTATCAAAGATGATCTTTGTTTTGTTGATGCAACAACCATTGCGCGCACATTGCTGGGCGATGAGATCATGACCAATATGTTTATGCTTGGCTATGCGTGGCAAAAAGGATTGGTTCCGCTGCAACTGGAATCGCTCATGAAAGCTCTCGAGATTAACGGAGTTGCCATTGACGGCAATAAGAATGCCTTTAATTTTGGTCGTCTGGCCGTGCATGATCCTGATAAAATTGCTGCGCTTGTTGATGCAACAAAGAACGATAACTCAGCAGAGGAAATATCACAAACCCTCGCGCAAATCATTGAAAAGCGCACAGCCTATTTAGAAGCCTATCAAAACAAAAAATATGCGCAGCGCTATACTAAGATGCTAGAAAAAATACGCGACCTTGATAAAAAACTCGGACGTGAGGATGATCTGCTCACGGAAATTGTTGCAAAAAACTATCATAAGCTTCTTGCGTATAAAGATGAATACGAAGTTGCGCGGCTTTATACCAATGGCGATTTTCTAAAACAGCTTAAATCGCAATTCTCGGGCGATTATAAAATTGCGTTTAATCTTTCTCCGCCCTTATTGTCAAAAACAGATCCCGCTACAGGGCGACCTGCGAAAAAAGAATTTGGCCCATGGATGATGCAAGCCTTCAAACTACTGGCAAAGCTTAAGGGTCTGCGCGGCACGCCGCTTGATATATTCGGCTATACGAGTGAACGCAAAATGGAACGCACTTTGATCAAAGAATATGAAGATTTGATTAAGCAGACCATTACACATGCTAACGAGGATAATATCGACATCGCCGTAGCACTTTTGCAAACGCCCGATGAAATCCGCGGCTTTGGCCCCGTCAAAGACAAATCAGTCGAGCATATTCGCGCAAAACAGGCCTATATCCTTAGCCGTTTAAAAGAGGCCTCGTAGTTTAACCGACAGAATCTTTAACCAGTTTTTGAAAATAGGCCAGGCCGCCTTCGTGGCGCGGGGACAATTCGCCTGTGTCGTAAATACCGGACGCCAGATTTTTCTGCACGCGCTCGCATACATCTATATCTTCTTGCGTAACGCTTTTACTTGCAGCAATTGTACGTTTAATTTCATCGGCATTTTCAAGGTCGCGGAAGAAATAGGCGTAATGTAGCTCCACTGTTTCCGGCCCGGTCGGTACCATAAGCTCGAGGTTCATGCCTTCTTTGTAAATATTCAAAGCAGCATAAGGCCACAGCCAAACCCATAAACCGCCCATTGTGCCGTCCTCAACTTGCGTATCTGTTACATGACGCGCAATGCGGTCTTCGGGATAAACAAAATAAGTCTCCATATCGACTTCCTTGTTCAGCTCAGGATGGATCGTGGGGATATGATACCCCTCCATGTAATTTTCAACATAAGTCTTCCAGTTACATTTAAGCTCATGTTTTGCTGCGGAATGGAAAAAGAAATTTTCGATATCCGTACCCTCGCACGCAGCAGGAAGATCGCCCAACGATTTATCAAAATCCGGCGCCTCGCCCTCCGCCATACAGATAAAAACCAGCTTGCGCCAAGAGCGCACATGCACCTTGAACAGATGTGTTCGGTCGCATACTTTTTGTTCAATTTCTTTATCATCGGCAAAATCCGGAATCTTTTTAAGTTGACCGTCCGTATTATAAACCCAGCCATGATAAGGACAGCGCAGAACAGACGTGCGCCCGATACCATCATCAAGCAGCGGAGAAGCGCGGTGACGACATACATTATGATATGCTTTTAAACTGCCGTCTTTGTCACGAATAACAAAAATAGCGTAACCTGCGATTGTTTTGGCGAGGTAACTTCCCTCTTTATCAAGAGCCGCTTCATGACCAATCAATAGCCATTCATTTTTAAAAATATTCTCTGTTTCTGCAGCATAAATATCGGCGTCATGGTAATATTTCGCAGGAAGCGTTTTGATTGTTTCTTTCATAAATTATGCTTTCTTGGGTTTTGGAATAATAGCGCAGGTCAATTCACATTTTGCGACAAGCTTGCCTTGTTCGTTTGTCACCGGAATATCCCAGACATGTTTTGTTTTCCCTAAATGCACAGGCTTTGCAGTCGCGGTAACCAGACCGCTTGCGGTCGGGCGCAGATGGTTTGCCGTAATCATAGACCCCACGGCTGTATATTCAGTCGCATCAATGCACATGATCGCCGCAACACTGCCTATTGTTTCCGCCAAAACGCAGGTTGCGCCGCCGTGAAGGATACCGTAAATCTGGTGGGTGCGTTCATCCGAGGGCATTGTACCAATAAGCGCATCAGCTTTAATATCTGTAATTTCTATCCCGAGTGATGCCAAAATATTGCGGCCCTGATTTGCAACATCAATATCGCTTTGCAATGTTTCAAGTGTGTATTCTTTATACCAGATAGGGCTCGTCATAATAGTATGTTTCCTGTTTTTCAAAAATCATAAATAGTGTACCCTGTTTATTATATATCGTAAATCAGAGCCTTGTAAAAAAATGTCAATTTCAGAAACAATTATTCGTCATTACAACAAAAACGAACGCGCAGAACAGGTTTTAAAACAAGCCAATGCCGCCGCCTCACTATCTCAGGATGATATTAATCCCTATGACCAGATGCATGTCGGTGGCCATCACGCCACGGCGGCTTTCTTTCAACGCCTGCCGATAAAAGCCGATCAGCATATTCTCGATATCGGCTCAGGTCTTGGCGGACCTGCGCGATATTTGGCGTCCCGATACCGCGCCCGTGTCTCAGGCATTGACCTAACAGCCTCACTATGCGAGCAAGCATCCTTTCTGGCTGAAAAAACCAAGCTTTCAAATAATGTGAAGTTTCAGGCAGGCGATGCCACAGCACTACCTTTCGAGGCGCAGCATTTTGATATGGCTTATACAATTCATGTTGCCATGAATATCCACGATAGAGATTCATTATACAGCGAGGCCTTCCGTGTTTTAAAGCCCGGCAGCCTATTTGGTCTGTATGATGTGATGCTAACAGATAAAAACAGCACATTAGAATTCCCGATGCCATGGTCGAACGTATCAGATGGGAGTCACCTCATAACAAAAGAACAAACACAAAAAAATCTGGAACACGCAGGCTTTAAGATCATAGAAGGGCATGACTATACAAATGAAGGATTGCAACATCTGCGCGCTGCTAGAGACAAGACCGAAAAAGACGGTAAGCAAGAGCCACAAAAGTTTTTAAATTTAGAAAAAGCGCTTGGCGAAAATATTTTGCGCGCGCATATGATTATCGCGCAAAAACCCTAAAGACAAAATAGCGTTTTTCTCTAGTTTGTCTCTAGTTTTTCAATAAGCTTCAGGTATACAAAACCATCGCTTGCCGCGATCACAAGCTGCGCGCCTAAATTCGCGACAACATCGCCGACATTATGATCATGTTCTTCTTCCCAGACATCCGCATCAAAGACATGCCAAGCTTCGTTATTGAAAAACGCAAGTGAGCCATAATAACCAAAAGCGCGCTGAATTTTTTGAATTTGCTTCACCGGCTTATTCCAGTCAAGTGTGCGCATAACATCTGTCGGTACTTCCCAATGCGTTGCCTTGTCATCATCTTGCGGGACTGCGTTTTGATATAGTTTGTCTATATCTTCAAAAATGCCCGTTAAGAGAGAGCGCGCTTTCAAAACAATACGCGCAGATAATGTTTCCACGCTTTCACCTTCGTGAATTGGCAAAGGCTCCTGCGCAATGATATCTCCGGCATCAAGGCGTTCTGCCAGTTTATGAATGGTAACGCCGGACGCTTCGGGGTGATTAAGAAGCACATGCGGCGCCGGCAAAACCGAGCGCCCTAGAGGCAGTAATGTTGGATGCACATTAAGCGCATAAATCTTTTTACCCTCTATACTATCGTCAAACATAGCTGGTATTTTGTGCGGATAACCGGCACTCAAAAAGCATTCGGCGCCTTGATCAACAAAATCCTTGATATGTACATCGCGAAGCGGGTCCACTATAAAATCAATCTGCATCACTTCACAGAGTGCTTCTGTTTGCACGTTGAATATAAACCGATTATCACACGGAAAAGAGCACACACCAACAAGCTCATGCCCCTGAGCGATCAATTGATGTACGGCATCAAGCATAAAATCATAACCAATATAGACGAATTTCATAAACACCCTCTTTATATTAAAATATTTTTTCCTAAGTAGGTTGATTTTAAATGAAAATTACTTTCCATGATAGTCAAAAATGAATATAATTTTGGAATAAAATCCATCCAAATAGAAAGAGTGCTGTATGTTTGCGTCCAACTTTGATTTGTTTATCTCTGCTTTCGTAAGTCTGTTTGTTATCGTGGATCCGCTTGGCACGTCCGTTGTTTATTCATCCCTGACCAAAGGCATGAACAGTCCTGAACTGTATAAAACAGCCATAAAAGCGGTTACAATCGCAATCGCTATTTTGGTGGTTTTCTGCTTTATCGGCCAGCCTCTATTACACCATCTCGGCATTTCTATGTCTGCGTTTCGCATTGCCGGCGGCTTATTATTATTCATCACAGCATTTCGAATGATTATGGGCTTTCATGACCCTGACCAGCTTGAATCCGCCAGGCAAAATCATTCAAAAGAAGATGATATTGCAATCTTTCCGATGGCAATACCACTTCTGGCAGGGCCGGGAACCATCACGGCAACCTTGATGTTTTCCACATCTGCGCTATCATCCATTGAACTTGCTACGATTATAGGTGTTGTTATTATTGTTCAGTTAATTGCGCTCGTCAGCTTGCTTTTATCTCCTCAGCTCATGAAACTTATGGGTAAAACAGGCAATGGCGTTATGGCACGGATCATGGGCATATTACTGGCGGCAATGTCGGTGCAATTTATCGCGGATGGATTTGTTGAAATTTTCAAAATTCCTACCTGATGGCATCTTTAGGGCCGCGGCGAACTGCCTTTGTTATCATCAACTGTATCGAGTGGTAAATCCTGATCGTTCAGCCAGCCGTTTTTATAATCAAAATGGCTGTGAATACGCTCTAGAAAAG
>Ga0306910_1000772_pt1 | contig 13156 bp, 10 predicted proteins | sample AntRauMFilla2698_FD_190438 | JGI IMG/M metagenome (GOLD analysis project Ga0306910, IMG submission 190438) | Saline lake microbial communities from Rauer Islands, Antarctica - Metagenome Filla 2 #698 (v2) (version 2) | ecosystem: Environmental > Aquatic > Non-marine Saline and Alkaline > Saline ... | reverse complement strand
GCATGCGCGTCGTATCGAAGGGTCGTACGCCGTGACGTGTCAGCACTGTGGGGCAGCCTTGCCGCCCATCGCCATGTTTTGCGGTGACTGTGGCCGGTCCGTGTCGGCAGCGCCTCCGCCGCCGATCGTGCGCCCCGTACTGCCCGAGCCGCCGGTCTCACGGGAGCCGGAGCCGGAGCCGGAGCCGGAGCCGGAGCTCGAGCCTGAGCCGGAGCCCGAGCCGGAGCCCAAGCCGGAGCCCAAGCCGGAGCCCGAGCCGGAACTCGGTGACACCTGCCCGCGGTGTGGCACACCGGCAGAGCCCGACGACCACTACTGCGCCGAATGCGGCACGACTCTGCAGGCGCCTACCCTCATCGTCGAGGCGCTGAGCCCCCCGGCGGTGGCGCCGCAGGAGCCCGAGGTGGCTCGTGACGATGCCGACATCGAGGCAACACGCCGTGTTCCGCCCTCATCGTCGGGGCATCGGTTCGTGTTGCAGTTCAGCACGGGGGAGAGTGTGACGGTCACGGGAACCGGTCTTGCCGGCCGACACCCGCGGGCTGAGCCCGGGGAATTCGTGGACCACATCATCACCATGGTGGATCCCGGCCGCTCGGTCTCGAAGACCCACTTCGAGTTTGGGCACGAGAACGGGGTGTTTTGGTTCTCCGATCGTCACTCTGGCAACGGCTCGGTGATTCGGGAGCCCGGTGCGGTTCCGCGACTCTGCGAGCCGGGTCGGCGGTACCGCATCGTACGGGGCACGCGCATTGACATCGGTGAACAGTTCGTCGTCGTCAGTTGAGGCGGGGAACCACCCCGCCGCGGCTCCTCCCCAGCACGGCGCTCGTGCAGCGGAATCCCCAGAGTCGGGCCCGCCCGCGCACCCCGACGTGAGACCTGCTGTACTCGGGCGGTGAGCCGCCTCCCACCCCCGCCCGTTCCCCCGGCACCACCCCCGGCCCCACCCTTTCCGCTCATCGCGGTTCTCTCTCCCCTCGGTGGGGCTCTCGTGATTGGAGCCATCACGGGCTCTGCCTACGTGCTCGTCTTCGCCGTCCTGAGCCCCGTGATCGCGGTCGCGAGCATGCTCGATGCCCGGCGCTCAGCCCGTCGACTCGCACGGGCCGACGCAGCGCGATTCGACGAAGAGTGTCGAGCCTACGAACGCCTCGTCGAAGAATCTCAGCGAGAGGAGAGGGCAGAGCGCGACTCTCGAGTTCCCACTCGCGGCATGGCGCACGTCACGGCATCAGGGACCCCGGAGGTCGTGCGGCTGGGCGTTGCGCGTCAGCTCAGCAGCCGCGCACCCGACATGCCGGTGTCGGTGCCGACGGCGCGCGTGGCTGATCGAGAGCGCAGCCATGCGCTTCTGGAACGCGCTCGCTGGCACCCTGCGCTCCCCGTCGTCGTACCACGGGGTGCGCTCGAGGTGCGGGGCTCGGGCCCGGCGGCTCATGCGATGCGAGAGCGACTGCTGTTGGAGGTCGGGGTCAGTGTGCTGCCCTCCCACGACGCGGCCGCGCAGCGGCCCCCCGAGGAGCCGTGCACCGTCATTGAGGTGACCTCGGTGAGTCGCATGAGTGTGGCACGGCCGGGAGCTGCGACGGTGCAGGGTCGTCCAGACCTGTGGAGCGCGCTCGAGCGCGATCGCCACCTGCTCGCCCTCGATCAGCACTCGGAACATCTTCCCGAGCGGGTCGCCTGGCGCGAGCTTGCCTCGCTCGACGCGGTGGGCTCGGGCATTCCCCTCGGGCGCGACGAAGCGGGCACGTTCGTGATTGATCCCTGTGCCGATGGCCCGCACCTCCTGGTCGGCGGCACGACAGGAAGCGGCAAGAGTGAGTTTCTGCGCACGCTCGTGCTGGGGTGGGCGCATCGCTCGTCGCCCGCGGAACTGGCGTTGCTCTTCGTCGACTTCAAGGGGGGCGCGAGCTTTCTCGACCTCGACACGCTGCCGCACGCCCTCGAGGTGATCACCGATCTCGACGAAGCCACAGCGGCGCGCGCTCTGTCGTCGTTGCGAGCCGAGATCCGACGTCGCGAGCGCTGGTTGCGCGATCGAGGTGCTCGCGACGTCCGCGACAGCACGGCCGGGCTCGGTCGCCTCGTCATCGTGATCGATGAATACGCAGCTCTGCTCGCGAGCCTCCCCGATCTGCACGGGGTCATCATCGATTGTGCGGCGCGCGGGCGCTCGTTGGGCATTCACCTCGTGTTGTGCACCCAACATCCCACGAGCGCCGTGCGTGATGCGATCGCGGCGAACTGCGCGATCCGGGTCTCCTTTCGCATCACCGACGACGCCGACGCGGCGTTTCTGGGAGCGGGTCTTGCCCCGCGATTGCGTGCACTGCCGCGCGGGCGGGCCCTCGTCTCTGACGCTCAGGGGCTTCACGAAGTGCAGACGGCGCTCATCGACGACACGAGCATCACGGCCGTGCGGGATCGCTGGCGATCGGTTCCCGGTGGCGCAAGCCCCTGGGTGCCGCCCCTGCCCGAGCAGGTCACCCTGGCTGACCTCGAACGACAGGCTGACCTCGAACGACAGGCCGGCCTAGAAGGACAGGCTGAGCGTGAGGAACCGGCCTCGAGACACACCGTGCCTGAGGCCGATGCGGCTCCTGCCGGGTGGGTGTTCGGCCTCGAAGATCGCCCCGAGCGTCAGCAGCGCGCGCTCGCCCGGTGGATTCCGCGTCGCGATGGCCCCCTCGCGGTCCTGGGCTCTGCAGGAAGCGGACGCACGGGAGCTCTCGCCGCGGTTGCCGATGCGGCCACACGCGGCGGATGTCCCGTGACGGTTCTCGACGACGACTGGGCAGACGCCATGGCGACGGTGCGCGCGCTCGCCACCGGCCAGCCCGGTCGGATGCTCCTCGTGGCGGACGATTTCGATGCGCTCGTGCGCCGTGCGGGAGACGACCGTGTCGAGTTCTTGCGGCTCTGGGACGACGCCTCGAGCGCCGTCGGCAACGCGGGAGGCTCGGTGGCCGTGGCGCTCGCGCCCGCTCAGGCTCAGTACGCGATCATCGAGGGACGCTTCACGAGCACGCTCGAGTTGCGCGGTGCACGGCCCGCGGCTGGTCCCACCGCGGCTCGTACGTCTGATGTCGACGATCGTCCACAACCGGGCCGCGGCTATTGGCAGGGCGCTGTCGTGCAGGTCGTGATGGCGCCTGCGCTCCCGTCGCCGACGCGTCCGCCCATCACCACGGTGCACCTCGACACGGCGCGCCCCCTCGTCGTTATCGCGCGCCAACCGCGCCGCATCGCAGAGGCACTGGCCCGTGCACACCCCGACGCGGTCGTCCTGTCAGCGTCGGAGGCCGCTGCTCAGCCGCCCGGTGGAGGCACCGTGGCGCTCGAACCCCGAGTTCTCATGGGTGATGTAGAGGCGTGGACAACCCAGTGGAGTGCGCTGCAGACCCTCCGCCGCACGTGTCGGATCTTGCTGATCGGCGTCGACGCTCCCGATGTGCGGTCACTGCTGGGCATCCGCGAGCAGCCACCTCCGCTCGGCACCCGAGTGCCGGAGCTGTGGTTGGTCGACCCCGAGGAGCCCGTCGTGCGCGCACGCTGGGCTCTCCTCGAACCGAGTACATCGACCTAGGGAGAGCGCCGGGCGCTACGCGAGCACAGCGGCAAGCGAGACCGACGCGAGCCCGTGCGCACTCCCGACGGCGTCATTGGTCACCGTACCGGCGTGGGTGTTGAGACCCAGGGCCAGCGCGGAGTCCGCCTGCATCGCGCCGCGCCACCCGTGGTTCGCGATCGCGCGCACGTAGGGCAGGGTCGCATTCGTCAGGGCGTTCGTGGACGTCGTCGGCACCGCGCCCGGCATATTGGCCACGCAGTAGAAAATGCTGTCGTGCACCGCGAAGGTCGGTTCGGCGTGGGTCGTGGGTCGTGAGTCGGCGAAGCACCCGCCCTGGTCCACGGCGATGTCGACGAGTACGCTGCCCGGCTTCATCCGCGACACCAGCTCGTTGCTCACGAGTTTGGGCGCACGAGCGCCGGGGATGAGTACGGAGCCGATGAGCATGTCTGCCTCGATAGCAGCGCGCTCGATCTCGTACCCGTTGGAGGCGATCGTGCGAATTCGACCCGTGTAGAGGGCATCGAGTTCGCGCAGTCGCTGCAGGTTGGTGTCGAGCACGGTCACCTCGGCTCCGAGGCCCACCGCCATCGCGACGGCGCTCGTCCCGGCCACCCCGCCACCGAGCACGACAATGTTGGCCGGGTCCGTGCCGGGTACTCCCGGGACCAGGAGTCCGGGGCCGCCCTGGGGGCGCAGCATGGCGTTGGCTCCCACGATGGGTGCGAGCCGGCCGGCGACCTCGCTCATGGGTGCCAGGAGGGGGAGGGAGCGGGAGGGCAGCTGCACCGTTTCGTACGCGATACCGGTCACCCCGCCCTCGAGGAGGGCGCGCGTCAACTCTTCTTCGGCGGCCAGGTGCAAGTACGTGAAAAGCACGAGTCCGTCTCGGAAGTGCGCGTACTCCGCAGGCGTGGGCTCCTTGACCTTCAGGAGCACCTCGGCCTCGCCCCACGCCGTGGCCGCATCCGGCACGATGCGCGCACCCTGTTCGAGGTAGGCGTCGTCAGTGATCGACGAGCCGACCCCCGCGCCGGACTCCACGAGAACCTCGTGCCCCAGGGCGATGAGGTCGTGCACTCCGGCGGGCGTAATGGCTACGCGGTACTCGTTGTTCTTGACCTCGGCCGGAACAGCGATTCTCATGAGTTCTCCTCGCGACGTGGTGGGGGCGCGGTCGCGCGGGAGAGACCCGGACGCGACGCTGCGCTGCTGCACCACTGTATCGGTGTAGGACGATGGATTCCGCACAGTTCTTTGCTGATATGTGCTGATTTCGTGACGATTGTGTTTCAGCATGGACGAAAAACGCGCTGACTAGTGCAGTGCGGTGTCGCCGTATGTCAGTATCGGGGTGTCACCGCACTCTGGCGACACCGTCGTACCTGACCGCGAAGGCAAGGAGCAGCATCATGAACCGTCCGCTTCCCGAAGATCCCATGATCCGCAGCCTCATCCAGCAGGCCAAGCGCGCGCAGGTCAGCCGCCGCGCCATGCTTGCCGGCACCGGTGCTGGCGCTACCGCGCTCGCCCTCGCGGCGTGCTCGACCGATGCTGGTGGAGAGCTGACGCCGGCTGAGGACTCCTCTGCCGATGACAAGACCCTCAATTGGGCGAACTGGCCTTTCTACATCGACGAGGATGACGACGGCAATTACCCCACTCTGCTCGCCTTCCAGGAGCAGACCGGTATCGACGTCAACTACCTGGTCACCGTTGACGACAACAATTCTTACTTCGCCACCGTGCGCGACCAGCTTGCGCTCGGGCAGGACATCGGCGCGGACACCGTGTGCCTCACCGACTGGATGGTGAGTCGCTGGATCCAGTTGGGCTACACGCAGGAGCTCAACAAGGACAACATCCCCAACTCGTCGAACCTCGTCGAGAGTCTGCAGAACCCCGCCTTCGACCCGGGCCGCGTGCACTCCCTGCCCTGGCAGAGCGGTTTTGCCGGCATCGCCTACAACACCGAGCAGACCGATCCGGTGGGCGCAGTCAGCGACCTCTGGCGCCCCGACCTCGCGGGCCGTGTCGGCGTGCTCTCCGAGATGCGCGACACGATCGGCGTCATCATGCTCGAGAACGGAGTCGACATCTCCGGTGACTTCACGGCGGATGAGTTCAACGCCGCCCTCGACGTCTTCCGCGAGCAGATCGAGTCCGGCCAGATCCGTAACGTGCGCGGCAACGCCTACACCGAGGACCTCGTGAATGAGGACACGCTGGCGGCGATCTGCTGGTCGGGTGACATTACCGTCCTCAACTTCGAGGCCGGGTTCGAGAAGTGGAAGTTCGTGTTGCCCGAGGGCGGCGCGACGCTGTGGAGCGACAACTTCCTTGTTCCGATCGGCTCGCCGCGCAAGGCCAACGCCGAGACGCTCATGGACTACTACTACCAGCCCGAGGTTGCTGCCGAGGTCGCTGCGTGGGTCAACTACATCACTCCTGTGGTGGGTGCTCGCGAGGCGATGTTCGACATCGACGCCGATCTCGCCAACGACCAGCTCATCTTCCCTGATGAGGCGACCCTCGCCCAGACGAAGATCTTCCGCGGTCTGTCGGCGCAGGAGGAGAACGAGTACCAGGCGGCGTTCCAGGCGATCTTGCTCGGCGCCTAGTCCATCGCAGTCAACCTTCAAGGAGCACCACCGACGTGACGAACAACGACGTTCCGCAGGGTGGATTCGCTGAGGCTGGTGCCGACCTCGAATTGGTCGGCATCAGCAAGCGTTTCCCCGGGTTCACGGCGATCGAAGAGCTCGATCTGACCATTCCGGCCGGATCTTTCTTCGCTCTCTTGGGCCCTTCCGGATGCGGCAAGACCACCACCCTGCGGCTCATCGCCGGACTCGAGGAACCCACCACTGGGCGCATCGTGATCGGTGGGCGCGATGTGACGAGCACGCGTGCTTTTCAGCGCCCCGTCAACACGGTGTTCCAGAGCTATGCCCTGTTTCCGCACATGTCGATCATCGAGAACGTCTCCTTTGGGCTCAAGCGGCGCGGCATGAAGAATGCCGCACCGCTGGCTCACGAAGCGCTGCGGCTCGTTGAACTCGATCACGTCGCCAATCGCAAGCCCGCGCAGCTTTCGGGTGGGCAGCAGCAGCGGGTCGCTCTGGCCCGCGCCGTCGTCAACCGGCCGGCGTTGCTCCTCCTCGACGAGCCTCTGGGTGCTCTTGATCTCAAGTTGCGGCGGCAGATGCAGATCGAGCTCAAAGACATCCAGAGCGAGGTCGGGCTGACGTTCTTGCACGTGACGCACGACCAAGAAGAGGCCATGACCATGGCCGACACGGTCGCCGTCATGAACAAGGGTCGCATCGAGCAAATGGGTAACCCCCAAGAGCTCTACGAGCTTCCACACACCGTGTTCGTGGCGAACTTTCTCGGGCAGTCGAATCTGTTCACGGGCAAGGTCACCTCGAGCGGGTCAGACTCCATCGTCGTCGACGTTGACGGCACGAAGTTCGAAGTGCCGACCGACCGCGCACAACGGCATCGCGGCCTCATCACGGTGGGCGTGCGACCGGAGAAGGTCACACTGCACGACAGTGCGCCGAAGCAGACCGCTGGCCGCAACGTCATCGGCCCCGGTCGGGTCACCGACGTCTCCTTCAGCGGCGTCAGCACTCAGTACGAGATCACGTTGCCTGGCCACGGGGCCCTGACGGTCTTCTCGCAGAACACCAGCATCACCAGTATCCATCGCGATGGTGACGAGGTCTGGCTCAGCTGGGATGTGGATCACGCCTTCGGCCTCGCCGACGACGTGGAGACCGATCCCGCCTCTCGATTCCCGTCGGACACCGACACGTCGATGATCGCCACGCAGTCTCGGGCGAAGCTCAAGGCGGAACTCGGGAAGGACTGATCCGTGGCCTTCACCGCATTCTCCTCGAGCTCCACCGCGGCAGAGCCCGCCGTCGCGAGGCGCAGCCCGATTGCTCTCTTCCTGCTGTTGCCGGGCATCCTCTACCTGATCCTGTTTTTCGTTACTCCGCTGATCTCCCTCGTCATCACGAGCCTTCAGGAGCCCGACCCGCTGCGCTTCGGCACCTTTACGAACGCATTCCAGTGGGAGAACTACGTCATCGTGCTCGAGACCTACGGCGAGCAGTCGCTGCGGTCGGCCGGCTTCGCCGCGCTCGCCACACTCTTCGCCCTGCTCATCGGGTTCCCCCTGGGCTACTTCATCGGAATCACGTTGCGGCCCTATCCGCTCTTGCAGGGCCTCGCCCTCGTGCTCGTGATCGCACCGTTCTTCATCTCGTTCCTTCTGCGCACGCTCGCGTGGAAGCAGATCTTCTCCGATGAGGGCTTCGTTGCCGGCGTCCTCAGCGCGCTCGCGATCCTGCCACCGGGGCAAGCGATCACGGGCACGGCGTTCTCTGTCATCTTCGGGCTGACCTACAACTTCATCCCCTTCATGACGCTCCCGATCTACGCGACCCTGGCAAGCCTCGACCTGCGCCTGCTCGAGGCGGGCAACGACCTCTACGGCAGCCCCGCGGTGACCTTCCGCACCGTGACGCTGCCGCTCTCGGCCGCGGGCGTCATGTCGGGCACCCTGCTCACCTTCATTCCCGCAGCGGGCGACTACATCAACGCATCACGTGAGTTCCTCGGGTCCACCGACACGACCATGATTGGCAACGTCATCGAGACGAACTTCCTCGTGCTGCAGAACTTCCCCGCCGCTGCGGCGCTCTCACTTGTCCTCATGGCCGCGATCCTCATTCTCGTGAGTCTGTACGTGAAGCGCTCGGGAACGGAGGAACTGCTGTGAGGGGCTTTGGCAAGTGGGGGATCTGGGTCTACGCGGGTATGGCCTTCACGTTCCTTCTTATCCCCATCGTGTACACGATCGCGTTCTCCTTCAATGACGCGCGCCGCACGAACATCCTGTGGCGCGGATTCACGTTCGACAACTGGCTCAATGTGTGCGACGCGCAGACCGTGTGTGAGGCCTTCGGCACGAGCATCCTCATCGGTGTCGTCGCGACTTTTCTTGCCACCACTCTCGGCACGATGATCGCGATCGCGCTCGTGCGCTACCGGTTCCGGTTCCGCAACACGACCACTCTGCTGATCTTCTTGCCCATGACGACGCCCGAAGTCGTGCTCGGTGCTGGTCTCGCCGCGCAGTTCCTGCAGGCCGGAGTTCCGAAGGGCCTCGGCACGATCATCCTGGCCCACACGCTGTTCTGCCTGAGCTTCGTGGTCGTGACTGTGCGCGCGCGCGTCGCGAGTATCGACCCCGCGCTCGAGGAGGCGGGGCGCGATCTCTACGGCAACCCACGACAGGTGTTCTGGCGCATCACCTTCCCGATGCTGTTGCCGGGCATTGTGGCGGCCGCCCTGCTCTCGTTCGCGCTGAGCTTTGACGACTTCATCATCACGAACTTCAACCGCGGCGCCGAGGTGACGTTCCCGAGCTACGTCTACACCGCGGCCGCCCGAGGAATCCCTCCCGAAGCGAACGTCATCGCCTCTGCCGTGTTCTTCCTCGCGATCGCCCTCGTGCTCATCGCACAAGTGAGTGCCGCGGTACGGCGTCGCCAGCTCGCGGCGACGACCTAGCGAGTAGCGACGCGGCGAGCCTCGAGCTAGAGACTCACCACGAGGGCGCCGACGACGCTGGTGCCGCCGAGCACCGGCTGCTGCAGGTCGGCCATGACCTGGCGGGCGGTCTCCCGGTCGATGATCCCCTCGGCGGCGAGGAGGGCGAGAGCGACGGGCGTGGTGGCGCGCATGCCGCCGTCGAGAATCTTGACGGCGACGGCGACACCCTCCGGGCTCGCGAGCACCACGACGCCCTCTGCACCGATTTTGGCGAGCACGCCGAGGCGCTCGATGACGACCGTGTTCGCGCGCCCGTGGCCGTCGATCGCCCACGGATGCGCCTGCACGGCAGACATGAGGCGCGCCGCTTCTGCGCTCTCACCGGCGGCGACGCGCGCGATCGCGCGGGTGAGCCCGGTGAGCGAGGTCGCGTGCAGGGGAGCCCCGCAACCGTCCAGCCCTGTGTGGTGCACGGTCTCGCCGCTCCAGTGCTCCACGGTGGAGCGCACGCGTTGCTGTATTGGGTGGTCGACCTCGAGATAGCGGTGCGGGTCGGCACCGAGCGCGTCGGTGGCGCGCAGAAAGCCCGCGTGCTTGCCCGAACAGTTCATCGTCAGGCGGGTCGCGGGAAGCCCCGCCGCCCGTCGTGCCGCACGATCCTGCGCACCCAGCGGCGCCTCCACGGGGCATTGCAACGCGTCGGTGTCGCGGCCATCCTCGAGCAATATCGATTCGACGACGGCGAGATGGTCGGGCGAGCCACAGTGGCTCGCACTCGCGAGCACGAGCTGCTCGTCGGTCAGGTGGGCTCCGGCTTCGAGCATCGCGACCGCCTGCAAGGGCTTGAGCGTGGACCGCGGGTAGATGGTCGCTCCCACATCGCCGAGCGCGCGCAGCACGCGGCCGGAGGCATCGACGACCGCGGCGGCACCGATGTGTCGTGATTCGATGAGCCCCGAGCGCTCGATCCGAGCGAGCTCGACGCTTCCCGCGACCTCGAGCGGCCGTGCGGCGGGCACGGCGGTCAGGATGCGGAGAGTGCCGTGTCGAGCACGCTCACCGCGTCGAGCAGCAGCGCTTCGCTGATGACGAGGCTCGGCAGGAAGCGAATCACGTTGCCGTAGGTTCCCGCCATGAGCACGAGAACGCCCTCTTGGCCGGCCGCGGCAGCGACCCGGGAGGCGGTAGCTGCATCCGGCTCGCCCGTCTCGGGGTTCGTGAACTCGATCGCGAGCATCGCGCCCATGCCGCGCACATCGCCGATGACGGGGTGACGCTTCTGCAGGTCGAGCAGCGCGGGGCGCAGGATGCCTTCGACACGGCGTGCTTCGCCGAGCAGGTCGCGGCTGACGATCTGCTCGAGCACGGCGATGGCTGCCGCGCACGCGACGGGATTGCCGCCGAACGTGCCGCCGAGGCCTCCGACGTGCGAGGAGTCCATGATCTCGGCGCGACCGATGACGCCGGCGAGCGGCATGCCGCCCGCGATGCCCTTCGCGGTCGTGATGAGGTCGGGCACGATGCCGAAGTGCTCGCTCGCGTAGAACGCGCCCGTGCGGGCGACGCCCGACTGCACTTCGTCGGCGACGAACACGACGCCGTTCGCGCGACACCAGTCGACGAGGGCCGGCAGGTAACCGTCTGCCGGCACCATGAAGCCGCCCTCGCCCTGGATGGGCTCGACGACGAGGCACGCGAGATCTTCGGCTCCAACGCGCTTCTCGAGGTAGCTGATGGTGCGCTTGGCGGCCTCGGCGCCCGAGAGGCCGTCGCGGTACGGGTACGAGCTGGGTGCGTGGTGCACGTCGCCCGCGAAGGGCCCGAAGCCCGTGTTGTAGGGGGCAGCCTTGAAATTCATGGCCATCGTGAGGTTGGTGCGGCCGTGGTAGCCGTGGTCGAGCACCGCAACGCCCGTGCGCTTGGTGTACTTGCGGGCGATCTTGACCGCGTTCTCGAGAGCTTCAGCTCCCGAGTTCACGAGCACGACCTTCTTGGCGTGATCGCCGGGGGAGTGCTCGATGAGCAACTCGGCGACGCGAACGTACTGCTCGTATGGCGTCACGGTGAAAAGTGTGTGGGTGAGCTTGCCGACCTGCTCGCGCACGGCCTCGACGAGCCCGTCGTCGGTGTGGCCGATGGTCGTGACGCCGATGCCGCCGCCGAGGTCGATGAAGTGGTTACCGTCGACGTCGACGGCGATCGCCCCGTGAGCACGATCCATGTACACCGGCAGCGTCGTTCCTACGCCAGCGGAGACGACGGCGAGACGGCGCTCGTGCAGAGCCACCGAGCGGGGGCCGGGAATCGCGGTTACGACGCGGCGCTCCTGGGCGATCTCGGAGCCCGGGGTCGAACCCGTGTGAGTGGCGGCGTGGGAGGCGCTGAGGGTGTCTGTCATGGTGAGATAAGTCTACTCCGCGACACTGACGGGCCAAGGGAGCACGATGGGTAACGACCACGGGTATGCCGTGAATCTCGAATGGACCGGAAATCGGGGCGAGGGCACGGCGACGTATCGTTCCTACGGCCGCGACCACAGCATCCATGCCGAGGGCAAGACGCACCCCATTGACGGGTCGAGCGATCGGGTCTTTCGCGGGGATGCTGAACGGTGGAACCCCGAAGAGCTCGTGATCGCGGCACTCAGCCAGTGTCACCTGCTGAGCTACTTGCACGTCGCCGCGAGTGACGGCCTCATCGTCGTCGACTATCGCGATGCCGCCACGGGCACGCTGCGGCAGGAGGGGGAGGGCGGCCGGCTGGTCGAGGCCACGTTGCGACCCCGCGTGACGCTCGCCTCTCATCACACCGATGAGGATGCGGGCCGGGCCGACCGCCTCCACGCCCGAGCGAGCGAGCTGTGCTTCATTGCGAACTCGGTGAGTTTTCCCGTGCACCACGAGCCCGTCACGGTCGTCGCTGCGCAGGAGTCACCAAGCCGGGGGTGAGAGAATAGTGATTTCGTGCCCGTTCACCTCGACACCCTGCTGGGAGCATCCTCGTGCGCCGAACCCCTCTTGCCCTTCTTGCCGCCGGCCTCCTCGTCTCGCTCGCCGCGTGCGCGCCGAGCGATGGCACGACCGACGGCGCCTCTTCCCAGGACTGCGCTCCCGAGGGCGACGCGTCACGCGCGATCTCGGTCGATGGTGAGTACGGCGCCCTGCCGGAGATCGCGTTCGAGGGCCCTCTCGAGCCGCAGAGCACGCAGCGCAGTGTCCTCGTCGAGGGCGAAGGGGACCCGGCCCAGAACGGCGACACCGTGCTGATCGAGTACACCGTCTTGAACGGGGAGACGGGCGACGAGATCGCCTCGACGGGCTTCACGGGTGCGAACGCCGAGCAGCTTCCGATCGACACCGCGGGGGAGCAGCTCTCGGGCTTCGCCCGCCTCATCGAGTGCTCGACTCCTGGTACCCGTGTCGTCGGGGTCATTCCGCCCGCCGAGGGCTTCGGCGAAGCCGGCGTTCCCGAGCTGGGGCTGTCGGGAACAGAGTCTCTGGTTTTCGTGGTCGACGTGGTTGACGTTCTGGATGCACCGCTCGACCGCGCCGAGGGTCAGGCGGGTGAACTGCCCGAAGGCTTCCCCGACGTGACCCTCGCCGCTGACGGCGAGCCGACCATCGTGATTCCCGACGAGGAGCCTCCGGCCGAGTTCGATCTTGCCGTGCTCATCGCAGGCGAGGGGCCCGTGGTCGAGGAGGGTGCCGAAGTCACCGTTCACTACACGGGCATCAACTGGAACACGGGCGAGGTCTTCGACTCGAGCTGGGCGCGCGGCGCACCCGCGACGTTCCCCACGAGCGGCGTGATTGACGGCTTCCGCGACGCTCTCGTGGGCCAGTCGGTCGGGTCGCAAGTCATCGCGATCATTCCGCCCGACCTCGGCTACGGGCCCGCGGGCGGCACTCCCGACGGCTCGATTGGTGCCGAGGACACAATCGTGTTCGTTGTCGACATTCTCGGCACGCGCTGAGCCCGCGCCGACAGTCTCAGCAGCGGGGTGCCGATCGG
>Ga0306910_1000769_pt1 | contig 13179 bp, 15 predicted proteins | sample AntRauMFilla2698_FD_190438 | JGI IMG/M metagenome (GOLD analysis project Ga0306910, IMG submission 190438) | Saline lake microbial communities from Rauer Islands, Antarctica - Metagenome Filla 2 #698 (v2) (version 2) | ecosystem: Environmental > Aquatic > Non-marine Saline and Alkaline > Saline ... | reverse complement strand
GCAAAATCAACTGTATACACTAGCTGTGGCGTTCTTGATACCCATACGCTCAGGTCTGTATTTAATGTTACAGCGTCTATGTCTTCTTCATGTAGGACTGTAAATGCTTCGTCCGGTGGGGCTAAAGCAATAACGGTGGTTGCATGTAGACTCATGTTTGATGTCAAGGTGATTGAATACTGATTTATGTTGACTCCCGTGAGACCTATAACATAAAGCTTTGTGTTGTCGTTAGAAACGAACATGCCCGTTGGGCTGGTTTGTTGTGCTGCAACACTAAACACGCCGTCGAATGTGGGTGGGCTAGCGACAAAATCTGATGATGTGATTGAATACTGATTTATGTCGTCTCCCGTGTATCCTATAACATAAAGCTTTGTGTTGTCGTTAGAAACGAACATGCCCATTGGGCTGGTTTCTTGTGCTGCAACACTAAACGCACCATCAAACGTGGGTGGGCTAGCGACAAAATCTGATGATGTGATTGAATACTGATTTATGTCGTCTCCCGTGGATCCTATAACATAAAGCTTTGTGTTGTCGTTAGAAACGAACATGCCCGATGGGCTGATTTCTTGTGCTACAACACTAAACGCACCATCAAACGTGGGCGGGTTAGAGACATAGTCTGGGGAAAGTACGATATCACTATAACTCCCATCAGCAGCATTATAACTCTCATCAATGCTCCTGAGTTTGTCGATACCTGTCTCATCCGTGAACACATCGCTAACGCCATCAACCATTTTTTGAACTGTCATAGCGCCGTTCACAGCTATGTTAAAAGAGTTTAGCGCAATGTTTGCTTTCTCCGCATTCGTAACGCTGATTCCGATTAGTTGTGAGCCATCGCCCGTCGGGGACAGAACAGTTACACCAATGTCAGCGTCTTTAAGAATGGTGGCATCTGCTGGTTCTACATCAACACCAATTTCCAACCCCAGGGCTATTCTCGCGGCTGGTGCGCTGCTTGATCCTGTGCCGCCATTGGTGATATCCAGATCCGCGCCATTCCAATCGCTATCGTTGATCGTCTGCGCCGTGTCGAGGGTGACAAATCCGCCCGCATGGTGCTGCGCAACAACCTTCCAGTCGCCGTTGCCCTCATCGAACTTGAGCAGCTGAGCATCGTCAGCCGTCAGTGAGGATCCGCCAGCGACCGTATAGTTGGGGCCCGGATCAATGACGACCGCTGCATCGGTTTTGAAGATGTACACCTCATAGCCGTCCAGCGGCGTCTCATAGAGGGTCACGGTCTTGGAGGTGGTGTTGGTCATAATGACCGAGATCGACGGCGTGTCGCCTAACGTAATGTCGTCAGCCGACTCAAGCCGGAACGGCTCAATCAGCGACCAGACATCGATCGCCCAATCCCTCATCTGGTTGTAGCCTTCAATGAGGTCTTCCAGCGTCTGTGGCGATGCCAGCGAGGCACGCGGATCAAACAGAATCCGGTGAGTCATCCGTGCAAGACCTCAATCTCAGCCGCCGCGTCAATCAGGTCTACTTTCGCGTTGGCCGATGTCTCGATCTGGAAGATGGTTTCACGTGAAACACCCCACAGAGGCAGTTCAACCGTCTGTACGCCAGCGGCAAGGGTTATGTCACGTGAACGGGAAAACGTCGTCAGATCGGCCTCTGTGGCGACTGAGACGGTGACAGTGGCTGCACCGGTGGACTCGAACGTCAGGTAGAGAACCTCGATCTCCATGTCCTGGCCTTCTTCGCCGAAGAGCTCGGAGGTAATCAGGCCGGTGTGCTTGGTGCGCGCCACGTTGGCGTCATCCTGCCGGTAGTCCGTCGCAGACAGGGTGTGGATTTTCCCCGTCGTCAGGCCAAACGCCAGCACATGGCTGTAAATCTGAACAAAAGACGCGGCTGGGTACCGGCCGCCGGCAGAGTCCTGGAGTTCAAACCATGACTTCGAAGGCTCGTGATAGACCCAGGTTTGGCTGTCTGTCGGAAAGCTGAACGCCGCAAAGTTCTCGTTCTCCCAGGAGAAGCAGGACACAGTGCAGTCAGAGGGGTCTGTCATGGTGTCAAAGACCCTGCCCAGTGAGCTCGACAGGTTGATTGGCTGGATCGTCAGACCCTTCATGACGGCTGGCCTGCGGTTGTTGTCCATCAGGTAAATGATGCCGTCAATCTGGTCAATGGCGTGGGGGCCAATCATGCCGCGCTCGATCACGGTCTGTCGGCGCTTTGGCGGGTTGCCTGAGCCGATTGTCTTGAACGGCTCAATCGTGCGCTCCCCGAGCATGTAAGCAAGCTGGCCCACCGTGAAGACGGCAATGCAGTTGTCGTCATCAGATCCGGTCACCCCTCGGTTAATCGCCTGAATAGTGGTCGGATCGTTGATGTCGCTGTCGACAAAATCAGCGTTCGTACCGTCCTGCTCGAAGGTAAAGCGTCGATCGAGGAAGCCGACTGTGTTCGCGTCCCCCAGGTCGGCATCAGTGATCTCTACGAGGCCGCCAGCAACTGTGTAGTTGTACTTCTTTGCACCAGCCGGGATCACCAGATTTGTGCCGTCTGTGTCCGCGCTGATTCTCCCTAAACCGTCAATCTTACCACTCAGACCATAGCCATCGCCTGCATCGGTAAAAAACACCAGTCGATTGCCGACCACAGCGTAGGCGATGCCGTTCATCTCGATGGCCGCCCGCTCGGTGCCGAATCCTTTGAAGGATGAATATTGGTAGACCTTCTGGCTCGTCGGAGCTGTGGACCCGTCTGAGTCATCGTCGCAGAGGATGAAAATCTTATCGTTGAAGAAGCGGCAAACGATTGGATTTGGATCCTCTGTCGGAATCTCGGTCAGGTCTTCCTGTCTCGGATCTACGACTTCGGTGGACAGGTCCCAAGCCGTAATCAGCCTGTAGAACTGGAGCGTGCGGTTGTTGTCGTCCATCACCATGAATCGGGTGCCGTCAGAACTGATATCAAATGACACCGCGTCTCCCGCTGCAATGTCGGCTGTGTAGTCCATCGTGTGAGTGATGACTGTCGAGCTGGTAATGCCCCGCAGATCGTAGTTTGCCGACGGGCAAGCGAGCTGGTGAATCTTGCCGTTTACCGAGTCGAGCAGGTAGAAGCTAGACCCGTCGTTGTTGAATTTGATGTCGGCGATGCCGCCGATGGCCGCGGGGATGTTGACGCCCGAGTAGAAGTTGCCGTTGATGTAGTTGTCGTCCCCCGCCGTAGCGAAAGCCGCGTGGTATTGCCCGACACTGGTGCTTAGGACGATGTAAGCGACAATTTTCGTTTGACTGGGGTCTCCGACTGCGCTGAAAGCCCTGTCCCCCACCGCATTGAAAGCATAGCCGACAGCACTGCCGCGAGAGGTGAAATAGCTCGCGCTGTAGGAGGTTTCGTTCAGAATGTCGAATTCGTTACCCGTGCAGTCGATGTACAGCGTACGCTCATCACCGTCAACCGAATCGCTGTGCAATGCAGAGAAGATGTCGCCGTCAGTGTCAAACGAGATGTCGGCGAAATACGGTTTGGCGTAGCCAGGGTTGTCGGCCAGGCTGAAGGCTCCTAGGGTGAGCTGAAAAAGGTCAATTGACCCCTCAAACTGAGTGGCGGCTGGCAAACTCGCAAATCTAGCGAGGCCGGGGAATTGACGGAATCCGCGAGTCGAATGCGGAAACATGTTGACGGTCTTCTGCGAGGCCGCCGAAAGTCGAGTGCTCGAGTAGTTGGTGTCGAGAGGGATGCCAACGCGGGGCATGGGCGCTCCTAGTAGAATTGGCCGGCGATGATCGGGTTGGTGTTGGTGCCGGCGCCCATCTGACGGATCGTCTTAAAGCCCTTCTCGCCGTCCTGACCGGTGACAATCACAATCCGTTGCCAGCGCGTGTCCGAGACCGCGACCTCTCCGCCGTAGAAGTAGGCCAAGAGATACTTGACCATACGCACAAATCTGTCCGGTACGTCTTCTGTGAGGCCCCAGAAGGCCAGTTGCCGCGTTTCCAGTTCATTCCACAGTTGCGTATAGGCATCGCCGATGTCGGTGTCCAGCGTGCTGTCAACGGTGTCATACGGATTGGCCCGCCCCAAGAGTTCAAGCGCATCTTTGCGAATCACTGCAAGGGTTGCCACGGGCCTCTCCTATTGCAAAAAAAAGGGCCCGGAGGCCCCCAGGGGCTACTGTTACGGAACGCTAAACAGCGTGTTGGTGGTCAGCGTACCGGCGGCGAACGTGGCGGCTGCCGCGTTGGCCTCGACCTGAATGGTCGTCTCTGCCGAGAAGGGCTGGCTTCCCGTTGAGATCAGTACACCACCGTAAGGCATGGAGATGCCGACTTCCGGCTTGATGCCAGCAACCGCGTCGCCCGTCAGGACGCCAAGATTGCCGAAACCGTCCGGATCTGCCGCTTCAGTACCATTGGCTGCCCAGCCGATGTCCATGTCCAGCTCCTCAGTCGCGTTTGAGTCGATGTCAGGCGCAAACAAGTGCCCCATGAACACAACCGCGTCTGCCGGAAGTTTGGACATTTCGAAGATGTCACCGTCCTCGACGTTGGCCGCAATTGCATACGCCCCGCGTGAGTTGGCGACAAGTCCGGCGCCGGTGGGCTTGTAGACCGCAGCGGTTGCCGCCGCCTGGTCAGATGTCAGAGTTTCTGCTGCCATGAGTCAAATCTCCTGTTAGTCAGCAACTGCTGAGAAGTAGCCCGTGACGATGCCGTGATCCTTGGGATCGTCGGTGTCGTTGTTGGTGCCAAACCGCAGCTTGTCGATTTCGTGCCACATGCGAACGGCACACCCTTGCTTGTCCTTGTAATCGAACTCTTCCTCGACCGTCTGGGGACGTTTTGCAATGGCGTAACCGATTGCCTGAGCACCGCAGAGGTACACCGGGGCAACGTCGCTGGCCGAGTCACCCACACCCGAGATCACGTCAATGTCCTCGATCTCGATGATGGCGACGTTGTCGTACACGTAGTCGGCGCCAGTGAACAGCGGGTTGGTCGTGCCGCGGTTGCGCGCATCACGGTTGGCCTGCTGGAAGGCAGTGCTCTGCGTCAGGTCGCGCAGTGTCAGCGAACCGGTGAACAGCACGTAAGCGTCAGAGCGAGAGTGACGTGTTCGCGGCGATACCGGACGGACCTTCGGGCTGGCGTTCTTGCCAAGGCGCTTCATCAGCGAGATAGCGGCAGTCGTCAGCTTGTCGTTGGTCGTGTCGATGTTCGCCAGAGCGGCGCTGTGGTCGTTTGAGGCGTTGTTGCTGGTCGCAGCACCGAAGAGCACGCGGTCAGCGTTATCAACCAGCCAGGCGTCCTTCTGGACCTCTGTGGCCGATGCGTAGGCAACGCCGTTGATTGAGCCCATCGCTTCGATGATCTGATCGCGGATGAGCTCCATGTGCCATTCCATCAGCGCATCTTTCGCGGCGTTCCGGAGCGGGATGGCCGAGAATTGCTCCTCGAGCACCTGCACCCGTACAGCGTGGCGATACTGGTCGATGGTGAACTTCTGGCTGTGGCTCTCAAGCTCTTCCTCGTTACCTTCCAGCGTGGAACTGCCGGTGGTCGCGGCCTGCTTGAGTTTCGAGACGAGAGCGAACGTGATCGAGTCACCGCGCTTCTTCGTCAGGTCTTCCTTGAGCTGGATGACCGAGTTCTTGTCTTCCCCGTAGTAAAACGAGAAGTGGTTGGCGTTGAGGGATTCGACGAAATATTCGTCATCCCACTGTTGGACTGTTAATCCACTTGCGGCTGTAGTGTCTGCCATGAGTTAAAATCTCTCATCATTGCAGAGCCTTACTGATTGGTGTCGGGCCCTGCCAGTTTGATCCAGCGCCGACGCCAGTTGATCCGACGGCGGCTAGTGATGATGGGATTTCCGACTCTTCCGATTCCTGAGACTGCTTGGCTTTCTCCTTCAGGGCTTCTTTCCGGCCCGCTTCACGGGCTTGCTCTTCCAGAGTTCCATCAAGGGCGGCTTGTACCTTTTCCTGCTCTTCCACGATCTTTACCGCTTCGTGGTAAGGGCTCGCGGAATCCTTGAACCTCACGGCCAGTTGCGGGTTGGTCTGAACAATCTCGGCAAGTCGTTCCATTGCTGTCGAAACAACTTCTTCACCGAAAGAGTCCACCGCCAGCTTCTCTGACATCGCGAAGAACCTGTTTTCGGCCATCTGAGTCGCTCGGCTCTCGATGTGAGAGACAAACTCCTCTTCATTGTCGAAAACAGAAGGTCGTTTGGTGTCGCCTTCCTTGAGGGCCTTCATCTCAGCTTCGAGTCTGTCGGCTCTCGCGCGCTCGGACTTACGCCCATCACGCTCTTTCATCATCACGGCGAGCGGTACGGTATGCGAATCACTTTCCGATTTGTCTGACTCCGGCGCCGAATCAGCCTCTTTTTCGCCCGTGTCGTCTTCCGATGCCTGGGTATCAGCCTGTGGCTGTGTCTCGCCCTCTGGCGCCGGCGCTTCCGACTTTTCCTCGCTGGCCGCTTCATCAGCCGCCGCAAAGATCGTACTCAGTGATTGTGGCTGAAAATCAGCCGATTCTTGGGCTTCCGCCCCTTCGCTTACTTCATCGCTCACTTTTTACCCGCTTTCTCGTTGCAGTCACGTAACACCCGTATCGTGGGTGGCCCGAATCGCCCTGAAGGCGACAGATGTCAAAATACTAAAGGCTCAGGGACGTTGGCGCAACAGGAAAGTTCTTGAGGAGTTCATTCTCAATCGCTGTCTGCTGCGCTCTGGCGATCATATCCGCCGCCTGGGCACGATTCTTCTCGATGCGCGAGGACTTCTCAGCCTCATCAAGCTGCGCGTCCTGCTGCTCGGCCAGCGCCTTCTGCTGGGCCTTCTGCTTCTGCTCCGGCGTCTGCTTGCCACCGATCAGCTTGTCCTTGTCGCGAAGCTGGCTCATCTGAATGAGGGCATCAAACGGCACCTTCTCCGGATTGACCTTGTAGAGCTCGGCCAGAATCTCAAACTGCTCGGCTTGAAGGTTCACGATATCCGGCACTTCATCGATCGTGATGTCCACCTCCATGTCCGAAATGCGGTTGTGCGGCAGAGGCTCGCCGTTCTTTCCGGTCACCGGGTTGTTCAGGCGCTCGTCACCCTCGAGTTCCGGCGGCACAAAGCCATACTGCTCGATCACCGCGTCCTTGACCGTCATGGTGGAATTGAGGCCCACGAAACGCGTTGTCGACTGATCGTCTGTCACGCGGATCCATTTCTCCTCGTTCCAGTACTGCCGGATGCGGTCCCAGATCGCTCTGAGGACGCGAATGCGCCAGGTACTGTAGACATCAAACACCGGCTGGATTTCCAGTGAACGGCCACTGGAGAGCTCCCTGAGCGCCCTGCCAGACATGTTGGTCTCGTTCTTCGCCGCCAGTGAAGCATTCGTCAGCGCCTCGATATCCCGCAGCGCGTCGGTGTACATGCGGAATTGGGCGTCAGACAGGTTGCCGTTCTCGACAAAGCCGAAGTCGCGGCCCAATTCGCCCATCGGCGGGAACTGGATGTGACCGCCGGAGTCATTGACCTCTTTCTTGAACTGGGTGATGTCGTTGAGCGCGCCCTCTTTCGACCATGTCTGCCGGCGCGTGACCATATCAAGCCCTTTGATGCGGCGGGCGTTGATCTCATCTTGCATCGGCAGTTTGCCCAGCGTCGGGCTGTAGTGGTCGCCCTTCCGGCTGATCTTGGGGCAGGCGATGATGTGCGGGTTGCAAGGCAGGCCATCATCGTCCTTGTACGGCGATTTCTTCGGCTCCTCAAGATACATGTCATGCGCGAACACGGCGCGATGCCAGACGGCTTTGTGGATGAAATACAGTTCAACCACCATGATGCGCCGGCGGGAGGTGTTCTCGTACCAGCGCGGCACATCGTCGTAGCTCTCGTCATCACGGCCAATGTTCTTACCGTGATTGCCGCCCTTCTCAAAAGCGGCCTCGATCTCTTTTTCCTTGTCCGGCCACCGCTCCTTTCCGGCGTCGACGTCCATCCAGGTGACAACACCATCAAAACGGCTATCGCGCTTCTGCTTGTCTCGCGAGTACGGATCGAAAATTAGGCGGTCGTGCGGAATGTGATACAGCACGACCTCAATGCCCTTCTTGGTCTTTTCGACCTCTACCGAGATACCGGCAGGGCCTTCAATCAGAAAATCCTCATAGACCTCGCTGGCAATCTCGTTGAAATTGGCGTTGTCCGACACATAGCGCAGGGCATCGGTCGCCGGGAAGGAATCGCGCTCGTGTTTCGGTGTTCTGGGCAGCGCACGCGGGTCTGAGCGGGTTTTGAGTTCCATCCCCTTGAGGAAATCGACCATGCTCGAGATCTTGTTGTTGACGGTCTCAGGCTGGTTGCGGGCGCGCAGGGTCTCAATCTGTTTTGCGGTCAGCTGGTTGCCGTCGTAGTAATCGCGGCACCGGGCGGATTGGTGGCGGGCGTCTTTGGTCAGGTCGATAGCGTCATCGACCATCTTGGTCAGCGTCGAGAGGTCAATCTTCTCGGCGCGCTTCTCGTCCATTTCCGCTATCTCGCCAGCCATGAGCCCGCTCCGTCATAATATGATTGCTCTGCCGCCATGAATCGCTTGTCCCACTTATCCAGCTGCTCTTCCTTCGCCTGCTGGGTCGCCCAGGGGCGTGAGGCCGCCGCATAGCGCGTTGTATCCGCCGCGTGGTCCTCCGCTTCGGTGTCCAGGTCTTCCGGATTGGTCTCGTCGTGTTGCAGCATCGGAATGGTGCGAATTGAGTCAGTACACGTATTGAACCAGAAAATCATGGGATTTCCATCAATTCCGACCATTCGTTGTCGAAGGATGTCCCAGCCGCCGAGTCTGCCGGCGCTGCTGACACGCTTGTTTTTGGCCTGATAGAACGGGATGCCCATGCGCTCACGGATCGACGGGCCGCCGTCCTCAACGAAGATCGCGGGGTCCGCCACATGGTAGGACATCTTCTCCTCGGTCTTCTGCCGGATGCCCTTGCCGACCTCATCAGCGGTCAGGCGCAGGCCGACGTTGGGGCCTTTGGCGCCATACCACTCGCGATAGCAGATCATCGCATGACGAGGCACAACGACGTTGCGGCGCACCACCGCCTCACTCGCGATCGTCCACCACTGATAGCAGAACGGGCGGGCAGAGCCCCAGTCGAAGGCGCCAAACTTCATCCAGTTGTCCGGAATCTGGAACGGCTGCAACACGAGCTCGGGGCGCCATTCGCTGAAATAGGCCCCGTCGACGACGTTCCAGTCGCCCTGAAGCCATGCCTGTACCAGCGCCTCAGAACCGACCATGCGGAGTTTCGCGACGTAGTCATCGCCGAGATAGGCGTTGTCTTTCAATTTGGCGGGAATGAAGACAAAGCGGTTCTCAATGAAGGAACCCGGGTTCATGCCTTGCAGTTTCTCTTTGAACACCCGCATGCCATCGGGGTACGGATCGATGTACCGCTGTTTGATCCATTGGTGACCGGGGCCGCCCGGGTTACAGGTCAGGTGAAGCTGGCAGGGAATGCCGTGGCCGGAGCGAAGGGTCGCCCTGAGTTTGTTGATCGGGCCCACTGACGCGAACGCACCGGCTTCCTCGATGTAGACGTCGGTGTAGCTGTGGCCCTGATACAGCATGGCGTCCTTGTCGCGTTCGAGATAGCGGAATCGGAGCGTGGCGCCGTTGGGAGAGGTATAGGTTTTCTTCTGGTCGTGCCATTCCCAGCCAAGCGGGCCGTAGATCTCGTGGGCACGGGCGATCGCATCCTCAAGCTCAATCTGCTTGCGGCGGAAGAACACAGCGCGCTGATGCTTGCCGTAGAGTTGGGCCTTGATCGCATTTTTGCCCAGCATGCCGTCGGTCTTGCCGCCACCGCGGGCACCGCCATAGCAAATCTCATCGACTGGACAGTTGACTAGTGAGGTTTGCGGTCCTGGCTGGGGCTGCCAAACATATCTTGCCAATCTTCCACCTTTCCGGTCATGGGGTGAGAGCCGACTTCCGGCTTGTCGTCCTTGCCGCCCAGTTCGATTTCGACGGCGCGGAGGTCCGGCACCACTTTGTTGAGCAGCGCGAGAGAGACTTTCACCTGTTGCGCGCTCAGTTCGGGGATTTCATTCCCATGCTCGGGGTCCGGCGTGCTGAAGGCATAGTGCTCGAGGCGACGCAGATGCTTCTGGGCCTGAATCTTCTCGCGAACCTCGCCCGCGGTCTTCCGGTTAGCCATGATGAAAATACCTTTCCACGTAATCTTCCTGTGACTCGACGTTGACGTTGAAGTACATCACGCCCTTCTGGCCGTCATCGAACGTCAGCGTCACTTTGAACTGTGAGCGGCCACCTTGTGATGCGGTGACCGCTACGGTTGTCTTGTTGCCCGACTCGCTGCTGGCGCCAACCGAGATATTGCCGAAAACGACTGTCCAGGCGGCGCTTGAGAGCGAAACGCTGTCCTTGTCGCAGAAAACGTCGCCGGAGACCGTGAACGAGCGAATCTCGTCCTCATTCATCAGTTCATGGACGGCTTTTGGCCGATCCCAGCCGAAAATGTGCTCTCTGCTCATCGCTTGTCCTTGTCCTTGGGCGTCAGGGCCGCTGTGGGCGAGTTGTAGACGCGCAACTGGAACATGCCCTCATCCATCAGGTTTTGTCCAACGGGCGTGTATGACTGCTCTACGCCGTCCTTAAGCCGGTGGAAGTCGATGCCGCGCATGTTGGCGGTGACACGGATCACTGGCTTGCCGTTTTTCGTGCGTCGACGAGACGTCAGTTCAGGATTGACCCGCCCGACCGGCAGTGCCAGCTTCGGCGCCGGGGCGTTGAGGGGTCTGCCGTTTCTGTCAAGGATCATGGGCGCATTGTAACCGTCATTTCTCCTTTTTCCACTTCGCCGCTGCGTGTGAGCCAAAAAAGAAGATCGATATCGAGACGACCAGCCCGCCGAATACCGGCGTTGTCGTCAGGTTGAACACGAACGCGGACCATTCCCGGTCGAACGGAAAGAGAGCGCCTGCCGCGAACAGAAGCAGGAAGAACATCTGCACGGTCAGCACCGCGATGGAGCGCCGCGCCTTTGACCGGTCAGTCGATTCGTTCATGGTCTCGATCGCGAACGTCCTGACGCCGGCAGCCAGGTCACGGTTAAACTCGGCGCGCTCCTCTTCGGTGAACTGCGCGTTGCCGATCCAGCCGCCCACCTGGGTCAGCAGGCCGTTGTCTTTGTCGAGGATCTGCTCGGTGGTTTTGCCGCCTGCCGTGATGAATTTGAAGATTTTGCCCAGCATGTCAGTAACTCCAGATGGTAGGGCGAGGAGAATTGACCCTGTTCGGGATCAGGTCAACGTGAATAAACCGGCCTTCGCCCTTTTGGTTGACGCCAATGCCCGTGAAGTTCTCGTCCAGCGCCGCCGACAGAAACAGGAACGCCTCGCCCCGATCGATACCGATGTCAGCAGCAAGCCCCGTGGTGTGGGCGCCGGGTTTGGACTTCGCGGCCTCAATGGGGTGATCTGGGCAACGGTACCCTGAAGTGACCCTGAGCGGCATCTTGAGCCTTGTCCTGATGCGTTGCAGTCGATCGATGAGGTCATCCTGAACCTCGTTTCCCCCGCAGCCACACTGGCAAGCAAACTCCTCTCGCGTGAAATTGGGCCAGTTCATCTATCCTCCAGCGCCGTATAGGTCAGGCCAATAATGGCGATCAGGATAAAGACAATCCCAGCCACGCCCAGCCAATTGCTGCTCTTTTTCATAGAAATCTTAATCCAATGTTAACGGCTGTGCCGACTCCCAAACCCACGGCGGTGCTGATAATAAGCACCCGCTGATTGAGTAAGGCTACTTGCTTGTCCATTTTGGTCTGCTGCTCGGCCAAGATTCTTGCCGCACGCTCCAGATCCGCTATCTGCTTCTCAATCAATGGCCGATAAAGCGCGAAGCTGCTGAATTTTTCTTCTTCATCCGCCACCCGTAAAACCTCTTGTCGCTAGTCCGTTAGCTTGAAGAAGCCCACGCCCGCCACGCAAACGTGTATTTCGTTGCCCAGAACAATCGGCCATTTGACCACTTGGAGCAGCAAATTGTTATTGGTCCTGGGATTGTGCAGGGCTTCTGTACAAAACAACGTCACCCGGGTTTCCCTAACCTTCGTGTCGTTTTCGTCAAATGTCTTCGATGTCTGTTTGTCGTAGTGGTCGGAGTCAAAACCGCCGATATAACCGCCGTACTGCTCGATGTAGGCGTCATTCTGGTAGATCATGCGGCCCTCGTCATTCTTGACCCAGACCGGCAGGGGACAGGACTGTATCAACGCGCTGAGAAGGGCCGTAAGGCCGTTGTCCTCGCCCCCTGCCACAACCTGAAGCTCGCGCCATGTCGACCCCAGATCGCCGTCGATTTGCTCTGACAGGCGCTCAAGTTCTTTCTGTCGAACTGAAACGTTCTCAAGGATCTTATTTACTTCCATTCGATCTTGTTTCCTTTCGTTTAAGCCGAACATAAAAACCCTGGATAATTTTGTGACGAATGATCCGACAGTGTGACCATTTTGCCCGTTGTTGGACAATAAACCAAGGTTTAGGCACTGATGGCCCCGAGAGACATACCGGCCACAGTTGGGGCAGAGGTGAGCGGCGACGTTGCCAGACACTGGCCGCGCCCGGTCGAGATCATGTACTGAGTGATCTTCTTCTGTCGATCTCACGGGTCCGGCGTCTCCTGAATGATAGTGGCAATCTTTTGAAGCTGCTCTTCAGACGTATGCAGGGGGCGACGGTGGCGCACAGGGTCGCCCGGGTGTGGTGATGACAGCGGGCGCGACAGCCAAACCTGCCAGAAAACGTCGTCTTGAGATCATAAACCGCCCCTTAGTTGAGTGAGCCACATACACGGGTTTATACCACACCCCAAAACGGCTACAAGCCACGTCAGTCGGGGCATAGAGGCCGATTTGCTGCTAACGACCCCCTGAAACATCAAGTTCCTGATTCCAAAGGAAAAAACCCCGCAGATATATTTTGGGGGCGCTGATTGACCTGAATGGCATCGATCGCCTTGCTCAAATATCGATTCCAAACGTCGTCAGAACACCCATGCGCGAGGCTCCGGCCATACTGAAAGCCCGCCACAGGGGCCTCTACCGGGATTTCAGCGTTCAGAACGGACGCTACGCACAGCCAGGTGAGGCCGATCTGACAGATGTTTGGAG
>Ga0306910_1000766_pt1 | contig 13203 bp, 13 predicted proteins | sample AntRauMFilla2698_FD_190438 | JGI IMG/M metagenome (GOLD analysis project Ga0306910, IMG submission 190438) | Saline lake microbial communities from Rauer Islands, Antarctica - Metagenome Filla 2 #698 (v2) (version 2) | ecosystem: Environmental > Aquatic > Non-marine Saline and Alkaline > Saline ... | reverse complement strand
GTAAAATAGTTGCCTAGGTTGGCGGCGACCTTTTCTGCCCCACCACCGATCCAGAGCACCCCGGTTACGATGAGAATCTTTGGCTTGCTGTCGGGTTGCATAGTCTCAATAGTACCAAAGTTTTGTGCAACTGGTTACATTTCTAAAATGCTTTTCTTTAGGGTTGGCTTACCTATCGTCGGTCAGGTAGACCGCTACGGTACTAGTCACCATATCTGCCAGCGAGTGCTGTGGCTGCCAGGCGAAGGTGTGGTGGGCGAGGCTGGCGTCGGCGACGAGCTGCGCTGGGTCGCCGAGGCGCCGCTTGGCTACTTGCACCGCTACTGGAGCAGCTAAGACTGCATCAAAGGCGGCGAGCAGCTCTTGTACGCTGTACCCGACACCGGTGCCGAGATTGAACACGCCGCTGACTCCCCCTGCAATCACCTGTTGGTGGGCCGTTACCAAGTCATTGACATGAATGTAGTCACGCACGCCGGTGCCGTCTTTTGTCGGATAGTCGTCACCGAAAATTGAAAACGGTGATTTACTTTTCACTGCGTGGGCAATGAGTGGGAAGACATTTTGGGGATGACTATCGGTGAACCCGAGCCCAGCATCGCCCGCTACATTGAAGTAGCGGAAGATGGTGTAGTGTTTGATTTTGTCTAAGCGGGCAAACGTCTCAATCATCTGCTCGACCATGAGCTTGGTCTGGCCGTATACATTTGGTGGGTTGAGGGGACTGGACTCGCTGAGCAGCTCGGCTGCGCTGACTTGATCGTATACCACTGCGGTGGAGGAAAATACGAGGTGTGGAATGGAAAATGCTTCCATGGCGCGCAAGACCTGGATGGAGCCGGCTACGTTGGTATAAAAATAGAAAGGCGGATCAGCCTCGCTCTCGCCGACGGCTTTTTTGGCGGCGCAGTGTACGACGGTATCAAAGTCGTAGTCGCTACAGACAGCGACGAGGTCGGCGTAGCTGGTCACATCACCTTCTACCATCGTCACCTCTGTGGGTAGTAGCTCTGGCTGGCCAGTAGAGACATCGTCTAGTACTACTACCTGGTGTCCATCGTGCACAAAGGCTGCAGCGAGGGCTGAGCCGATGTAGCCGGCGCCTCCGGTGATGAGGATGGTTTTGGGGGTGTTCTGCATACACTCAATAGTACCAAACTGAAAGATGAAACGTTACTCATTCACACCGCTGGTATCAGGTCGATACCTGATAATAGTGTGGCAATGAAAAAAGCGCGCCGTTTTTGCGGCGCGCCTTGGTTACCGACGGCTGGGTGTGGAGATTGGTCAATGGTATCACCGGCATAGACTGCTATTGAGAGAGCGGACTACCGCCGGGTAGCAAAGCGCTTGCCTTGACATGCGTTTTGGCAATCTGAGCCATAATCAATAGATCAGCACCAGGTTTGACCACTGCTACGAGCGGCTCATCGCACGGACCCACCATTTTTTTGTCTTCTGGTGAGAGCGCTTCGTACAGCCTTGCGAAATAATCTGACCAAGGCTCTAGCAGCTTTCTGTCGAGGACTTCATTTCTTTTTGACACGTCTTTCTCCTTACAATCAAGAGTAGGGGCAGTGAGGCATGAACCAACTCACCTGCCTGCAGTATATACAAAGCGTATCCAAAATCAATGACAGTGTTTCAGGACTTCGCTACAGAGTGCACTCATAAGCATCGGTTGCTTCCTTTTTGAAAGTGGTTTGGTATAGTGTGGGCTGATATATCCCGCCACAAAACAAAGGAGACGTTCATGGCTGGACTCACCAGACCAAATGCACCACCTGATAAAGACAAGTGGATGAGGCCAGATTTGGACAAGCTCCTGGAGAAGGCGAACTAGTTCACAGACCACACGCAATCTATAGAAGCTGACACGAAAGTCAGACAGGTGTTTGATGACACGACTCGTATCAAATTTATTGAAAAGATGCGCAATGAATTTCAGTGGCCGTTCATCGGCGCAGCGACTGTCACCGCAGAAACGACCTTTGCGCAGCTCCACGATCAACTCTCTGGTCGCTAATTTGCCCCCTCCCCGCGTTCTCTGCGGGGAGGTTTTTATAGAAGGTTTTGCATTATTTGCTTGCTTTTCTTTTATGCCATGACAGGCTCGAGGATAACTATTTATATAGCAACCTTACAGTTCTTTACGCAACAAATCATACTCACTTCGGCTGAGGTCTATGTCGTGTAAAATCTTACGTAATAGTCCCCGACTGATTTCTTTTGACTTTACTGCTACGACAGTTGTCCTACCGTCTGCATGACGAAATAAAACATGTGAGCCTTGAGCATCTCTTTGCTCAAAACCTAGTTTCTCAAGTAGCTTAATGAGCTGTTTTGGTGTAATAACCGCAAGTTTTGGCATAGCTATGCCACTGAGACAGAAAGATTTTGCACACCGACAAATTCAGCGGTATCAGCAACATCTTGATTGCGAGCACACAGAGCTGCCACTTCTTGCATATTTGCAAGCAGTTCGTCGACTGTAACTCCCTGGGAATAACAGCCTGGCAGTGATGGAACAGATCCAACAAAAACACCGTCTTCGTCTTTTTCGATGTATACTGTGAAATTTTTCATGTATATATTATGCCATTTTACGAGTGCAATGTACAGGAATGAACGGCTAGATTTGATATTCGGTATCTATCACTGATGACAAACCTTTAGCCAGCTCTACATACAGCTCCTTGGTCACTAACCTGACCCTCCCTCCCCTCGCTCTCTGCGGGGAGGTTTTTATAGAAGGTTTTGTATTACGTACTTTCTTTTCTTTTATAGTGACCAGGCTGTAGGGTTACTTTTTGTTGTAAGATATAACAGAAGCGGTACTAATGTTGTTTTGCATGTGTATTCAATAGGTAAAGCATCGTTTGGTTTGCTATATTTATGATATGAACATATTCCAACCAACCACTGTGCGAGCCAGCAAAAAGCTGCGGTTAATCAGCTGGACGCTGGGGCTACTCTTTGTATTAAGCGCCGTCAATTTTTTCCTTTCCACTAGTCCGTTAACCGAATCTGAATTCTATCCGTCTCTCCTCCAGACACTATTCTTTTCTTTGCTTGGTGGGGCTATGCTGCTGCTGGCGTGGGGTATTGTTAGGTACACCCGGTGGGTGCGGACGCCACTGTATGTGGTATTTGTATCTAATGCGCTGCTTTTTGTGTACAGCACTTTTATGGTGCTAGATTGGGTTGAAGCTAGTTCCAGTCTGGTAGTTGCAATCCTACTATTTATCTACCTCAAACAATCAAAATCAATTTTAACCGGTCGTCGATGGCTTGGCTTGCAGATATTTACTATCCTCGCGCTGCTCCCCGGCACACTCTTTATACTACTGACGGTTGTCTTTCCAGATGAACGATTGCTGGATGATTCGTCACTACAACTCGATCCGGCTGCGGTTCTTGCGCCCGAAGAAAATCTATACGTGACGGTGACTGACTTGGGTACAGAATTACCAGGAAGCGCACAGGAAGCGAAGCAATTGGTGGACGGATACCCAGCGGAGTGGGATCAAACAGAGGCCAACCGACTACTGGGTACACTAGCGCCACAAGCTGCAGCGTACCTCGCAGCCACTGAGCAGCAATATCAGTGCCCGACGTCTGTCAACGATTTCTCCATGGACGCCGATTTTTGTGAATTGAATCTGTTGCGTGATTATGCAGAAGTAGCACAGTTTGCTGCCATTACCGAAGCGAGACGAGGCAATAGTGCCCTAGCACAGGAATACGCTATGGCTCCAATCAAGGTAGGGAAAGCTATGGTCGAGTCGGACAACGTCTCTACAATTGAATACTTAGCGGGACTGGCTAGTATGAATATTGGCCTCGACACGTTGGCAATCCTCGAAGAGCAAGGAGTGCTTGGTAGCGCTGCGATAGCGCAATTGCTTGAGAGCGCTACCATACCGACCGAAACCCTACGCACACCGCTGCAAAGAGAGTATCTTGGCATGAGGCTTACTCTAGAAGAAAGTCTCGATATACCGCAATCGTATATTTATCACCCAAACCGAACTCGCAATGAATACTATACGTTTATGAGTGCCGCAGTACAAAATGGGACTAGAGAATGCGTAGTAACAGCCAGCGATACCCAATCTGCTGCTGATCAAGAAATGATCACGTACCTTGAAGACCAAAGAGCAAAGGCCTTCAACCCGGCTCGTCCTAATATAATTGGAAATATATTTTTAACCGTTGTACTAAGTTCTCTATCTGGAGTACAAAACAATGTTTGTGAAATAAATGAGCGGGTGGCTGAATACGCTCGCTAGTACTGTCGATTATTCCAGACAAACAGCTGGCGCACGAATGGTGCACATTCTGTTTACTTTTCCGGAGGTCCTTCCTCCGGAGTTTGTTTAAACTTACTTATTGAACTGATGGGAGTTGGAGGACGGACTAAAACAAAAAAACCTTGTCAGCAGACAGGTTTTACATCCATTGGGTGGCGGGGCCGGCGTTACACCGGCCCAAGCTTCTACCTTCACCGCATCTTGTGCAGGTGGAACATTCACGTATTGTCGCGCGCTGGCGTTTGCCGTGGAGACCTAATGTCTCGGAGCTCCCTTCCTAACTGCGATTACTACCGAGCGATCGTCCTCCTCGCTGTCGTTTACCCGCTGCATCCTAACTCATCGCATTAGTTTGCAGCTCACCACAAGCACTGCCATCAGAGCAGGCTTAAAATTTATAACACAAACGCTGTGCAATTGAAACCACCCACTCACTCTGGTGTTCCCTAGGGTTACCCTAGGGCAGGTATTTTACATAGTGGAGGGCCACAGCCTCGCTGCATGGCGGATGGTCAATATGATAACTCTTTGATCTGATACGTGGTAGGCCGTGATATACGATTGCTGTACCACCAGCTCGCGGGTGCCTGCTACTCGCCCAGGACGTCCCAGCTTTGGTCTGTTAGTCAGCGTAGCAAAGCTTGCTAGGATGCTATCCATTAGTTGTGTAGCGGCTGATGGATTATCTTGGGCAATATATAATTACTTCTCCGGAGGTCCTTCCTCCGGAGTTTTCTTCTCCGGAGGTCCTTCCTCCGGAGTTTTAGGTCCTTCCTCCGGAGTTTTAATAAATGAGCGGATGGCTGAATACGCTAGTTAGTTCGTCGTGATTGTAGACATGAAGCCGGTTCTTTCGCCTTCTGAAAATTTGGTGTTGAAAAGTGGCACGATACTACTGTGTAACTTCAGTATTAGGATATAGTATTTCAATTTTGTAGCTGGTTTGCTATAGTGCGCTTAGAAGATAAAAGAAAGGTCAAAGGGAGATTGTAATGCCAGAGACTGGAACCCAAATCGTACCGTGTGAAGACGTGCGTTATACTAACACCTATGAGTTTGTCGACCGACTGACCAACTGTTCCCGGATGAATTTCGCAACTTACATGAATTTGGTAATAATAAACACCTGTGTCGAATGCAGACGACTTTGGGAATATCGTCTGGGTGTTGTGCGTTCATCTACCATAATGTAAGCCGTCTCTATGGTATTCAGCCAAATGACTTTGGTATGAGGTGGATACAAGCTCGTGATGTAAGTCTCCATCAACTGCACCGTCAACTGCAACATGAGGCCGATATGTTGGAACAGTTGCTGCGTCGTCATGGGTATCTTGATTTGCGGTAGCGGGGTAAAGCGATAGCTTTACCCCGCTTTTTATTATGTTGCTCAGTTATTTAAAAAACCTTAAAAACCGGGCGTTGCGATTGGAGAATTAGTTTTTGCTGTGATTACCGCTTGGCAATCACATCAATATGCGTGGCGAAGTAGCGGCGCAATGGGGTTGGGGTGAGGCGTTCAAGGAGAGTGTTGGCGGGGTTGGCGATCACTTTACGCCACACGACCTGCAGTGGTCGTGGGAGGATGATGATACTGTGCGGCAATACGTTATAGCCAACCGGGACTAGTTCTACCGATGAAAAATCCCTAAACAGGCGTTTGATTTCGCCTTGGGTGTAGTAGCGCACGGGGCCATTTTTAAACGGGCGGCCAAGTAGATTGAGAATAATTTGATACAACTGCCCTTGGATACCCATCAGCGACACCATTCGTGGAAAGGCTGAGTACACCAACACCGTCCCGCCAGGCTGGACTACCCGGGCGAGCTCGGCCACGGATTGTTTGACCACTGATTTGTGATTGTGCCGAAATACTACCGCTACAACCGCTACATCAACCGAGTTGTTGTTGAGCGGTGGGCTGTTGGTGTCGGCGTTGAGCAAAAGAAGCGGAGTGGTTTGCTCGGTTTCTGATTTATCGTAGCGTTCGCGAAATAGTTTGAGCAGCTCGTACGAACTATCAAGACCAATGTATCCGGTCAGGGTTACCTTTGGCAGCAAATACTGGGCTACGCGACCATAGCCACATCCATAATCGAGCAGCACTGTCGAATCGGTGACGTACTGTTTAATGTGGTTGATTTGGGTGATTGACTTTGACGCGTCAATCGCTTCATCGGTCGGAGAAATGGCTGGGTGGTCTGGGTGCTCGATGGCGAAGGTATCCCAGACGGTTCTATTGGCAATGTTTTTAGAAATATGGATACCGGACTTTTCGGTGATGTCGGCGGTTTTGCAGAGATTCAGTAAGGGTTGCATAGCGGATGCATGGTACCACACTACCCTTCTTTTGCCGGTGTGATTTCTTCACCGACAAATAATGCTTGTTCGATACTGTCTCGGTAGTCCTTGCGGTATTCTTCTGGGTCCTGGTGGAAGCGTTCGGTGACGACAGAAAATGCTTGTTCGATGATTTGTTTACGTACTGGGTAATTGTTCATGAGTTCGTGAATACCATCGGCGACCGCCTGCACATCGTCAGGGGGGCAAATGTAGGCTGACTCGAGGTGGGTAAACAGGTCTTCGCGCGCTTCGGTCCACGTCATCACCATAGGGATTTTGGCGCCGGCGGCTTGCAGGACCAGCTCTTCACTTTGGGGGTCGGTATCGGTAACCACCAGCAGGTTGGCGGCTTTGAGGTATTGTACCCGATCGACCTTACCTCGTTCGAATACTAATTGTTTTTCTACCCCTAGTAGTTTTGCTCGCTTATAACACTCGCGGTACGACGGACCGTCACCAAGCACGATCATCCCAATCCGTTTATTGAGCAACATAAAGCGCGCTGCATCGATGGCCTGCATCGCGGTAGTGGTATGAGTTAGATTCCCAATAAATAGAATATTGAATACGTACTGGGGGTATTTTTGCTTGAGATCGAGTATCTGTCGGACAGTGTCGATCGATTCGTACACATTAAGCTGCGGCAGGCGTTTGATATCTGCTACATCATATTTATCGATAAGTAGGTGCTGAATTCGTTGGGTAGCCGTTCTGACGCTAGGGAATTTTGGTATGGTGTATCGAGCAATAAACCGGCGCAGCCAATTGTACGACGCTAGTTTGGAAAATGAAGCGGCGTAGAAATTGATCAAGACATGCAACTGGATCGGGGTACCAAATTTTTTGTTGACTGCTAATGCGACCAGAGCTGATTCAAACGGGTCGCGAGCGACGACTAAGTCTGGGCGGAATCCATCAGCAAACACAAGCTGCTCTTGGATTAGTTCTCGGCCGCGCTTGGGCATCTGCCACCAGTATGAGCTGGCTGCAGTATATATCCAAACATTTGTGTGTGGGCGCAGGACCTCTTGGGTCGGTTTGATTCCTTGTCGCAAGACCAGTACGTGCACCTCGTCGAATATGTCTGAAATGTCGAGGTACCCATCGAGTGTCGGACGCGTGGGGTTGAGGAGTTCTGGGTTTTTAGAAATAAACAGTACCCGGGTCACGTCACGATTTGACTGGTGCTGCACCAGGCGAGCTTCTCTCATTGCTTGCTCGGTGGTAACGCTTGGTACAACCTCTTTATCGCCGCCTTTGGCAGTTTTTTTCAGTATGTAGTCTAATTCGCCAGCTGCGTGACTGGTCGAATTGTTATAAAGATCCCTGCGCGCCATATGTTGGTAGTATACCAGCCGTTTGCTCTGATTCGGAGTATGGTATTGGTAGTTGTCATTCGTATCTAGGTAATCTGCAGCGCTCAAGAATTTTCAATCTCACCACACACCATAATAAGCGCTGATCAACTGGTTTCACTTTCTACCACTGTCTACGTGATCTTGCCAAGGTGCGCATCGTCGTTCCAACTATTGATTGTCCATGAGGTCATGTCTTGTCTCCAGTAATAGAGTTTAGAAGCGACGGTAATAGACGTATTGTTCAGTGCAAACGTGGTCTCGATATCTAGGTAGTCTTGTGGCGAGTACTTATCACCACGCAACATCAGACCAAGCAAGTTCCGCAAGAAGTTACCATGGGTAACAACCAGCAACCGTTCTTCTGGTTGATCAAGGAGATACTGCAGGGCGAGCTGACCTCTTTGTTTGAGGTCAAAAAAGTTTTCTTCGTCGCTATAGTGCCAGTCGACTTCAAAGTAATGCGCTTCCATTTCTTGGTAGCCTTTGAGCACTTCTGGATCCTCTTTAGGGACCCGACCTTGAAACGCTGACGGTCGTCTGAGTTCACGAAAGAACTCAGAAAGTTCTAGTGGCTTTCCGGTGGTTTTTTGAATGGTTTCTGCTGTTGCTTTAGCCCGGTCGTAATCACTTGAAATAATGCGATCGACATCGATGCCCAGAGCTCGTTCTGCCAAAATCCGGGCTTGGGTGTGGCCAAGCTCGGTTAATGGATCATTCGGACCTTGTGACTGACCGGCGACATTACCAACCGTTTCACCGTGCCGGACGAAATAGATCGTTAGTTTTGGATCTTGCATGGTTTATATGTATTAGGTGTAATAGCATTAACGTCAAATTTTGCATGATGGTCTAGGAGTCACCTGGACCACTTGGGGTGATGGTGTCGAGGTCTGCCAGGCTTTGGATTACCCTGATACTAGTGGGTGGGGGTGGTGCGCTGCTGCTATTGGTACGTTGCATTAGAAAACACGTACAATTTGGTACTGCCGCCTGGACTGCTATACAGTGTTCTAGTAAATCATCCACGAAGATCAGCTGCTCGTCTGGATCACCGGTGGTGGCGATGGTTTGCATCATGGTCGCTTTGTCGCTTTCTACGTAGTAAATGTGTTTGACTAGATTGATGATTGGTTCTTGTTCAACTTTTGCTTTTTGGTATTCTGCGGCTTCGAAACCTTGCTTTGGTGTGATGGCGGTGAGGATACGGACATCGGCTTTGTTTTTTGTGTGTAGCCATTGCAACACTTCTGGGTACAAAAAATCTTCGACAGTATAGCTGTGCCAAATATCAGGCGATATGTATTCTGTACTGGTCAAGCCATCTCGTTGTGCGGCCGCAACAAAAGCATCGGTATCAAACAAGGTGCGGTCGAAATCGAGGATGTATTTCATAGTGTGTATATTGGTCTAGGAGTCACCTGTGCCATTGGTCATAGTTATAATAAGTCGATTAACTTTCTGGCGATTTTGTCGGGGTCATGGCGGATTAGGCTGCGCTTGAGGGTGTCGCCGGCTTTGGTGGGGATGGTTTCGCTCGCGAGTAGGTCGGCGGGGACGACTCTGGTGGTAGTGGCTTCGTAATTGAATACCACCGGAAATTCTTGATCGGCGGCGTACGTTGCCAGCAGGTCGGCTGGCAGATGATTGACGTTTACTAACACCGCATCTGGAGCACGGCCGATGTAGGTGGTAATTTCGGCCAGATGCTCGCTGACTCCCATACCACTGGTTTGACCTTGTTTGGTCATAAGATTGGATACGTAGACGAGCGTAGCGGTGGTATCACGTAGCGCTGTCGCGACCCCAGGGACAACCACATTTGCTAGCACGCTGGTGTATAGATCCCCCGGACCAAGTACTATTAGATCAGCTTCAGCAATAGCTTTTTGCACCCGTTCGCTGACCTGTACCCCTTCGCTGACCGCAATCTGCTGTATCTGGTGCTGATGTCGATCTGGATGTGGTTCGTCGATCTGATGTTCGCCGGTGATGATTACCCCATCGCTGTAGGTCGCGATAAGGTCGGTCGGGTCGGTCGAGACTGGCAACACCCGGCCTTGGACTCGCAAGAGCTTGCCGGCGGCGGCAATGGCGGCTTCTTCTGAACCGAGAATGTCAGTCAGCGCCACCAAGAGTAGGTTGCCAACGTTGTGACCATTGAGACCGCTGCCTTTAGCAAAGCGGTGCAGGAATAATTCGCGGACAAGTTCTTCGTGCTGGTCGATATCGCTCGCCAGGGCGGCGAGAGCCATACGCACATCGCCCACCGGCAGGTAGCCAAACTCGTCTCGCAGACGGCCGGTCGAACCACCACTATCAGCCATCGTCACCACGGCGGTGAGGTCGACTTTATTTTGATACTGTTTAAGCCCACGCAATACTGTATGCGTTCCTGTACCGCCACCGATGGTTACTATCCGTTTTTTCTGCATCATGAAACTATAACAAAGCTCGCTATAATGCGTGACTTTACGCAGCGTTAAATTGTTATTGAATATGAGTACTGCTTAGTCCCACGGACTGGCGATTTTTTCTTTTTTGGGAATTAAATACACCGCGACGATCCCGAGTAGCAAAATTACCACCAGCGCGTACTGTGGCCAGTTAGTTGGCAGGGTCGTTGCCCCGGCCGCTGCTACTTGCGAATTTTGTGGTGTCGAGGTTACTGGAGGAGGCTCGTCTGCTTCACCTTCTGGCTCTGCGGCGTTCGCTCTGGTTGCGAAGGTATAGCGCGAACTATCATCAATAGCACTAATACGTGGAGTTGGGCTGGTTGCTGGACGTTCGGTGGGTGGTGGTGTCGCGCGCGCTGCGAGCTGTTTTGGCAGGTGGATTGCTGTCTGACCTTTTGCATGATCATACAGGGCGACCATTCGCGATGTTGGAGCGGTCAGAAATTTATCGCGCTTGATTACTATCTGGGATCGGGGGAGCAAAATCGTGTAGTCGGGTATGGTAAACGTTTTGTTGCCAACCAAACGATATCCAGCCAGATCAATTTCGGTCTGGCTGTTATTCTGGATAGCAAAATCACCACCCTCGAGCTCGGTGAGTGTTAGCGATACTGGCAGGACGACAATTTCGTGGCGGGTGCGCTGGATTTGCCGTTTGTACTCTGCTTCGACCACAACGACGTAGTTGCCGGGGTGGGGGTAGGCATGCTGTGCCTCTTTCCCTGATGCAGTATCGGTGTCACCAAAACTCCAGGTGTAGTGGAGTGATTGAGCGATAGTGCTTCCTACCCCACTGGGGCTAACGGCAAAGGTCACTGGTTGATTGACGTACGTCGTCTGCGGGGCGGCAATTGCAAGTTGCAGGGTAATATCTGGCAGCGTCAACTGGATTGATTCGGCGCTCGACGACTTGCGACTGGTGGTCTTCTGTACGGCTGGTTCCGGATCTTCTGTCTCGTTTTGATCCTCGTCGCTAGCAGCAGCCTGCGCTATCCCGGTAGCAGCCTGGCCGGGAGTGGCTGCCGAAGTGATCCAACCACTGGTAGATAGTTGTGCAGTTGCTTTGGTGACGTTGTCGCCACCAATTAACTCCCAATCTTCACCACCGGTGACCCGATCAACCACCGCACCGGTCGCATCGAGTAAGGTGAGGGTGGCACCGGTATTAACCAGTGCCCCGGTATATATGTACCAAGCGGTACCGGGAGCCGACGCATCGCTAGTGCGTTCAAGGACGGCGTACTCACCCGAGCTGATGGTGCCGTCGAGTTCGATCTGTAGGTTGTTGCCGTCGGTGATGGTCCAGCCGGTGACGTCGATGGTCTCTGGCGAATATAGTTCAATCCACTCATGATTGGCTGAGGCAGCTGAACCCATCCACGCTACTTCAGAAATCTCGATCGCCATGGCCTTCATGGGATTGAGACAAACTATACATACGATGATGAGACCAAGCCGATTCATACAAATTAGGTGCCTGGCGGCCGTTCTTTACCACTGTGCCGCAAGATTTTTTTGGCTGTGTTTATGTCTGGACCAGTGGAGTGCTCGTGCGGAGTAAAGGCTGGTTGCCTAGACCGACCAGCTGTTGAGTGGGTTGGTTGGTTGTTCGCCATAGTTGCTGTTGGTTCTGCTACTGGTTTAGCTGATGGCTGACCGGTTGTAGCTTCAGCCACCGGGTTTGGTGGAGTCTGTTCTGTGGATGGTCTAGATTTGGCTACTACGTCTGCCAGGGCAGTTTTTAGATCAGGTTTGGTTTGGTCAGGTTGCGCTGTGTGAACTTTGGTTGGACGGTTATTGCTAGTAGTTTGGTTGGATTGCGGTTGCTGGTTGGCATTACTAGGTTGTTTTTTGTGTGCCACCATGTCTTGCAGCACGTGACGTAGGTCCGTTGGTGATGTGACTGGCTTTTGATCGGCTAGAGGTGTTTGCGGAGTGGGTTTGGTATTTTGGTTTGGTTTTGATCTGGAGTTTGAGTTAGAATTTCCGTTTCCGTTTCCGTTTCCGTTTCCGTTTCCGTTTCCGTTTCCGTTTCCGTTTCCGTTTCCGTTTCCGTTAAGTTTATTATCCGGCTTGAGTTTGGTTTGGTTGGTTTTATTGGCCAGCTTTGCCAAAACCGCACGCAGGTCGTCGGCACTAGTTGATTGCTGGTTATTATGCGCACCTTGGTTCGAGCGAGCTGCTGGGGCTGACTTTTGGTCTGGGTTTGCTTTGTGGTTTGGGTCGGTCCCTGACCGTGGTTGATTACCGTCGGTTGGTGGTTTGGTTGCACTGGTATCTGGGCGTGGCGCTGATTTGGTTGGGACTGGATCTGGTGTCGGTGTCGGTGTCGGTGTCGGTGTCGGTGTCGGTGTCGGTGTCGGTGTCGGTGTCGGTGTCGGTGTCGGTGTCGGTGGGGTCAGTTTACTCTTGTCTGACTGGTCTTTGGTACCCTGGACTGCTTCTTTTGTTTCCGGTGTCGACGGCTGTGGTTTTGGTTGAGGTTTTTCTGCTGCTTTTGTTTCGGCTGGAACGGTGTTTGTATCTGATTTTGCTGTCGCAGCGGTGTTTGCGTCTGGTTTTGGTTTGTTGTTCTGACCAGTCATTCCAGCTAGAACAGCTTTGAGGTCGGCAGCGGTTTTGGGTGGTTGCTTGGCCTGGTGGTTACCTGGTTTATCTGGTCCACCTGCCCTTTGGTTCGGGCTATTGTTATTTTTCTTTGGTGGGCCTTTGGTTTCAGTGCCGACCTTTTTCATAAAA
>Ga0306910_1000765_pt1 | contig 13212 bp, 13 predicted proteins | sample AntRauMFilla2698_FD_190438 | JGI IMG/M metagenome (GOLD analysis project Ga0306910, IMG submission 190438) | Saline lake microbial communities from Rauer Islands, Antarctica - Metagenome Filla 2 #698 (v2) (version 2) | ecosystem: Environmental > Aquatic > Non-marine Saline and Alkaline > Saline ... | reverse complement strand
ATCCCACGTATTTGAGCTGAAAGGAAACGTGGTTTCAGAATCACGGCAAGTTGATCCTGAAAGCATGGATTTTAGCCGGTACCACCTCGATGAATTAAAGGGCGGTGATAAAGATTTTAATGCCCGGTTGATTAAAAACATTCTTAAAAACAGATCCACCGACGCTCAGAGAGATATTGTTCTGCTCAACGCCATATTCGCAATTCATGTATCAGGGAAAGCAGAAACTCTTCAGGAAGCACGGAAAATGGCAGAGGAAAGTTTATTCAGTGGGAAAGCCCTTGATGCGTTGAATAGATTTGCTCAGGCAACTCAATCAGCACAATCGGATTCCTGATATGGCAACCATCTTAGATAAGATTGTAAAACGAACCAGGGAAGACATCACCAAACGTACGTTCAAGTATCGCGCGAGTGATCTGAAATCGCTCCCATTATATGAACAACCTGTGCGAGATTTTAAAGGTGCGTTACGAAGAGAATCCTCGGTTCAGATTATCTCGGAAGTAAAAAAGGCGTCACCTTCAAAGGGACTCATTCGCCCCGACTTTGATCCTGTAGGTATTGCTAAAGATTATGAGAATCACGGAGCTTCAGCGATATCAGTCCTGACAGATAAACCATTTTTTCAGGGAGATCTTCACTATATGGAGACGATCTCAAAACAGGTTTCAATTCCTGTCCTGCGCAAAGATTTTATTGTTGATCCGTATCAGATCACCGAAGCAAAAGCCTATGGCGCCGATGCCATTCTGCTGATTGTTTCAATCCTTGATAAAGAACAGCTGTATGAATTGATAGAATGTGCCAAAGAAGAAAAACTGAGTTGTCTTGTTGAGAGCTACAGCAGGGAAGAGTTTGAGTCACTCGATTTCTCCAAAGTTGAGATTGCGGGCGTGAATAATCGGGACCTGAATACTTTCGAGGTAAATCTGCATCGTGGCGTGGATATCTTGAATCAGGCACCTGATCACGTAATTACTGTTTCTGAAAGCGGATTAAACAGCGTTGAGGATATCAAATATCTAAAAGAGAATAGGATAGATGCCGCGTTGATTGGCGAACATTTTATGCGACAGCCATCACCTGGAAAAGCAGTTTCAGAAATTATTGGAATCTGATAAAAAGAGAACACAGATTCGGAATAGAAACCTCATAAAAAGGAATAATTGAATTAAGAAATGATCGTGTGATTAGGAAAATAAATGTGAGTAAGTTTAGGCTTAGAATCATCGTCAGAGCACACGTCAAAAGAAAGTATCATCACCATGTTTGAAGAAGTAGAAGAGAATTTAAGAACGCGCGTTAAAATATGCGGAATCAGAAGCCTGGAGCACGCTCGATTTGTTTCGGGAGCATTGGTGGATTTCATAGGATTTATATTTCATGATGAAAGTCCGCGCTACATTTCACCCGGAGAAGCGGGAGCAATTATTCCATGGCTCGAAGGTCCGCAAACAGTTGGTGTATTCGTTAATGAATCGATTGATGATGTGAATGATACTGCCCGTCAGGCCGGAGTCGATCTGGTTCAGCTTCACGGAGAAGAGACGCCCGACTACTGTCAATTGATTGAAAAACCAATTATTAAAGCCTTCCGAATTGGAGAAGAAACTGATTTTGATGCGCTTAATTCTCAGCTTAAAGATTTTGAGCCCCTTGTCGAATATTTTCTGTTCGACGCATTTAAAAAAGGAGAGTATGGCGGGACAGGCGAACAATTTAATTGGCATCTGCTGGAAAAATTAGAGATCGACAAGCCATGGTTTTTAGCGGGCGGAATCTCAAAAGATAATGTGAAAAAAGCTGTGGATAAGGTAAATCCTTACGCGATCGATGTATCAAGCAGTTTGGAAAGAGAAAAGGGAGAAAAAGATTTTGAATTGATGGCCGATTTCATGGATGAAGTCAGAGCGATCTGGGACACTCAAATTGACGACTAAGAATACTTACTATGAGCTATACACAACCAACAAAAAACGGGTATTACGGAAAATTTGGCGGCAAATTTGTGCCTGAAATTCTAATCCCCGCACTCGAAGAACTCGAGCAGGCCTACGACGCCATTCGAGATGATGCATCGTTCTGGGACGAATACCACGGATTATTAAACGATTACGTGGGACGGCCGACAGCCCTCACTTTTGCCAATCGCCTGACTGATCATTATGGTAAAGCAAAAATCTACCTCAAACGTGAAGATTTATGTCATACCGGAGCCCATAAAATCAATAACGCCATCGGACAGGTTCTGCTGGCACGACGCATGGGGAAGTCGCGCATCATCGCCGAAACAGGAGCCGGTCAGCATGGAGTGGCAACAGCAACAGTTTGTGCCAAATTCGGCCTTGAATGTATTGTATATATGGGAGAGGAAGATACTGAGAGACAAAAGCTTAACGTTGACAGAATGCGCTTGCTGGGAGCTGAAGTTCGTCCCGTAAGCAGTGGATCAAAAACACTAAAAGATGCCACCAACGAAGCAATTCGCGACTGGGTCACAAATGTGGACGACACATTTTACATTATTGGCTCTGTAGTTGGCCCACATCCATATCCTATGATGGTACGTGATTTTCATAAGGTGATTGGAATTGAGACTAAAAATCAGCTTCAAAAAGTTGAAGGCAGACTACCAGATTATGTGCTTGCCTGCGTGGGTGGCGGATCAAATGCGATGGGAATTTTCTATCCGTTTATAGATGATCCTGTAACACTAATCGGACTGGAAGCGGCAGGATTTGGTGCCGAAACAGATAAAACGGCGGCCACATTAACATCCGGAAGAATTGGCGTACTTCACGGTGCTAAAAGTCTGCTGCTTCAAACGGAATCAGGACAGATACAGCTGGCGCATAGCGTAAGCGCGGGACTTGATTATCCGGGAATTGGCCCCGAGCACGCACATCTATTTGATACAAAACGGGTGGAATATCATCCCGTAACCGATACCGACGCCTTACGTGGTGTACAGATTGCCTCAGAGCTGGAGGGAATTATTCCGGCGCTCGAAACGGCCCACGCAATCTCATATTTGGATCATTTAATGCCGACTACAAACAAGGACGAAATCGTGGTCATCAACTTCTCCGGAAGAGGAGATAAAGATATGGGCACTATTTCAAAAGAACTATTCGGTAGGTAATTCAAAAAAAGACATCCGAAGTCATTGTTGAAAAAGCAGAAAAGTGAATTGCGAGCAAGAAAGAAATCACAGCGACTTCGGAAGTCAAAATAAAAACATGAAGACGGAATTTTAAAATAATCCCCTTGGATTACGGAAAAACTAACATACTACCGGATCGTTATTATCACATATTTAACCATGCGAATAGTGATATCAATCTTTTTAAAAAAGAACAGGATTATCAAAGTTTTTTTAAACGATATCATCGTTATATGAACGGAATTTTTAAAACCTTGGCATATTGCTTAATGCCCAATCATTACCACTTATGTGTAAAAGTTGAAACTGAAGATGTGATTTTAGCAAAAAAGAAGAACAAGGAGTATACCGCTGAACAAATCGTTTCTTATCAATTAAAAAATTTTCTTCTATCATATAGTAAATACTATCAAATGGTTCATGAGACTAAAGGGAATATTTTTCAACAAAAAACAAAGAGAATAGAACTAAGTGAGCCTGATTATTTATTCAATCTAATAGGATACATACATTTAAATCCTGCGCATCATGGATATGTTGATAAACCTCAAGAATGGCGATACTCGTCATATGGTGCTTACATAAACAGATCGAAACAGACTCGAGTTGATGTTGGAAAAGTTCTAAAGCTTTATGGTAACGAGAAGAATTTTAAAGCTCATCATAATGAATTGTCAAGAAAAAAATATGCAGAAAAAATGGAATTGAAATACTGATAAAACTAAGAAAGACATCCGAAGTCATTGTTGAAAAAGCAGACAAGTGAATTGCGAGCAAGGAAGAAATCACAACGACTTCGGAAGTCAAAGTAAACCCGGTCGAGAATTAGCAGACTTCCGAAGTCTCGTTGAGAAAAGAATGAATTGGAATTAGCATAAAAGGCTTCGATACGAGGACTTCGGATGTCGAAGACGGGAATAGAGTGAAAAAATAGAATCGTAAAGACAATATTTTAAAATAACAATCAACAAACACATGAACAGACTCGAAGAACTTTTTAAAGAGAAAAAACAAAGCGGCGAGAAAGTGATGAATCTTTACGTCACAGCAGGTTACCCAACCAAAGACACCTCCGCGGAATTAATTCTCAAGCTCGATGAAGCCGGTGCTGATATTATCGAATTGGGAATGCCCTTCAGCGATCCGCTTGCCGACGGGCCTACTATTCAGGAGTCATCAAACGAAGCGCTCAAACAAGGTGTGGATCTGCAGTATATCTTTGATCTCGTGAAAAAAGTCAGAGAATCATCCGAAATCCCAATTGTGTTGATGGGCTACATCAATCCGGTGTTGAGTCTGGGCGTTGAAACCTTCTGCGCAAAAGCTGCAGATTGTGGTGCAGATGGATTGATAATTCCTGACGTTCCTCTCGAAGAAGCTCAGGATTTAAAATCGGAGGCGGAAAAAGCCGGCCTCACAACCACATTTTTAGTTGCACCTAATTCAACTGATGAGCGTATGCAGAGAATCGATGAAGCATCTTCCGGTTTTGTCTACTGTGTATCGGTGACGGGCGTCACAGGAGCACGTAGCGGAGAAGAGGTTCAGAACAGCGTACAGCGTTTCATCGACAGAGTAACACAAAATGTCACAAAAAATCCTGTGTTGATTGGGTTTGGGATAAAATCACATTCAGATGCTATTGCATTAAGCGAAAAAACTGACGGTTTTATAGTCGGAAGTGCCCTCATAGATTTCATTAAAAATCATTATCCTAATGAGAACTGGCTTGAGGACACAGCCATATTCGTAAGACATTTGAAACACGGGGATTAAAGCGTCAACCTTCATTATTTTCAGGTGATGCGCAATCACACATAAAATTGATTTCATAGAGTTATGAGATATTTAGCAGGACTGTTAATCACACTGTTTATTGCCACTTCATGCGTTGAATATAAGGGTCCGGCCAAAGGGACTTTCTTTGATGTACTGGTGGTAATGGATTCAACCAAACACGATTCTCAGGTAGCCGATTCTATTCGTAAAGTGTTTGGGTACGATATCGTGACTTTACCATCACCTGAGCCGGCGTATGATCTGCAATTCTACTCTTTGAAAACGCAGGATAATCTTGATTTCGCCAGAAATTTTAAGAATGTGATCTTCGCGGCCACACTCGATGGAGAAGGAAATACTTCCTCCTATCTGCGTTCCGCTCTTTCTGAAGAGGTTTTACAATCAGTAAAAAACGGGGCGGTGAAAGGAATTCCACTGCGCGACAGATGGGCAACCAATCAATGGGCGCTTTATTTGGTGGGGAACAATCAGGAAGAACTGGCTGAATTTATCAGTGAATCAGCTCAACAATATGTTCAAACGCTAACGCAAAGAGAACTCGCCCGCTGGGATCAGGAGATGTACGAGCGCGGGAGACAAGTTGAGGTAGAAGATACGCTTTGGAACGATTATGGATTCAAATTTGCGATACAGCACGACTACAAAAAGAATATCGACACGGTTGGATTTGTCTCTTTCCGACGATTTTTGCCCGACAATGACCGCTGGTTATGGGTTTGGTGGCAGGATGATGTTGAAAGTGTAGGATTTTTAGACCCGGAGTGGGTGAATCAAAAAAGAGATTCAATTCTTAAGGTAAAAATCAGAGGAAGTCGGGAAGATTCTTATGTGACAACAGAATATCGCAGAAATGTGATTACTGAACCTCTGACAATCAACGGGAATTACGCTTTAGAAACTACCGGAACGTGGAAAATGACCAATGATCTGATGGGTGGTCCTTTTGTAAATTTTACTATTTATGATAAAGACAATCAGCGCCTGTTCATGGTTGAGATCTCACAATTTGCTCCAAAATACACCAAACGCCGCTTTGTTCGTCAGTTTCAGGCTATGGGAAGAACGTTCAAAACAAAAGAAAACTTTGAAGGATATCCTGAACCGGAATCAGATTCAGATGAACAAAACTCAGAAGAATAGTATCGCCTATATTGATTTACACTTATTAAAGGTGTTGTCTTCGATTCAAGTGATAAATGGTGGGAAAAATATTTTTGCCAAAAACACATTGATAGGCTATCAACGTGTCAACTAAGCTCATAATCATTGTGTCCGAGGCCATGGTAACTGAGTTTACATGGTCCTGAAAACCGGCACTGCCATATCTGCAACATCAGGGTGCCGATTTAACTATATTCATTTCTCTAAAATCTGTTATTTTTGAAAGCTGTTCAGATGTAGTCTGACAACTAACTAAATGCGCTTCATTGCAATTTAGAAATGCATCGGTTTTTAATCGCTTACAAGTATCAGCGTTAAGTCACAGCAATAACTTTTGCCAGGAATGTCACAATAGTTTCTTCTAATCAAGTATGTATCAACCAGAAACAGTAGCGCTTAATTTTTCTAAGCACGCTCATCATTACGACAATTACGCCCGCATTCAACAGAGAGCGGCAGCTCAGATGATGAAGTTTGTACCTGAATATTTGCTTGAAAAAGAACATATCAGAATTTTGGAAATTGGTTGTGGAACAGGATTAGTTTCCAGAAACCTTGTAAACGTGTTCGATAACGCTTCTTTTTTCATCACCGATATTTCGGAAGAGATGATCGATACCTGTGAACAGGAATTGCCTGAATACGCTCGTTCACGAACAAAGTTTTTTACACTTGATGGGCAAACTCCAACTGACCTGGCTGATTCAGAACCATTTGACCTGATCATTTCAGGTTTTACGCTACATTGGTTCCAAAATCCACAGGAAACTCTTAATCAATGGTTCGATCTGCTTGCTGAAGACGGATGCATGGTTTGGTCTTTCTTAAACAGAGGAAGTTTTCCTGAATGGAAAACAATTTGCCAGGAGATTAACGTCCCTTGCACATTAAATGTGTTGCCCGATGTGGAGCTTATGCGTGAGCCGCTGAATGAAAAATATTCTTTAGAAGTCTCCGTCATTCCAATGCATCAGGTCTATCCCAGCAGTCAGGCTTTTCTAAACTCCATCAGGTTAATTGGAGCGGGAACTTCAGACGATGAACAGGTTCTCAATGTATCTCAGATGCGCAGGTTGATTCATTATTGGAATGCGAGCAATCCGTATGGTATTGAAATTAAGCATCTCGTTTCCTTTCTGACGCTCACAAAGTAAAACTCACAGATATGCTTTCTGAAAAAGAGCACAGAATCTCAGATTATTTAAGAACCTTTGTTACGGAAGAGCGCCTGAGGCTTTTTCAAAATGTGCTTGAACAGAGAACGAGGTATCTCACAGTTGTACTTGAAAATATTTATCAGCCACAAAACGCGAGTGCTGTGCTCAGAAGTTGCGACGGCTTCGGGATTCAGGATGTGCACATCATCGAAAACTTTAACGACTTTGCCGTCAGCAGTGGTGTCACAAAAGGAGTAGATAAATGGATGACACTCGAGCACTATAATAAATCTGATTTTAATACGGTGGAGTGCCTGAATCATCTGAAAGGGCAGGGCTATGCCATTGCCGCAACCTCTCCCCACGCCGAGGGTTATGAGCTGCACAATATGCCATTGGATAAACCGGTGGCAATTATGTTCGGGGCGGAAAAAAAGGGACTGACAGATACCGCGCTGGAAATGGCGGATATGCATGTACGAATTCCCATGGTTGGTTTCAGTGAGAGCTTTAATATTTCCGTCAGTGCTGCTGTTACACTTTATGATCTTGCACAACGGTTAAAGGAACAATTCCCTGCTTCAAGGAAGCTTTCGCAGAATGAACAAGATGTTCTCTTGCTCAAATGGCTCAGAAAATCACTCGAAAATCCGGAGCTGATCGAAGAAAGGTTTACGAAGGAAAACGGATTGTAGAGTTTTATTCCCGTTTGTAAAGGACCATTCTGTTAAATCATATAAAATCAGCCTTCATCTACATTGAGCGTGTCGAAATGTCGATGAAGGCTGATTTGTTCTTTTTTGCAAAATTTAGCTTCCTGAATCTCTACTCTTTAAGATCCTTCGGTAAATCCTGTTCCATATCCGCTACAACGAATGCCATAACGGCCATGGCTGCTGTGCACTGGTTGAATTCATCTCTGTCCAGTTTGTCAATAGTATCAGCGTCGGTGTGGTGATACCAGAAATATTTTTCGCCTTCAACTAAAAGTCCCATTCCGGGCACGCCCAAGCGCATCAGGGGACTGATATCTGCGCCACCGCCACCACGACGCATCAAATCGGCATCAATGGGTTTCAGAAGCGAGCTGATATCTTTCATGATCTCGTAGGCTTCATCATTTCCGCCAAAACCGAATCCCCGTGGTTTAAATACGCCACCATCCGATTCCATAGCCAGAATATGGTTTTCCAAATTGTTGGTTTTAGCCACAGAATCTTTATACGTCACTCCGCCACGAAGGCCATTTTCTTCATTCGTCCACAAAACAACGCGAATTGTTCTGCGAGGCTTGAGTCCTAATCGTTTGATAATATTAAGAGCTTCCCACGATGCCACGCATCCGCCGCCGTCATCCATCATACCTGTTCCCACATCCCATGAGTCGATATGTCCTCCAAGAACTACTACCTCTTCCGGCTCTTCGGTACCTCTGATTTCTGCAATTACGTTTCTGGATTGAGCGTCGGGAAGCGTTCGGGCTTCCATATAAAGATGAACCTCAATTTTCTCTCCACGTTCTGATATTCTGTGAATCATTTCAGCATCTTCCGAAGTGATTGCGGCGTGTGGAATCTTTCGCACATCATCAGCATAGCGCATCATACCAGTGTGAGCTGTTTTCATAGAGAAATCTCCAACTGACCGAATCAAACTCGCCACGGCTCCTGCTTTTGATGCCTCAATGGCTCCCTGAGTTCTTATCTGCACTGTATTACCGTATCCCTGAAAAGGTAGGTTGAACAGTACAATTTTGCCTTTCGCTTCATCTGCGCGCTTTTGTAACTCTTCAAAATCACGAACAACTAACACTTCTGCGGTTATTCCCTCAGCAGGCGTCCCAATGCTCCCGCCAAGTCCCAGCATAGGTAAACTTTGCTTTCTGGGTGAAATCATTGTAGCAGATTCATCTCCCCGAACCCAATGTGGAACCATCACATCCTGACCTCTGACATTTTCCAATCCGTCGGATTTCATCTCTTCAATAATCCAGTCAATGGCATCTTCAAGCGATTGACTTCCGCTGAATCTGTGACCGAATCGATCCCCTAAATAGGTGAGCCGCTCAAATGTTGCTGTATCTTTTAGTGCTTCTTGAATAATACTGTTTGCGGTTTTTTTGTATTCCTTCGACACTTTTTGAGCCTGAGCGTTCATAGTAAACGCAGCAATAATAAGCGTCATCAAAAAAAGACGTACTGATTTCATATATCTATAGATTGTGAAAAGTTTTCGTTCAAACAAAGTTTGCCATACACGTCACGGCGGATTTAAATCACCGACAAAGTACTAAAGAGAGGAATGAATGAGAAATGCAGAAATCGGGATTAGCGCCAATAAATGATATAGTAACGGAATGTCAGTTCTATATTTAAAGTAACTAACCGATTAATCCATTGATTGATTATTCTCAGAAACGATGCGTTTAAACATATTGTATTCCTCAGGTGTAATATCCAGAAATACATAGTTCAGAGGATCTGCGTTTTTGCCGCTTATGAGAACTTCGTAGTGTAGGTGAGGGCCTTCCGTTAATCCTGAGTTGCCGGTATAGCCAATCAGGTCGCCGCGATTAACTTTTTTTCCGGCTCTGATTCCTTTAGCGTAAGAAGATAGGTGGGCAAAACGTGTTTCAAATCCAAAACCGTGATCAATTGCAATAAGCCTTCCGTAATTACCACTCCACGATGCTTTTTTGATGGTGCCGTCACCGGTAGCGTAAATTGGAGTTCCCACACGTGCCCGGAAATCGAGTCCCTCGTGCATTCTGTTGTAGTTAAGAACAGGGTGATAGCGCATGCCAAAACCACTCAATACCACGCCGTGAACTGGACGTGTTGCAGGGACATGCTTCAGTTTTTCACGATTTTTGTTGTAATAATTTTTAATCTCATCAAAGCTGAGTTGCTGAATACTAACACGTCGTTCGAGGTTCTCCAGATTTGTTGCTGTCCATTTAAGGATTTCAGCTGTTTTAGGAGAGTAGTTGTCAAACTCGGCATAAACGTCTGCGCCACCAGCTCCGGCGCGGCGTTCGTCGTACGAAATGGGTTCAATTCCAAGAACGGTGCGGTAAATTTCATTGTCGTTCTGTGCTAAATCAGAGATTTCATTATCAAGCTCTTCAATTTTATCTCGTGTGACATCAAGATTTTTGAGAAGTTCTCTGTTTTCAGCTTTGAGAGCTATTTCTGCAGGAGTACCTGCAAGATAGGAGAGAGAAATAATACCTATACCAGCGAGGACAAGTCCACACAGCAACCAGATGGATGCATTGTAAACTACTTTCTCAAGGGTAGAGTATTCTAATGGTTTGAAAGAACAATCATCTTCATCAAAATAGAAGTATTGATTATCCATATATAAATATCATTGGGTTAGTTACAGAACATACTAAAATACGAATAATATTGAGATGTGAAAACTACCCCCAAAAGGATTACTCGTAATCACTCTCAAAATAGTTAACCGCTCTGTTTGGCCCCGATTGCCTTATTTTTTGAGCAATTCGGTTCTGAATCTTTTCCTGGAATACTTTAGCCGCATCATAACCATAATGAGAAAGAAGGTGATTCATCGCAATAACTTCAGCGATTACAGTAATATTTTTACCCGGAGTGATGGGAAGGTGAACGTGCGGAATATCGACTCCCAGAATATCCATGGTTTCTTTATCGAGTCCTGTGCGTTCAATGTCATCAGCATCATCCCATAAAAACAATTCGACCAATACCTCAAGACGTTTCTGATAACGAACAGCGCGTATGCCAAACATCGACATTATATCAATGATGCCGAGTCCGCGAATCTCCATGAAATGTCGATTCATATCAGTTGCACTGGCCATCAATACGTTATTTTTTTTGGTAAGCATAACGGCGTCGTCAGCTACAAGGCGATGTCCACGTTCAACTAAGTCGAGCGCTACCTCACTTTTTCCAATGCCTGATTCACCAGCAATTAAAATTCCAATACCATACACATCCACCATGGAGGCATGGACAAGGGATTGCGTGGCAAACTGGTCTTCGAGATAATCCCTGAGCAAAAACATGAATCGGGTTGTTTCAATCCCGGTCTTAAACATGGGGATGTTATTATTGGAAGCCATCTCGATTAAGTATTCAGGCAGATCATTTCCATCTGTCAGAAAAACAACCGGAACTTCAAATTTTACAACGTTATGAAAAGCTTTCTTTTGGTCATCAACACTTAAGTGATTCAAATACTGTGTCTCGGTATTGCCAATTATTTGAATACGTTGATTGGTAAACAGATCTATGTAGCCGGCCAAAGCTAAACCGGGGCGGTGGAGCTCCGCCTCGGTTACATAGCGATCAGAACAGGCGTTTTCGCCACAACAGGTGTTTATAGTAACTTTCAGCTCCTCTCTGAAGTTGGCGATCAGTTTTGCCACCGCGATTTTATCGGTGCGTGGTATGGGATTAATCTCTCCTAAAGGCATGCCTGTTTCCGTTAAGTGGGTTAATTGATGGTATTAGTGACTTTGCTGTTTCTCTTTGTATTTACGTAACTGACGAGACAGAATATCGACCGATTTGTGAATGGCCGCTTCATAACTTTCAGCGGATTCAGTTGCGGCGAGCAGCTTCCCTGGTACGTTAAGCTTGATCTCTACTTTTTGTGGATTTTCGGGATCTTCATGGGGTTCAGCAATGATATCACAATCTTTAATTCCATCGTAAAATTTAGTGAGTTTTTGCACCTGCTCCTCCGCAAAATCCTGAAGTGATTGACTTGCGGTGAAATGTCGGGCGGTGAACATGACGTTCATGATGTCCTCCTGTATTAATTTTTTTAAGGTTTATGCCCTTGGGTGGGCTTGATTAAATGTCTTTTTAAGATGCTCCACACTGGTGTGTGTGTACACCTGAGTTGCGGCAAGGCTTGCGTGTCCCAGCATCTCTTTAATGGCATTTATATCTGCGCCATTATCGAGAAGGTGCGTGGCGAATGTATGTCGTAGCACGTGGGGACTTTGCTTTGTGGCCTCACTTGATCGTTGTATAAAATCTTTGGCTAACCGTTGAATAAGTTTCGGGTAGATCTTTTCTCCTTTTTTGGTAACGAATACACTTTGAGTTTTTGGCTTTGCAAGAGTACTTCTGTGCTCTAAAAAATCATTAAGCGCTGTTCGGGCTTGATTACCAAATGGAATAATACGCTCTTTATTGCCTTTTCCAAGTACTTTTAACGTCTGTTTTTGAAAATCAAACGAGTTTTCTGTCAGGCTTACAAGTTCACTTAGTCGTAATCCGGTTCCGTATAGAAGCTCGAAAATAGCTTTGGTTTGTTTGCCCCAAACTGACTCTGTTTCTATAAGGGAAAACAGATAGTTAATGTCTTTCTTCGACAAAGTAACCGGTAGTTGCTGTTGTTTTTTTGGAACAGGAAGATGGGTCGTGGGATTTTCAGAAATATACCCGCGGCGCTTCAGAAACTTAAAATAGGTGCGCAAAGCGGCTATTTTTCGGGCTATAGTTGCACGGGCCATATCAGCCTGAGATAATTCGGAAAGCCAGATTCTGAGATGATGGCGCTCAATCTGATTCTCAATCGCACTGTGTTCGTCGAAAGAAAGCTGGTCTTCAATAAAGGTGAAGAATTGAGTCAAGTCTGTTTGATACGATTGCACCGTGTGTTCCGATGCGTTTTTTTCAATAGTGAGATATTGGATGAATCTTGAGAACCGTTCCGTCATAGGCACAATTTAGTGTTCAACAGTAAAGTAGCGAACCGCTTCCAACAATAAAAGAAGGATGTCAATTATTCGCACTCTCAATGAGAAATGTGGTCATAAATTCAGCCAATTCGTTAAAAAGTATCAAGTCAAGCGACTCAAAATCGTCTTTTGGATGATGATAAGGCTGTTTCCCGTTTCCGGTATAGACATAAAAACCAGAGAGT
>Ga0306910_1000762_pt1 | contig 13236 bp, 4 predicted proteins | sample AntRauMFilla2698_FD_190438 | JGI IMG/M metagenome (GOLD analysis project Ga0306910, IMG submission 190438) | Saline lake microbial communities from Rauer Islands, Antarctica - Metagenome Filla 2 #698 (v2) (version 2) | ecosystem: Environmental > Aquatic > Non-marine Saline and Alkaline > Saline ... | reverse complement strand
GGCTTCCAGGTGGCAAATATTATTAGTATTAGAGTGTCCGGAGAGGCGGTGGAACAAGCCAACATCAGACAGTTTTCGACCGGTAAGTTCTTGTATGGTGCACAAGACATTGATTTTAATGTACGAATTGAAAACGACGGTAATGTGTTGGTACGACCAATGGGGCCACTAGAAATAAAAAATTCACTCGGCAAAAACGTCGGAACAGTGATGTTTAATGAAAACCAAGCCGGAGTCTTCCCGGGTGCTGCTCGAGAATTTGATCTGCAGTGGATTGGTGATTCGGTTGGGTTTGGTCGCTACGAAGCAATCCTTAGTGCTGGGTATGGAGCTGATGGAGCAAAGAAAACCATGAGTAGTACCGTAACCTTTTGGGTTCTACCGTACAATATTATTCTTCCGGCGCTCGGTATTCTTGCATTCATATTATTAGTAACTGTTATTGGAGTACGGATTTATATCAAACGAACGTTAGCACAAATGAACGCCGGTCGAAGGCTAGTGCGCCGAAAAGGGCAACAGAACTCCTCGATGAGCCTACTACTGGTAGTTACTGTGCTGGTTGTGATTGCCTTGTTCTTACTCATCATGCTCGTACTATTTGCCTAGCGTAGTATACTTTGGCTATGGATCAGTCAATTCTATATAGAAGTTTGCTTCGTGTATCGCTTGTGGTGACTGCAGTCATGCTGGTATTCCAAGCAGGATTAGTAGATGATCGAACGGCTGCGCTGTTCTCGCAAACTACTTCCCAGCTGTCTGCTATGGTTGGTATGTCAGCTTCGGTCGCGCCCACAGAGTACAATACCTTCACCGCTGAAATAACTAAGCAACAAAATCTACTCGCAGAACGCGAAGAGCAAATTAGTGAACGGGAAATTTCTCTGGGATTAAATGCCGGAGAAGCTACAGTCAATCAGACCACTACCTATATCCTTGCTTCTATACTATTCGTGCAACTGTTGCTGATAATCCTTAATTACGGACTTGATTATTTACGGTCCCGAGAGCAAAAACAACCACTGACCCAGTAGGGCTATAATTGTGCAATAAATATTTTGCTTAGTCGTGGGTATCTGGAAATATTAATCGCTAGACAAGGTACAATGGAATTAATGAGAGGATGGCGACTGCTAGGAGTACTACTATTTGTGTGGCTGGCTACACAACTGCCTTTTGGTGTGGTTGAAGCTGTGAATATTGGGAAGTTCAGCAATACCCTGAGTGATTCAGGGCCTTCAGAGTACGCTAATCATACCTATAAGTTCACACCAGTGGTAGATCTTGGTCCTGGTGCATTGATCGAAGTGACGCTACCAAATGATTTTACGTTTATTGCTACCACAACTACTTTTGCCGAGCGTAACGTTGAATTATACATAGATGGCGTGGCTCGTACATCGGGAACTGTCTTGGCTGCGGGGGTTGACCGGGTGGAGATTGATACCGTCGGCACCCAGCAATTGCGGTACACATTTGCACCCGATGCAACAATTGCTGCCAATAGTGAATTTGAACTGCGGGTTGGTAATAACACCTCTGGAGCGCTAGATGCCTTCACTACGTTCAGCACATCAACTGGAACGACGACTTCTCCGGCCGATGTCGAGCCGATACGAAATAGTTCTACCCTTGGTCTGCATAAGATTCAGATGGATATTTATGATGGAGGATTAGTGGCTGATACTGAGTTTGTTATATTCCTCAACCGAAAAGTAACCGCCACTGGTGACACTACAGAAGAAATCCCGCCATTTCGGTTTAATGGCGCACCAACTAGTACGGTAGGAGGTACGACGCTTAACGTAGAGATGTCTCTCGAGACCGATGAGTTGGCCATATGTAAATATGACGTAGTGCCAGGTACTGCGTATGCAGCACAGCCAAACACCTTTACTAATACCGGTTTTATTGCCCATTCAACCGTGGTTCCAGTTACACCGGATAGCGTAGTAAGCTTTTATATTCGCTGTATAGATGACGAAGGAAACTTTAACATCGATGATTACTTGATTGAGTTTACGGTGAGTGAGCAGCCAACTGGTACCTCTAACACAGAAGGTGACGTTAGTGGTGATGGCACAGGAGATGGAAATGATGGTTCCGGTAGTGGTGGCGGAGCCGGTGGTTCTACCGGTGTTGGCGGTGGTGAGGAAAATACTGAAGGTACTACCCAGGGATCCGGTGGATCAGGCGGTGGTGGTGGCGGCGGATCCGGTGGCAGCTCTGGATCGTCTGGCGGTGGTGGATTTGAAAGTTCTGATGGACCGTTTGAAAGTGGAGATGGTCGAATCACTGTATCGGGAACGGCGTATCCAGGAGCGAGAGTTACCATCCTAGCTGATGGTCAAATTGTTGATACTGTTAGTGCTAACAACGGTGGTGCCTATTCGATCCTGATTGACGAGATAGCTCGTGGAGCATATACATTTGGAGTGTATGCGGAGGATGCAGATGGAAATAAATCTAGTACGTTTAGTACCTCTTTTACTATTAGTGGAGCTCGTGCGTCACGACTATCAAATATTAATATTACCCCGACAATTGAGGTTAATCCTGACCCGGCCGAGCCTGGAGAAACCATTGTCTTCAGCGGTTACGCTTTACCAGATGCGACAGTTACTCTTGAGGCGGGGCGTGATAATGGTTCCGGGGTGCAGACGCTGACAGCTATATCAGGTAGTAATGGTCGATGGACTACAAGTTTAAGTACTACTGGTTTTGCTCGTGGTACGTACCAGGTTAGAGCCAGAGCTGAGCAGTTAGATGGATCAAAAACAAACTTTTCAAACTACGTTTTTTACGGCATTGGTCAAACTGCCGAGCAGCCACTGGCACCAGACCTAAACCGTGACGGTTCAGTCAACCTGATCGACTTTTCGATCATGCTTTTCTGGTGGCAAACAAATGGTGGTGACTCGGACCCACCGGCTGATATTAACCAAGACGGCAACGTTAGTTTGACTGACTTTTCTATCCTGCTGTTTAATTGGACCGGTTAAAAGGTGTGGGTAAACCAGGCGCTACTGAAGCAATTATAAGTATAATGAACACATATGTCCTTTCTGCAAAGACTCAAAGGTAGAGGAGTTCGAGATGATCAATCCGGACTATTGTCTGATGCTGAAGAGACGGCTGCTGACAAAATCGCGCAGCTACACGTAGACGTATACCAAACCGAACGCATGATTGTCGTATACGCACAATCTGCTGGTGCCGACATGAACGACGTGCACGTGTCAATTGAAGGTGATGCCGACATTGTCTTGATTGAAGGAAAACGGATACGGCCAGAATATATCCCGTTTCCAAGGAAAAAAGCTGGCGGGTCATTCGTCGCGCAAGAATGTGTGTGGGGGGATTTTTACCGCCGAATAATTTTGCCAGAAAGTGTCAACATAGATAAAGCTGATGCAAAAATTAAGAATGGCGTACTTATCCTAATGTTGCCACTACTAAAGCCAAACGAGAAAGAAAAAGTCACCTTAAAAGTTAGCGGTGGTCGCAAGAAGGCACCTAATAAGCGCAGTTAATACCAGTTCCTTATGTTGTACATCAAGCAGTTCATTTCATACACAAGTTTAGCAACCTTTGCAGTAGGACTCTTTTTGCTAACTGGTATGCAAGCCTATGCTGCTGACTTGGTGATATCGCCAAGTACTGGTTCGTATAGTGCTGGACAAACATTTACAGCTACGGTGCGCGCGGTACCCGGTGGTGACAGTGTGAACGCCGTTGAGGCCTCTATGACGTTTGATCAAGATCTACTGTCAGTAGTGAGTGTCAACAAAACTGGATCGGTTTTCACGCTGTGGACAACAGAGCCGACCTTTTCTAACGCAGCCGGAACTATTTCATTTGGCGGTGGTAGTCCTTCACCATTTACAAGTACTTCAAACTTGCTCAATATTACCTTTAGAGCAGTTGCTGATGGTCCAGCTAGCGTTGATTTTGGTACTGCTTCTGTACTGGCGGCTGATGGTCGCGGTACAGATGTATATGACAATGGTACTGGTGCTACCTACACAGTTGCAGTTAGTGACACTCCAACGCCAACGCCAACACCTACCCCGACACCTCCAGTCACACCAACATCGACCACAGAGCCAGCTGGCGACGAAGATGATGAAGAAGCGATCATTTTTGGAGACCCACCTCGTCCGCCCGAGATCGGATCACCAGTCTTCCTAGACCCTGAAACCTGGTATGGCACGAAAGATGGTGTGTTTACCTGGACTCTCCCATTTGACGTATCAGCCGTCGCCATTGAAGTATCAACCAGTTCATCAAACATTCCACAAGATAATCCCGATGCAATCATAGATCCACCAGGCGAGGAATTCGTAGTAAACAGTGAGAATATTAGCGACGGTGTCCAATACATAAGTATTAACTTTGAAAACCAAGTTGGTTGGGGAGCCGTTACTAACCGGCAGCTGAAGATCGATACAACAGCCCCTGAACCGTTCGTGGTGAACGTCAATCCGAGTCCTAACCCAGACGGATTCCCACTACTAAATTTCAATGCAAATGATGTCACGTCTGGCATCGACTACTATGAAATGACTATTGCAGATAACGAGCCATTGCGTGTTACACCGGACGAAGCAGCTCTGGGATATCTATTGCGTGATCTCGAGGATGGGACATACACAGTTAGTGTGATTGCAGTAGACATGGCTGGTAACAGTCGTGAGTCGAGTGCAGCAGTGCTAATTACTGCCGGGTGGACTGCTCCAGTTGAATTAGAAGAGGAGTGGAGTATCTGGAACTACCTGACTGGTCTCAATATCCTACTATTCTTCCTACTGACAATTATCTTACTGCTAGTAATTTACATTTGGTACGAACGCAAGCAGCTCAAGATCAAAGAAGAGAAATTACGACGAGAAACCAGAGAAATTCAAGATCAAATGGAAAAGATTTTCTCGGCTCTGCGAGACGAGATCTATGACCAAATTATCCACGTCACCAAGCGCAAGCGCATGTCAGCATCTGAAAAAGCAGCCGTTGAAAGCCTTACTCAAGCCCTTGAAGTGTCAGAGACCTTGATTGAAAAGGAAATCAATGATGTGAAGACGATTTTACGCTAAAATCACCAAAAAATAGAGGATAACGCGCGCCCCACACAGGGGCGCGCGTTATACTATATAGGCCGTTGGTTCTACGTGAGCCCTGGGTTTTACGAATGTTACACGCCGCAAAAAAATACCAAAAAAGTGCACTATACGCATTGGTGGCACTCCTAATTTTAGGGGTAGGTTTTTCAACGTTCGCGCAGTTTGCAGATAACGCATACGTAGTGCGGACCGTGCATATTTTCCCTAGCGAGGTGAGTTCAATTGGGTGGCAAAATGCTGAGACGCTTAACTTCCAAAACCTAGATGAGTACGCGTTGCTGCAAGATTTTAATAATATTAACTCTGCAACTCTGAACAACAGTTTGCGCGTTGTTCCAGCGACAGATACTGATCAAGATGAGCAAGACTCAGCCGGCTCTGCCGATGATACTAATACCCAGCAAGAGAGCGTTTCAAACCAAACATCGTCAGGCGATCAGTCAGTGACGAGTAGTTCTAGTACAACTGAGAGTGGTGAGGCAGCAGCAGTTGAAGTAGATCAGTCTGCAGAAGCACTAGCTACTTCTACTGGTCAAACCACTAATGGGCAAGAGGTTGATTCAGAACCATCCATATCGGAAACTGAACCGGTAGAAACACAGCCTGTACCTCCGGTTGAGGTTGATGATGTTCAGGAGGTCGAGGAGTCACAAGAAGTTGAAGCTGAGGTTGAAACAGAACCAGAAACAGCTACCACAACGGTTCTCCGTGAGGTGAGGTCTTTGTTCGCGTTTGCTATGGAGACACTGACTGAGACATTTTCTAGTACCTCACCATCGGCAGACGACTCGTCGACCCAAACTCAAACAGATGACAATGTTGAGTCTGATGTCGATGAGTCAACTGAAGTCACACAAGAGACGGATGTAACCTTCGGCTTTACTAATGACAATGTTGATCAAGCGTCAGACACTGATACGCAAACTGTAACCTCTACTGAGTTGGCGGCACCAGAGGTTCCAGCCACCGCTGCAACCCAAGCACCAGAATCATCAGTACCGACTTCAACAGTAGATGTTGCACAGCAACCTGAATCATCAGACGAACTTGCGTCAACCACTAATGACGTTTCTTCAGACGTGACAGAATTTGATCTACCTGCTACAGCCGCCTCATCAACTGCTGTTTTAGATTGCGGAGCTGATTGTACTGGTCACGTACTGCGTCTTGGTAACTTTGGCTATCCGCTAGATGATGGTGTTGAAGTATCAGGAGCACAGTTGCGAGTCTCTTTTGCCGCCAAGCACAAACAAATACGAGACACACTGCCGTTCTTCACTATGAACTACTCGTTTGATGATGGCGCCACTTGGAGTACTGGTGGATCAGTGGTAATTGATGACGAGGTATCAAACAGTATTAACGGCGGATACTTCTTGTTCGCGCTGCCAGCAATTGATGATTCAGTGTCACTGGCTGATCTACAGGTCGAGTTGCGATACGATGATGATCCAGCACTGTTGTCTGACCTGTTTGTTGAAAGTGCTTGGTTGGAACTATTTGTCCTAGAGCCACCAACTGAACCAACTACGCCAGAGTTTAAAGAGTTACTAGCTGATGATGGCTTTATCGATACAAAATTGTCCGGCGATCGACTGGTGGTCTCGGATACCGAGGTCATTGATTTTGATTTCACAGACGAAAATACTAACGAGACCCTGATTATTAAGTCAAGCAAAAAGACCTACGACGGCCTCTCGCAAACAACCACGCACTTTAGTGTCACCAATACCAGTGACCAAAGTGACGACTTTACCGTACAAACCTACTTCCCGCAAAATATGGGAGAGGTGACTGATTTAGCTGTATTTAATCTTAATAAGCCACGCAACACCATTGTGCCGGAGTTCCGTCCGTATATTTATCATTGTGAGGCTGGGTGGGATGTAGCTGATTCTTCTGCCACAGTACCTGCAACTTTGGCTGATCTTTCGATTGAGACTGCTTCGGGTACAGTAGATCAGACTACTACAACCAGCACTCCAGATACCTTACCAAATGACGACGTGGACTCAACTACCGTGCCTGTAATCCTTGATCAAGTTCAATCTGACGAGGTTGCGCCCGTAGTTCAAGACGAAGAGTCAGTTGAAGTTGTTTATAGTTGTGGTGCTACAAACGTAGTTCGAAGCTGTGATGCACTCGAAGGAGACAACACCGCTTGTTCGGTAACCCAAAAAGTGCGCGATCACGAGGTTGTGCAATACAGCAGAGGTTGGGAAGCGGTAGGCACTAACGAAGGCGAGATGAGTCGTGGTGGTGTGCTTAAGCGAGCTGCATCATTTTTAGGTTTTGGTCCTGACCGCAAAGACGTGCCAGATTCATTTGAAGGTCGAGTGCATACCGATGGGACATTTTCAGTGGCACCAGGGGAGACTCGTTATTTCAAAATGGATATTTCGTATCCAGCATTCTCAGCTGGTGAGTATTGGATCGAAGTGATCGGTGACGAAGAATACGGACTATTAGACCCATTCTGGTCAAGTTTGTGGCGCTATCGCAAGCCGATCACTATCGATAACACCAGTGGAGCCGAGTTAATCGAGCAACAGTTTTTCCTAGAACTCACGAGTGCCGATAGCGATTTCTGGACTAATGTACAGTCTGACGGAGGTGACATCCGGTTTGTGAGCGAAACTCCTGGCAACGACCTTACCTGGTGGGATACCAACTGGGAAAAGCGAGCGCAAATCACCATCCCAGCAGCGTCAGTTGATGATGATCTAACCGATTTCCCGGTGTACGTCGACCTTAATACGCTTGGCAGTGCTTTCTTTGCTGATGTAGAATCTGATGGGCGGGATATCCGTATCCTCGATGATGCTGGTGTACCCAATCAGCTAGCTTTTGACTTGGTGGCTATTAATACCGGTGCAGAAACCGGCGAACTACACTTTAAAGCCGCCACGCTGTCTTCAACTACCGACAACGTGTTTTACGTGTACTTTGACAACCCGTCAGCATCAGCTTACGCCGCTGGTGACACGTATGGGTCAGAAGCAGTATGGAGTAATAGCTTTGACGTTCGTTACGCGCTCGATGACGACCCTGCCTCAAGTGGATTGCAGCTTGATAGCACTAGTAACGGAAACGATGCAACCTCGCGCGCCGGTATGACTTCTGGTGATGTGGTGACTGGATATATTGGTCAAGCAATTAATTTTGATGGAAACGATGCTGCTAATTTTGGTACCAGCTTGGCTTATTCTGGTGAATTCACTGCGTCTATGTGGTGGAGATCATCGGGTGATGGTTTTGCAATCTCGCGCGATGCGGGAGCTACTACCAAATTTGGTACATGGACTGGTGGAAACATGTTTACTCGTGTAGTGAACGATAGCGATACCTCTGTCACCGCACCGGCAGATGGTACCTGGGCACATATTGTGTTGACGCGTGACAGTTCAGATAAAATCGATCTGTATATTGACGGGGTACCCAATCGTTTATTTAGTGATGGTACGCAGGCAGGTCTTTCTGATTGGGAGAATCTTGGAGGTCAAGGTAGTCAAGGATTCCGGGGTGAACTTGACGAATTGCGGTTTGCAGACGTTAAACGAAGTGATGGATGGGTCAGTACAGAGTTTAATAACCAGGACGACCCCGGTACCTTTTACAGTGCAGCAGCGGTCGAGTCACTAATCTTTAGTAATTTTACCGAGCTCGATCACTGGGTACAGCATTTTGACAGTACTGACGAAGAAGCAGATATCTGGGTGCAGGTGGACCAGATTGACGCAGCTGCCTCTACCACCATTCAGCTGTACTATGGTAACGCCACTGCTGAAAGTGAAAGTGATGAATATGCTCCATTTACGTACAGTACTTCAACTGATTTATACTATGTCGTGAACGACACTCAAACGAGCGATATTGTTGTATATAGTTTGATCGACAACAACGAAGTAAGTATTGATGGTAATACAGCCGTGACGCTACAAAGTGGTGAGACAACCTCATTTACTTCAGCGCAGTACGCCTCTACGTCTGTGATTAGTGCACTTGGTCCGATAACCGCGCGGTCGATTGATAACTCGAGTGAGCCTCCAGTACCTATTTCGTTTGCGACAACAACACACATTAGTACCACTAACCGTGGTAGTGAAGATATCTATGTCCACGCCCCATTTTCTGCTGCCATGGTAGAAGTATTTGGTGGAGCGTCTGTTACGCCAGCTGCGACTAGTACAGTGGCCGCAGGTACCAGTGCTGTTTACAACCTCACGCTGGGCGGCAGTGATGTTCCAGTGATTGAGTCTGACGAACCGATTCTGTTCTACCAAAACAGTCCAGAAGATAGTTTTGTCGCGTATCCGCCTACATTGCGTGATCTCTATGGAGTGCAATCTAACAGTTATCGGTATGCAGCAATCGCTGGTGGTACTAGTGTGGCGATTTATTGTTCTGATGGTGTAACCAACGGAACTACTACAGGAATGACTAGAGGTGGACAGGAAAGTAATGACTTTTGTGCTAATGGGGCAGCTGGTACTGGGGACGCTGTACGACTCACCAACCAAACTAGTCCCATTGGTGCTTCACAAGAAGCAGATGGGGACGGAACAGAAACGAGTCGCTTTTTACCGACGCCTGAATTTGGAACGCGATACATCATTCCACAATCAGCCGAATACGTGAGTGTTGTTTGTGCACCACGATTTGGAGAGGTAACGATCGAGATACAGACTGCTGGTGGAGTGGTGCTAAACTCTGGTACTTGTACTCCATCCGGTGAATATCCTGGGGCGCTCAATATCAATCCTGCTACTGATTACAGTCAGGGTACACAAGTAGTAGCGACCAACAACAAGCCGTTTTACATGTACTATGACCATCCAGAAACTGGTCCTAATAATGACGACGAGACCAATACCTGGAGTGCGGTACAAGCCAAGCAATTCAATGCTATGTACATAGACTTTGAGCTAGGTGCGCAAGAAGTGAATACTGACGCTCAGTACGAACAGAATAACTTCCGGTGGTATGACAACACCAATGCACTTACACCAGGAATTAGTTGGCCAGCCGAGGACGGCGGGACTCTTGGGGAGGGTGAAGCAATCGCAGCTGGTGGAGCTGTCAATCCGGGAGACGTTATGCGTTTGCGGATGAACCTTTTGGCTAATAATGGTACTGGGACCGTTGAGTCAACTGCCTTCGAATTACAGTACGCACAAGCTCAAACTTGTAGTGCAGTGGTAGATAGTGCTTGGGTAGCGGTTGCGCCAATTGGAAGTACAACACCAGCTTTCGCTGGCTTTGATAACGCTGGTGTGGTAGATGGAACAACGCTCCCAAGTACACTGTTGAGTGACAGCGATGTGCTCGCAACCTACGAAGAGCAAAATGTTTCTGCTTTTATACCTAACCAAATTGATAACGGTCAAGCAGCTGAATTTGACTGGGCGATTGAAGTAATTGCGCCAGAAGTGAACACACAATACTGCTTTCGAATGGTTCGTGCCTCTACCGGTAATCTGGCAACCTATGCCACCTATCCACAGTTACTAACGGCCGGACCGCCTGGGCAGTCAGCTCTATTAACTCCGTTTAATAATGAGCACGTAATTGAGACGCTCCCTAATTTCACTTTTGTTGCAGCTGATGTGGGTGGTGATGCACTTGATTACGAGATCGAAATTGCTACTGACGCAGCTTTCAGTTCAATTGTTGAAACCGCTGATTCTGATTCTGATCCATTTGATTTTGAAAACGTTGCCCTGGCTTCTGATAAGGCGCCGTTTAACAACGGACAGGTAGTGAAGTACCTCATATCAAGTGCATTAAGTAACGGGCAGACCTACTGGTGGCGAGTGCGCGCGATCGATACTGATGGGTCAAATACCTACGGGGCATACAGCACGCCACGCAGCTTTACCATTAATACCGCCGTAACGGTATCCGAGTGGTTCCAGACAACCGATGAACAGTTCAGTACAAATTCATTGATTGGTGTACGGACCAGTGGTTCTGAATCAGTCGAGCTTGATATTGCCGGCAGTAACCTGGTTGGCGAGTACGGCACGCTTGATGTGAATAATGGTGCAACGACATCTGTTTCATTTGTGAATAGTTACACCAATCCAGTGGTGGTGGCCTCAATCAGATTCGCCAAAAGCGTTCCTGATGGTGACCAGCCGGCCGCTCGAGTGTCGAGCAAGACTGGGTCTGGGTTTGATGTGTATGCAGATAATTACCTATTCACTGCGCCAGGCACATCGACCATTGATTGGATGGTCATGGAAGCTGGTGAGTGGATTATTGATAATGGTGCCGGTGGTAAGCTGGTGTTTGCTACCAGTACCAGTGTGAGCGCCATTGCTGGTGATGGAATTCCGACTGACCCAGGTGGGTTAGATATTACCTTCCCAACGTCATTTGGTGCATCACCAGCGGTCTTTACTATGGTGACCACTGTTAATGATCCGCAGTGGGTGGTATCGAGTGTGTACGATGGTAATAACAAAAATAATCCCCCAACGGCAAGTTTGGTGAGTGTATACCTGAACGATAACTTGGCCAGTGATGGACACGGATCAGCTGAAGATATTGATCTAATCGCATTTGATCCAGGAGCGGGCACTAATGATAGTGTAGTCTTTGACATACTAAATACTGCAGCTGACGTAACTGATACTCCAAATACCGAGCCATTTACAACAACATTTTCGAGTACGCCACTAGTAATTTTGACGCAGCAACTCACGATGGTTGGTGGTCAGGGGTCTTACTCCATGATTGATATCGATACACCGCCGACCGCATCTACTGTTACCATTGCAGCTGAAGAAGGGGGGACTACCGGCGCTCGAGCTCACGCAGCTGAACAAATAAGTATTCTAGCGTTCCAAGATTCAGTGGGAGATATTGTTCGTACTGGATTAGGTCAAATGACCAGTTCAGTCATTGATTATGATGACGTGGTTGTCGGAAATGCTTGGGGACAAGTGTCTTGGAATGATAGTGGTGACGTCACCTATCGGGTGCAATACAACACTGGAGGAGGGTTCCAAAATATTCCAGATGCTGCATTGCCAGGTAATGATGCTGGATTCACAGCATCGCCGATTAATATCCTTAACTTGGACACTGATATTTATAACGAACTTCGATTGGTAGCGGAATTTACTGGCGTTGCCCCGGAGGTGTTTGACTGGACAGTAACCTGGGGGCAGCGAGTAGAAATCCCCGAACTTGGTGATCCATACGACAACGAAAAAACTGCCGACACCACCCCGACATTTGACTTCACAACTACCGATCCACAGGGTGACGCGCTTGATTACGAGATTTCGTATTCGACTGATCCAACCTTTGAATCAAGCTCAACCACTATTCGCTCGGACGTTGATTTTACTGACTTCAATGGAGGCAGCGCTGGTCCATATACCTCTGGTGCGACTGTGACATATACTATCCCTGGAGGGTCAGCACTAACCGATGGTGAGACGTATTGGTGGCGAGTGCGAGCCAAAGATCCGGCTGGAAATGACTCATTTTCCCCGTGGTCAGAGGCTGACAACTTTACGGTTGATACTGCTACAACTATCTCCACTTGGTTCCAAACTACCCGAGCACAGTTCCAAGAAGGGGTGATTGACGGCGTGGTTGCATCGACATCTAATTCAGTTGAGCTATCAAACGAGATTGGTGAATATAACACCGTAGATCTGACAGATAATGATTGGGTGACTGTCAACACGGACTTAACGTATAACGATATGGTTGTTGTAGCATCACCTGAGTACGATTATGATGAGACGATCGATAATGGTCGTACACCCCAAGTGCGAAATAAAACTCGGACTAGTTTCGAGATTAAAGTCGAGAATGCTACATTGTCACTTAATGCAACCACAACCGTGCACTACGTCGCTATGGAAGCGGGTGATTGGACTATCGAAGATGGTGCAGGTGGAACACGGATTATCGCTGGAACAGCTCCTAGTGTGTCTGCGGTACGAGGAAGTGGTGTTGGTTATACAGGGGGTACAACCATAGATTTTGTGCCAGATTTTAGTGCGCCACCAACGGTGTTTGCAACTGTAGCGACCGCAAACGGGAGCAAGTGGGTCGCAACGGTGCTAGATGATGGTTCACAGCAAGGTGAAGTCAC
>Ga0306910_1000761_pt1 | contig 13246 bp, 8 predicted proteins | sample AntRauMFilla2698_FD_190438 | JGI IMG/M metagenome (GOLD analysis project Ga0306910, IMG submission 190438) | Saline lake microbial communities from Rauer Islands, Antarctica - Metagenome Filla 2 #698 (v2) (version 2) | ecosystem: Environmental > Aquatic > Non-marine Saline and Alkaline > Saline ... | reverse complement strand
GTTGCCCTCTTCACCTTCCGGCACAGGGCCGGAATGACGTTATTTTTGACAAGGTTGCTTGATCTAACGTCATTCCGCACCCAGTTGCGGAATCTGTCCTGCCCGGGGGCTAAAACTTCGTGAAGGCAGTTTGCCATGTGAAGTATTTGTAGGTGATATTGCAGCATGGACCTATTCATAGCTTGGTTGCCCTCTTCACCTTCCGGCACAGGGCCGGAATGACGCTGTAGTTTGACTTCCATGTCCTTAGAAACGTCATACCCTAAACATCAAAAATGGTACGTTACGCTCATATTTATGTTGGGGAACTCCCGAACAAATCGCCACTCTTCTTCTCTGGTCAACGATGATTCAAACGACTCAACAACTTCGGTGTAAAAAGATCGCTTGATGTATTGCCATTGCAACCATCCGCTCAGGTCGATGCGATTTCCTTTTCCAAGTGGCCAGGCGATGCGCACAGACGGACCGAGCTGCAACGTGGTTTGCTGTCCACTGCTCAATATCGGAAGCGTGGCTCCATTCGCGTCTGCGAGTTGCAGAGTGGTTGCCGGGATGAAATCTTCTTTGGTGTACGCTTTCACTCCAACGGCAAAAGTTTGCTGCGACTTATGAAATTCAAGCTCCCCTTCATATCGTGTGGTTATGAGCGTATCAAGTGGAGTTTCTGCGAAATCATCCCAAAACAGCTGACCTATCAATAAGAAATACCTGGAAAAGCTCATATTTGCACGAACATTACTGTCAAGATCGACCTGTACATCGCTCGTTAATCCCCATTCTCTCGAACTCTGATCGTTTGAAGAACCATCGTCAGGTTGATAATCGAAGGTGGTGTAGTTAGCACGGACCAAAAACTGTTGGTGGATTCGTATCCAGTCAACGGGCTGCCAGAAAGCTGTGGGCTGAAACCGGAGCGAACGCCGCCAGCTGTTTTCAAAACTGCGCTGGGATGATAGAAATACCTTGTGAAATGCCTCGGCCGAAAGCAGTAATGAAAAACGAAATTCAGGACTGAACCGAAAGCGATGCGTCATATCGGTGTCGAGCGTCAACTCATCCCTATCATCAAAATTGGATTCCGGCGTGTCGTAGCGCAAAATGTGGGTGGATGCTCCATAATCAAGTTGATAAAAAGAGGATGGGCGCCACTGTCCCTCAGTGAAAAAGCGTAATTCAGAAAAATCATAAAATATATTCCGTAACTGCTCCTGACGACGATTAAGCTGCTCTTCGCTTAAACTTCCTGTGTTGATTAGTCGTGCTTGATTCGATCCGATTATATAATTTAATCCCGTTGAAAAAGTGTTTTGGGCACCGTTATATTCAGCTTTAATTGTACTCTGAAGTGAAGTGTTGATATAGCGGGAATCATAAAGTGTGAGCGTGGAATCTCCGCTCAAATTTCTATTTTCAAATGTTCTGTTGGCCTGCAGAAAATAGGATTGCGCGTTAATATTCCATTTTTCTCCCGCCGGGAAAACAGCCTGAGCACCCGCGTACAATGAGTCGGTGATATAATCCTCAATCACATTTGTGATGTTTCGATTTAAAAAACTGCTGGGCTGATAACTCGATTGCGTCATCGCGTGATAAAACATATCGGTCTTGAAACGAAACTCATCTTCATTAAAATCAGTGCCGATATCCGCACCGTAACGATTGCGTGAGCGGGGACTTAAATCTGCCCAGCTACCATACACATTTGCGGATGATGAAAACGACTCAATATCAAAATCATCGGCATAATCCCCGTCAAAACGTAAATGAAGTCCTTGATCGTGATTGTTATCCCGTTTATCGCTTAAAAATCCTATAGAGGGACGCATAGAAAATCCTTCAGCATTCTGATACTGAAAATTTTGTGCCGCATCTATGCGCTCAATGTTATTTCCCGAATATTGATAAAACTGAAGTGTGGAAGTAGTGGACCAATTGGAATCAAATTGATACTGAAATAGCGAGGTGTGTCGCCACTCATCCTGAATATTTTCAGCCTGACCGTTGAGCAGGAATAATTGTGATTCAAAAGAACTCCTGTGACTGGTAAACCAATCCCCGGATTTGATGGCGTAAGCGTTCGCGTAATTCCAATTAAAAGCATCAAGTTGGCGACTGAAAGAAGATGTTCCCTTCATTCCGATTCCCCATATTTGAGCCGGAAGGATTGCCGGGAAAAAAGCGACGACCACTATCAAAAGCAACATCCTGAGGGCGGTGTTACGGGAAGATGAATATGTGGACCTTCGCTGCGTCACGTATAGATTTTGGACTTAAAATTAAGGATATTAGATAAAGAAACGGCATAGATTGTACAGTGGAATCAGCCGACGGAATATCTGAATATAACGGTTCATGAAGAAGATACCTTCTCTCTCTCGTAAGAAAGCCACAGAGCTCAGAAAGTTAAAACAACGTAAATATCGCGATAAAAATGAGCTTTTTGTGGTAGAAGGATGGCGCAGCGTTGATGAGGTGGTAGCCGATCCCAATATTACCACTCGTTACTGGGTTCTCAGCGATGGCGTTCACGATCAGGCTCAAAAACTTTGGATGGACGAGATTGAGGGTTATTTATGTGAATCTTCCTTATTTGATGAATTTTCTAACGTCGATCAGCACCAGGGGATTTTGGCAGTGTGTGAACAGCCCGCCCGGTTTTCTCTTGAGGAACTCTTCGATCAGCCGGGATTAATTGTCGCCCTCGATGGCGTTCAGGATCCCGGTAATCTCGGAACAATTATTCGATCAGCTGTATGGTTCGGCGCTGCGGGCATCGTACTTGGTAAGGGAACGGTGGATCTCTATAACGAAAAAGTGATCAGAAGCACAGTTGGCGCAATCGGGTCTTTACCTATTCTTTCAGCAGATCTTTTGGATTGCTATCAACTTTGCGCTGACAGGAGAGAGATATTAGCGTTAATGCTCGACGACTCAGCCACTCCGCTCCACGACTGTGATTACTCATCTGAAACCCGTTCCGCTCTGTTAGTAGCAGGAAATGAAGGAAATGGAATTAACGCGGGTCAGCTACCTGAATCAGCTCGAAGAATTTATATCGAACATCGCCATCAGCCTGAACAGCAGGGCGCAGAAAGCCTGAATGTGGGCGTGGCGACTTCCATCGCACTGTATCATCTAACCCAACGGTGAATCCTATGTCTGCCTCAACTAAAATTTTTGTCATCGATACATCGGTCATTTTATACGATTATAACTCCATTTACAGCTTTCACGAACATGATGTGGCTATTCCGATTGTGGTTTTGGAAGAGATCGATCAGTTCAAAAAAGGAAGCACGATTATAAACATGCACGCCAGAGAATTTGTGCGCAATCTGGACAAACTTTCCGAGCATAATTTGCTGCACGAATGGATTCCCTTCAACGGAAGCGATAGTGGAAAACTGAAGGTAATTCAGGAAGGAAAGGTAAAAACGGACGTTAATGATCTGTTCGGGAATAAAACCAACGATCACAGAATTTTAAATGCTTGTCTGTTTTTAATAGAAGAATATCCCGACCGCAAGATAATTTTGGTGACGAAAGACATCAATCTTCGGGTAAAAGCAAAATCACTCAGTATTGAGGCAGAAGATTATGAAACCGGAAAGATTAAAAATCCGGATCATCTGAATAAGGGATTTATTGAACATCAGGTATCAGATCCTGTTGCAATAGATGATCTCTATGATCAGATGGCTTTACCGTTCGAGCGCATTTTTGATGAAGAACCTGTGGCCAATCAGTATTTGATCCTGACAAATCAGAATAAATCAGCACTGGCGTATTACAACAGCAAGACAAAATATATTGAGCGGGTGAATCGACAATCGGCGTATGGAATTCAGCCGAGAAACGCTGAACAAACCTTTGCCATGCATGCCATCATGAATGAAGATGTGAAGCTCGTAACGATTTCAGGAACAGCCGGAACGGGGAAAACGCTGCTATCACTCGCCGGTGCGCTGGAAGTTCGTCAGGATTACAGACAGATATTTGTGGCACGCCCAATTGTGCCGCTCAGCAATAAAGACATCGGGTATTTACCGGGCGATATCAAAAGCAAAATCGATCCATACATGCAGCCTTTATGGGATAACCTCGATTTCATCAAGAATCAGTACAAAGAAAGTGACAGTAATTTTAAGCGTATTAAGGAGATGCTGGAGCAGGATAAGATTCAAATGTCGCCATTGGCCTACATCAGGGGACGATCGCTGTCGAATATCTTTTTCATTGTGGATGAAGCTCAAAATCTGACTCCGCACGAAATCAAAACCATAATCACTCGCGCGGGAGAAGGTACAAAGCTAATCTTTACGGGTGATATTTTCCAAATCGACACACCTTATCTCGATTCACAAAGTAACGGACTTTCCTACTTGATAGACAGGATTCAGGATCATCCGCTCCACGCCCACATCAACCTCGAAAAAGGAGAACGCTCAGAACTCGCAAATTTAGCAAGTGATTTATTGTAAGAGGCTTTTGGAAATCAATTTTTAGACTTCAGAAGACCGAGAACCCCGGTCTGACGGCTGAACCCACCCAGGAACTTCGGCGCCACGACAAGGCCGTCTGACCGGTTTTTGGGAAAGCAAGAAAGACATCCAAAGTCATGGTAAACAAAGTCTTAAGACTGAGATTTTTATTTTTTAAATGATACGAAGAGACTTCGGAAGTCGGAGTTTAAATTCATCTACAATCGGTCAGACCGGTATGTCAAGGTAAATTTGTTTTCGAGTAAACTCATTAATTTAGATTTGGTGATACTTTTTAAAGCGTTGCTTACCGGTCAGACCGAGGAATCCCGGGTAGCGCTGGGGAGAAATAACTCCCCCCCCCCCATAAAAGATCAATACACAATTATTCTCATTGAGCCTCTCTTAACATTGTGTATCAGCAGAATGTGCATAGTTCTTAAAAAGTGGAAAGGGTAGCCTAAAGGCTGAACTATTCATCACAAAGTAGGAATGAGGCTGATCTGAATTTTGTAGATTATGTATGTCATTTTTATAAAAAGGACACAAATTGAGTCTATTGTTATGATTTTAAATTATGGTGGTTGAAAAATTGTAAAAAAACGCTTTTTTAAACTACTTAGCGTTGTCATGCAGTTTAAAATTTCTTATATATGACTATTCAAATGTTATAATGATCTATAAAAAGGCATAATGTATATAAGGAGGTTGCATGTCGGCTGAAACGGAGGAACTTAAGCGCTATGTGGGAGCAAGTCTGATTCTGGGATTCAGAGATTCTGAGCTTACGGATAATCACCCGATTTTATCAGCAATTGAAGAGTTTCAGTTGGGCGGCGTTATTCTCTTCGATCAGGATATGGTGCATAAAAAGCCGGTTCATAATATTAAGTCGCCTGAACAGCTGAAGAATTTGTGCAACGATCTTCAGTCTCAGAGTGACTATCCGCTCATAATCTCTATCGATCAGGAGGGCGGAATTGTAAAGCGCCTCAAGCCTGAATATGGATTTTCAGATACTGTTTCTCATCTCGAACTTGGCAAAAAAGATGATGAGCAATTGACCTACGAACAAGGAAGGCTGATAGCTGAAATGTTATCGGATGCTGGAATCAACATGAATTTTGCTCCCGTGGTAGATCTCGATACTAATCTTGAAAACCCCATTATTCACGGCAAGGAACGTAGTTTTTCGGCTGATCCCAATCTGGTTACCCGTCACGCGAAAGCATACATGAAAGGTCATGATGAGCTCGGAGTTCTGCCCACGTTAAAGCATTTTCCCGGTCACGGAAGCTCTTTTGGTGATACGCATCTTGGTTTTACTGATGTTACTGAAACCTGGCACGAAGATGAGCTCATTCCCTATAAAAACCTGATTGCTGAAGGTTATGATAAGGTGATTATGACAACGCATATCTACAATCAGCATCTTGACCCGGAGCACCCTTCAACACTTTCAAAAAAGGTTTTGACCGGCATGCTGCGAAAAGACCTTGGGTTTGAAGGACTCATTGTTAGTGATGATATGCAGATGGGTTCAATAACCGATAAGTATGGGCTTGAGGCTGCGGTCGTGTTAGCCTTGAATGCCGGTGTTAACGTAATGTGTTTTGGAAATAACTTAAGCGATGAGCCGGTAACCGCAGATAAAATTTACAATATCGTGCGAGATGCACTCGATTCAGGTGAATTAGAACTTACTACACTGAAATCGAATTATCATTTTATAAAAGACTTTGTTGCGAAGCATTTAACTGATAACTAAATAAATACGTGTTGTTTTGTCTATGAAATATATAAGTGTCATCATTCTCTTACTTGTATCCATACAGTCTGCTATGGGTCAAAGTCTCGAAGATAAAATCGGCCAGATGTTGATTATTGGTTTTCGGGGGACCGAAGTGACGTCAAATAGTCCAATCTACTATGATGTGCGTGATCGAAATATTGGCGGTGTTGTTTTGTATGAAACCGATAATACGACCAATAATAACGAAAGGAATATTGAATCTAAATCGCAGCTGACTCAGCTTACCGATCAGTTGCAGGATATCTCTTCATCACAGCTGATTATTGCCGTTGATCAGGAAGGAGGAAAAATTCAGAGATTAAAACCTTCACATGGATTTAGTGCCTATCCGTCTCATCTGGAACTCGCCAAACAGGGAACTCCTGAAGAGACAAAAAAAGTAGCTTCTGATATTGGTCAGGAATTACAAGAGGTCGGAATTAACCTGAATTTTGGTCCTGTGACCGATGTGATGGTTAACAGAAATAGTATGATCATCTCAAGAATGTATCGCAGCTTTTCGGATGATCCACAGGTTGTATACGAGCATGCCAAAGCATACATAAATGGATTGCATCACGAGGATGTGATCTCTGTGGTAAAACACTTTCCGGGATTTGGTAGCGAAACCGGAAAAAAGACAAATGGAATATATGATATCAGTACCTCGTGGACAGAAAAGGAGTTGATTCCCTACAAAAAATTGTTCGCCGATAACGATGTTACTGTAGATGCTGTAATGGTTTCCCATGTTTTTAATACCAATTTGGACAGCCGCTATCCCGCCTCTCTATCAGGGGAAGTTATTACCGGGATGCTCAGAAATGAGCTTGGGTATGATGGCGTGATTATCGGAGAATCTCCTCAGGCAGTTTTTATCTCGGAAGAATATGGACTCGAAAACGCGATTCGTGCACAGGTTGAGGCCGGAATTGACATGCTTCAGTTCGCAAATAATATCGTGTATGATGAAGATATCGCCGCCAAAACTATAGCTATCATAAAAGAGATGGTTGAAAACGGAGATATTACAGAAGACCAAATCAATGCTTCGTACGAACGTATTCAAACAATGAAATCAAAGTTATAGATAGATTGAATTTGAACCTATGACGATTCTGAAAAACGCGCTTTTTGCTTGCTTGACAGTTGCTCTGATGTCCTCGTGTGGGACGTCGGAGCAATCTGTGCGTTTTGATGGTGAAGTTCGTTATGTGATCGCGATTTCTGATCTCAACAGCTCGTACGGATCAACTGAATATGAAGACGAAGTCGGGCGTGTGGTTTTCGGAATCATTCAAAAACACCCCGATTTGGTTATCTGTACCGGAGATATGATTGCCGGACAAAAAACGACTCTGACTGATCAGAATTTGCTGGAGATGTGGGATGCGTTTGATGAAAAAATTCTAACTCCGCTTTCTGAAGCCGGAATTCCCGTCATGTTTACAGTGGGAAATCATGACGCTTCTAAAAGTCCCACCTTTGAGCGCGATCAACGTTATGCGAATGAGTTTTGGGAAAAACAGAAAGGTAAACTGGGTATTAAGTTGAAAAACGCTGAGCATTTTCCTTTTTACTATTCCGCTGAATTTGAAAATCTGAATGTGATCAGCTGGGATGCTTCCGGGGCACAATTCAGCCGTGAAGAGTGGCAGTGGATTGATGAAGAGTTGGCTAATTCTTCCCAATTGAAACCAACTATTGTGCTTGGCCATCTTCCAATCTATCCGGTGGCGCAGGGCAGAAATAAGCGCGGCGAATATCTTGCCCACGGAGATTCTGTGCTAATGATGTTGGCTGATCATAATGTTGACGCGTATTTCTCAGGGCATCATCATGCCTTTTACCCGGGAAAAAGAGATTCCGTTTTATTGATAGCGAACGGAGCCCTTGGCGGCGGTCCCCGAATGTTAATAGGTTCAGACCTTCCCGCTCAAAAATCATACACAGAATTTCGAATTGATGAAGCGGGGAATATCTCAGCTGTTTATGGTTATCAGCCCGACGGAAATGAAATTAATTCCAAGAAACTGCCATCTGTTATCAGAGGAGAAAGTGGCTTTGTCTATCAGAATGGAATTCAGTTGCCTGACGATTTAAAAAGAGAGTTGAGACAAGAATCACTTTCAGCAGAGCTGAGATTGTTCAATTTGGGATATGAGTTGGAGTTGACTGGCATTATTACCGCGTCAAGGCCATTAGCAAGTGACCGGGTAGAAATTACAATCAGTTCAAAAGCAGATGCCCTTACTGAGCGGACATGGATAAAGAGCTTTAAGGCTTCGGTTGAAAATGCAATTACAATAAGATTTAAAAGCACTATTCCGAAAGAAGAAGCGCGTGAAGTCCGGGAATTACTGGCTTTCGGATTAATTGATATTGATTTAAAAGAGTTTGTGGTAAACTGAAATCCTAAGAGGAAAAAGAGGCAAAAGAATCCATAGCAGAAGAAAATACATAAACAGAAATTGGAAGAGCATAATTTTTTAATATGAATTGCTTGAAAGCGCTTATAAATATATTATTATGTCCATCATAATTTGTATATTCAAGGCGTGACGATTTCAAAAAAGCAACATTTCACGTAATGATAACAATTAGATAAAGAGATTTATCTAAAAAATTCGTAATCTTAGTGACAGATGTTGCGAAGCGACAATAAAAGTTCAGAATGTGCATAAATAACGTACACAATTTTGACACAATCACTACTAAAACACTGCTTCATTTCACATGGCTAACGACTTATTAGAGCAAGAACAGAAAAAATATGAACGCATAGATACCACTATCTACGCTGACTCAGATGAGGCCTCACGTTTTGTGGCAAACGAGATTGCCGATCTTATTAAAGAGCGGGCCGCTGAGGGTAAGATGGCAATACTTGGCCTCGCAACCGGGTCAACTCCCACCCGTGTGTACACCGAATTGGTTCGGATGCACAACAACGACGGATTGAGTTTTGAGAACGTAATGACGTTCAACCTCGATGAGTATTATCCAATGGAGCCCGGTGCTCTTCAGAGCTATGTGCATTTCATGAACGAATATTTGTTCGATCATGTGGATATCAAAAAAGAAAATGTGCACATCCCCGACGGAACTCTGGAGCGTGAGGAAGTACTTGAATTTTGCCACAAATATGAAGAGAAAATAAAGGAAGCCGGCGGAATAGATATCCAACTATTGGGTATCGGACGTACCGGTCACATCGGATTTAACGAGCCTGGTTCTGGAAAACATTCTCGCACACGTCTGATTACACTCGACAGATTAACCCGGGCTGACGCCGCTTCCGACTTTTATGGACAGGAAAACGTTCCGCGCAGAGCAGTCACCATGGGTGTTGGAACGATCATGGACACCAAACGAGTACTGTTGATGGCCTGGGGTGAAGGAAAAGCTCCTGTAATTCAGAAAGCGGTTGAAGAACCACCTACTGAGCAGATCCCATCTTCATACCTGCAGGAACATTCTAATGTTCAATTCATTGTTGATGATGCCGCTTCAGCAGAGTTGACCCGAATTAAAACACCATGGCTCGTCGGACCCTGTAACTGGGACGAAAGACTTACCCGGCGAGCTGTTGAATGGTTGTGTTTCCGTCTGGAAAAGCCTGTTCTCAAGCTCACCGACGAAGATTACAACGAGAATGGAATGGGCGATCTGGTAACCGATTTTGGTCCTGCCTACAACATTAATATTCGAGTATTTAACGAATTTCAGCACACTATTACCGGCTGGCCTGGTGGAAAACCTAACGCAGACGATAGTAAGCGTCCCGAGCGTAAATCACCATTTCCAAAACGCGTTCTCGTTTTCAGTCCGCACCCCGATGACGATGTGATTTCAATGGGTGGTACACTTCTCCGATTGGCCGATCATGGTCATGAGGTGCACGTTGCGTATCAAACCTCCGGAAACATCGCTGTATTTGATGACGACGCACTTCGTTTCGCGGATTTTATGAGCGATTTTCATTCTCAATTCAATGTCGGGTCAGATGAAACCAGACACATGTATGAAAACGTAAGAGACTTCCTGCAGAATAAGAGTCCCGGACAGGTTGACTCAGAAGAGGTGAAGTTGATTAAAGCATTAATACGAAGAGGAGAAGCAAAAGCGGGATTACGCGCTACAGGTGTACCTGATTCACACGCTCACTTCATGCACATGCCGTTTTATGAAACCGGGAAAGTGCGCAAAATGCCTTTGAGCGAAGAAGATATTCAAATTACAATGGATCTGATTAGAGAGATTAAGCCGCATCAAATTTACGCTGCCGGTGATCTTTCAGATCCGCACGGAACACATCGCGTGTGTTTAAATGCCGTAATGGAGGCCGTAAAACGTCTCAAACATGAAAAATTTATGAAGGACTGCTACGTATGGTTCTACCGCGGAGCATGGCAGGAGTGGCCAATCGCTGACATTGAAATGGCTGTTCCTATTAGTCCTGAAGAGCTCAAGCGGAAACGTCGTGCCATCTTTAAGCACCAATCTCAGAAAGATCGTCCACTGTTCCCCGGAACGGATGAGCGGGAATTCTGGCAACGTGCAGAAGATCGAACACGTTCAACCGCAAAAGCTTACGACCGTATCGGTTTAGCAGAATATGAAGCCATAGAGGGATTTGTACGATGGAATTTTAACGAAGAATAAGTTAGCTCCTACGTGCTTCCCCATTTGTTACCTCAAGCTAAGTGGGCATCTTGGAATACAGGGTGTCCGCTTTTTTATATCCGGTAAAAATGATTTTTTAGATTAATTTCAGATTATCAAATAATCATCTTAACAAATCAACTAATAATCATTCTCCCATGAAAAAGTCTTTTTTCAGAAATGCTGTTTTGTTTGCAGTTATGGCCACGGTTTTTGTTGGTTCATTTGGCTGTTCAGATTCGGGTGAAGTTAAAACAGAATTGCTCATAGTCGGCGGTGGAGCATCGGGAACTGCCGCGGCCATACAGGCTGCCCGAATGGGAACCGATGTTTTGATAGTGGAATCATCTCCATGGCTGGGCGGAATGCTCACAGCTGCCGGTGTTAGCGCCATTGATGGAAATCACCAGATGCCGTCAGGAATTTGGGGAGAGTTTCGGGAAAAATTATATAATCACTACGGCGGTGCCGTTGCCGTTGCAACAGGCTGGGTTTCAAATACATTGTATGAGCCGGAAGTTGGTGAGAGAATATTGCGCGAAATGGTTGAAAAAGAGCCTAATATCACCATAAAACACGGTTGGTATGTTGAGGAAGTTTCAACCTCGAACGGAGTCATTCAATACATACGCTTTTCTGACCTTGGAGAGAAATCTCTCCTGATAAAACCTGAAATTGTAATCGAAGCCACTGAATACGGTGATGTAATAGCGCTGGCAGGAGAGGATTACAGCATCGGATTGGAACCCAAATCTGAAACCGGGGAATCTGTTTCACCCGATACATTAATTTCGTGGCCGCAGGATTTAACCTACGTCGCGACATTGGTTGACACTGTTGCCTCTGAAGAAAACATCGTCCTGGCTCCCGATTCGTATGATCCAAGCCTGTTCGACTGCCTCTGTAAAGAAGTCTGCGATGATGAAGAAAAAGCCAAAGATCTGATGCCGTGCCAAAATGTGTTGAATTACGGGAAATTGCCTGAAGATCAATACATGATTAACTGGCCGAATCAGGGAAATGACACTTATCTCGAGATTTTAGAACTGACGCACAAAGAGCGCCTTGAGAAATTTGAGATTGCCAAAAACAAAACCCGCTCTTGGATACATTTCATGCAGACTGAAGCAGGAATGACAAATCTGAAAATATCTGAAAGAACTTATCCCACTGAGGATGATTTTGCGTTGAAGCCATATATCCGCGAAAGTCGTCGATTGTATGGAGATGTTCGTCTCACACTGCCTGATATTCGTTTTCCTTACGAAAATACTGAGCGACCACTGTACAAAGCCGCTGTGGCTGTGGGAGATTATCCGGTTGATCATCACCGAAGACTGAATCCCGAACCGCTAATATTAGATTTCCCCAAAATCCCATCATACTCGGTTCCGTTCAATGTGATGATTCCTCAAAACACACAAAACCTGATTGTAGCGGAAAAAAGTATTTCGGTGACGAGCGTTGTCAACGGAACCACTCGTCTTCAGCCTGTAGTGATTCAAATCGGTCAGGCCGCCGGAGCAGCAGCGGCACTTGCGCTAAAAAATGATAAGACACCGGCAGAAGTAAATATCAGAAACCTGCAAACAGCGCTGCTCGAAGCCGATAACTGGCTGATGCCGTACATGGACACTAATCCGACGGAAGAATATTTTCAATCTGCACAACGGGCAGGATTAGCCGGATGGATGCGTGGAGAAGGCATTCCATTCAAATGGGCCAACGAAACGAGATTTCATCCTGAAAAATCATTAATGGCCTTAAATTTTCTGGAAATTACCGAGCGTATGGGATTTTCAGGATATGTATTTGAGCCGGGAACTGAGATTTCACGCTATGAGTTTTTGCGTTCAATCTACTTCATGCTCAAAGAGCGAAACCACGTAACAGGTTCTGCAGATGAAGCGGTGACATACTTTTTGGGAAAATATCCCGATCACCCGTGGTTTGCGCCCTCTGAAGAAGAAAAACTCAGCACTGCGAGTGTCACCAGATACGAAACCGCGTTTTGGCTCGACCAGGAATTCTCTCCATTTAGTGATGATTTAACCATCGATTTTGTGAAGTAAATCAACCATCACACCTTTTCAAAAAGGTGACGCATCCAACGAAGCGGCGTTTGTGAATAACAGTTCAAACTGTTCACAGCGCCGCTTTTTTTACGACTCAGAAAGATATCTGAAGTCCTCATCGGGCGACTAAAACGAAAACAGAACACAAACAAATTTTGCACTCAATCAAAGATAAGAACATTCGCATCTGCAAGTGTCGTCCGGTGAGTTGGGGGGGGGGGGATGTTTAA
>Ga0306910_1000758_pt1 | contig 13292 bp, 14 predicted proteins | sample AntRauMFilla2698_FD_190438 | JGI IMG/M metagenome (GOLD analysis project Ga0306910, IMG submission 190438) | Saline lake microbial communities from Rauer Islands, Antarctica - Metagenome Filla 2 #698 (v2) (version 2) | ecosystem: Environmental > Aquatic > Non-marine Saline and Alkaline > Saline ... | reverse complement strand
TTGCGAGAGCTTCAACGGCCGGATGCGTGACGAGTTGCTGAACGGCGAAATCTTCTACTCGCTACGTGAAGCCCAAATCATCATTGAAAAATGGAGGAGCCATTACAACACCAAACGACCACATAGTGCTCTGGGCTATCGCCCACCTGCGCCAGAGGCCATCGTACCGATGGACCAAAGGCCAATCATGCACTAACTTTCGATATGGACCACTCAAGTGGGGCTGCTCAGTTTTAGGCGGGACGCTTTACGCCTTTGCGTGAGGGGTCCTTAACGCCTCGACCCATTTAGTGACAACGGCCGGATCGATCGCCTTTCGCGCCACCAAGATATCGAGGCACCGCAGGCAGACATCGAGACTATCGAACGCACCCACGGCCAGAATCGCGAGGTGTTTGAGCGCTTCAGTGTCTAAGTCCGTGGCGGGCGAGACATCGCGCAGAAAGACCACATCAGCATCCGTCATCTGATTGCGTAGTGCTTCGCCATCGCCCAGAATAGTCTGTAACGGGCCCCGCAACGGCACGGCCTTGGCGGGAGCGAACTTGTGGAATCCGAACCCGTTCTCGCGCATGACGCGCATCTGCGTATCGAGCAGGGGCTGACCCTCATAGAGCGGGATTAGAGCAACCTCGGTAATCACCGCCACGGCCGTAGACAGGGTCTGCGCAGCGTTTTCGAACACCATGACCTCGCCGCCCTGAATGTCGATCTTGATAAGGTCCACCTGCGGCAGTTCCGTGATGTCGTCCAGCCGCCGCGTCTCGATGCGAATGCGGTCCTTCACCGTCATCTTGACATGAAAGTGGTTCATATAGTTACAAAATGCTCTATTAGGCTCTAACAATGATGTAAATCCGCTGCCGTTGCAGACGCGCAACTCGTGTACGTTTCCGTCTCCGATCGCGTAGGGCAGAAATGACATGTTCGGTGTCTGCATTTTTTCAAGCTGCTCGAACGCGGAGCGTTGTGGTTCGAACCCCCATACGCACGCTAGCTGCCGTCGGATGAGCGACGCGTACGGGGTCGGATTGATCGGGTTGGCGCCGATATCGACGATCCGAGTGAGGCGCGTGGGGTTAAGCAGTTCGCGCAGTCCGCAAATGTCGATTTGTGTTCGTGGCGGCATCGGTCAGTTTCCTGTCGATTTGCAAACGTTGTTGCATATAACCCTGCTATTCTTGGGCTTTCCTGCCTGTCCAGGTAGGTTTACATCGCGTTCCAGTGCGGCTCGAGCCTTGCCGAAAGTAAGGGCAGCCCCTTTAAAATCAAGTATATCAGATATTCTGGGATCGGTAACATACTTTCCCAGTTGGCCCTATGTTCGCAGATAATGCCAAGTGTTTCCAGCACCTAGTGCCCGAACGTGCTTGCCAGAAATTTGTCCGCCGAGCTGCGTTCGAGATTGAGTTCACCCAGAGTATCGACTGGGAAATGCTTGAGATTGTCTGTTACAAAGTACTGCGCACGGGTGCGGATCGCAGCGGCGACCACATGCCGGTCATCAATCTTGGGAAGGATGACGGTATCTATTAACCGCGTGTACCCATACACCCAGCCACGAAATGTTCGCGCATCAGCGCATCCGTCCGCCTTAGCTGATTTTCGTTATCTGCCTACTTGGCGATGGAATTGGTCAACCATTTCAGCTAGAGTTACTCCGTCCAGCGTGCTCGGTACAGGTCCGCTTCAAAGAAGCGGGTCAACAAGTCGCAGTTCATGTTGAGAAACAACACGGTATCAACAACAACGGGAGTGTGTCGGTAGGTCGCAGGTATCACGCGTTATTCCAAATCCTCTGCGATGTGCTGAATTTCTTGCATCTCTGTACGGCCCTTAGCTGTACGCTTGGTCTTGTAATTGAGCAAAACTTTGAGTATCAAAAGCGGATGGATGCCGACCATTTCACAGCTCAGCGCGGCTTGATCAATGAGCTTACTTAAAAAGGTGCGGGATACGTTCAGAAGGTCTGCTGCTTCTTGTGTGGTTAGTTGTCGTAATAGTAGGACCAGTGTCGCGGTTTCACCACGTGCAACGATGCTGAATAGGTCGCTCATCAGATCAACCAGCGAGGGTGACAGATTTGTGCTGTCAACCGTAAGGGACCCGTCAGCGTCATGGCTGGTTTCAATGGCCATCATCGCACCAGCGGCGCTGTGGCCCCCTTTTTCTGTGGGAAGTCTTTCTAGAAAATTGGCAAGTGAAGATACGTTCATTGCTTCCATCCTTTCCTTGGTTGGCGCTGTTGATCGCGCTTAAGACTTATGTTGTCTTGAATGTTTTCTAGATCAATTGAAGCAATCGAAAAGCTAGCATTGGAAGCTGTCGCTCTGCCCATGAGCTGACGAGCGTTTGCTGTTGCTTCCCACGCACAAGTGAGCTGGGTATGCGGAGGACTTACACTGAGCTGTGAGCCATGTGACCCTTTAACCGTGCTGTAGGATACTCTACGTGGGTGGTCTAATCGTCTTCTTGCTGACCTTGAACAATTCGGCGATCCTAGGGATTGGACGCATTTCTACATCTCGCAGTCGTTTCACCTCGACCCTCCAACCCGGCCCCGTTTCCGAGCCGCCTCTAGCCCCTCCTTCATTCGCTCCGCGATCGGCTCTCGTTCGAATTAGACGATTGATGCGAAAACATGAAACGGCATTGCCAAGTTGTTTGATTGTTCTAAATTAGGTTAAACGCGTTGCATGAAAATACCGATGTCAATGCCGCGCCTGTTGGCCTTTCGCTATCCCCGTGAAGTCATTGCTTACGGGGATTGGGTGTAATACCTGTTTGCGCTGACCATGGCGGATGTTGAGGAACTGCTCGCCGAACGTGGCGTAATGGTCAGCCGAGAAGCAATTTGCGGCGGGGCTAACCGATTTGGTACACAATTTGCTGCGTGTATCCGCCGCGACCGGCCACAGTCGGATCAAAATTGGCACGACGACGAGGTTTTGATCCCGAGGCGGGGCGTAAAGCAGTGGCTGTGGCGCGCAGTAGATGCAAACGACGGCGTGCTCAATATTTTGGTTCAGGTCCGTCGAAATGCAAAAGCCGAAAGTCACTTTCTTGCGAGGTTGATCTCGCAATTTGTCAAACCGAAGGTCGTTGTTTCAGACAAGGCTGGAACGCTATATTACGTCGACTGCTCATCAAGTACCAGACGCCAATCATCGCGCGCACAAAGGCCTCAAAAACAGGATTGAAGGCAGTCAAAGGCTGACGCGACGACGAGAAAAGATCAACGGTCGGTTCATGTCGCCCAGACAGGCGCTACGCTTCCTTTCCGCACATGATCAAATCAACAACATTTTCTGCCCTCGCCGCCATCGCATCTTAGCAACTTCATATCGCCACGACCTAACAGATGCTTTCTGCCTCTGGTCCGACGATGCCGCCAAGATGGTGGCTTGAAATCGGCCGAGATGCCCTGTCAAAAATACGCCACAATAACTGGGCAATGCCACTTTGCGTGTTTCGACTGATTCAATGGGCTGTTTCTTTGGCATAATTCATTAACTACGGTCCATCGATAAGGTCTGAAATATGACTGTCCGTCCTTCTGGCCCTGTTGAGCTGGCGGTTCAGCGGGACAAGGAGTGAAGCGTGCACTTCTATTATGACTGCAATAAGCTGGTGGTGTTTACGCAGTCCTATATGGGCGCTACCTTGTCGCATTACCGGCAGGGGTTTAGTGGGCTGATCAGTAGGCCGAGCAAGCAGTTGCAGGGCAACTACAGGGCAGACTGCCATGAATTTAGTTGCGAGACCTATGCACCGGAACGTGAAGCCTTTGATGAGATCTGGGCCACCTTAAAAGCTCTGGTCATAGGGACATGGAGCCGCGATCAGTTAGCCGCACATAAAGATGTCAGGAAATGCAAATAGGTCCGGTTCAGTCCAATTGTTTCGCGCGCGAAACATTTTCTGGCTCGCTAATTGATCGCATCACAAGATCATTCGGGTGTCTATGTGGGTCAATTAAACAGGAAATACCCACGTTCAAGCAAATTAGTCTGATCCCCGCCAGCCCGGCGTTTTTCGAAGCTGGGCCTGATGCAAAAGGTGGATGCAGCATACATGCCAATCCCTTTTCGGGTGTTGCTGACGAAGTTTCGGCTGTGACGGCGGTTCCGGGACTCGCGAAAAGATCGAAAAATTTCCACGATAGCGCAAGTATGGTGGTGTAAGACGTCGAAATGTAAGCTCTCAAGGGCAGCCGGCGCGGGCGATGCTGAGCCGACGCATGTGGAGTGATGGAACTGGAGGGTGGGCTCATGGCCTGATCTGGGGCTGGCGGCGGCGCTTGGTGCCGCGCGCCTTGCAGTAGAAAACCAGCGGTGCGTGGATTACCCAAGTGTTTAGCCTGTGGGCGGCCTAGCCAAGCATGCGCACGCCTATCTGGGGGTGGTTGAGGACAATGAAATCCTTTTTAAGCTTAGTTATTTCGAGCGTTTCTGCATCGCGTTGAAATTAACGTAACAAGATGTGCTCAATAAGTAACATTTGACGCTCTGGACCCAGTTTGCAGCGAGTGCGAAACGGCCCAAAATCGGCATCTGCCTGCACATGGAGCGAGCGCTTTCCGCACTCGTGAGGCGGACATTAGAGACAGTTGTTGACCAGTGCGCTGAGGGTGGACATGGACCCGGCAGAGCAGCTTCGTATATTCCTAAAAGAGACGGCACCGCAGGACGCCTAAGCAGAAGTCAATATTCTGGCTACGGCCTTGGTCACTTCCGGAAAAGCACGTAGCGAAAGCTCGCTAGCCTAGACCTAATGCGCATGTCAATAATGGCCGAAGGATCGCAGATAATATAAAAATGACTTCGCGAGAGGGCCGAACCGTAATTGAGGGCTGCTCCAGAAACCGGCGCTGGAGGGGAGGCGGGGCGCTTGGTTGCGCAAAAGCGTGTGACGACAGTGCTGGAAAGTAACAGCCGTTGAGTTCGACGAACCTTGCACGGTATGTTCTGTAACGCATGATCAAACAAAGGCGAAAAAAATGACCACATTACATAGCCAAGCAGTGAACGTGGCTGCGGAGAAACTCGTGGCGGTCGTCGTTACCTTCAACCGCATTGCTCAGTTGAAGGAAACACTGGCCCGTCTACTGGCAGAACCGGCATTTGCGCTCCATCGTGTGGTGGTGGTTGACAATGCCTCGACTGACGGTACTGGTGCTTGGCTGGCAGTGCAGGATGATCCGCTTCTGGATGTTGTGTTGCTAGACTCTAACACAGGCGGGGCAGGCGGGTTCGCCACCGGCATGGATTATGCGCGTACCCGTTATGACCCCGACTGGATGGTTGTGATGGACGATGACGCACGTCCAGCCTCGGGTGCACTAGATGTGTTCCATACCCGCGATCACAATGGCTGGGATGCGCTGGCTGCCGCTGTCTATTTCCCTGATGGTCGGATCTGTGAGATGAACCGCCCCTCGCGGAATCCCTTTTGGGAGAAGGGCGGCATTTGGCGGGTGATTAAAGGTGGGCGCAATGGGTTCCACATCCGGCCTGCTGCATATGAGGATAGTTCGGTCATCCCGATTGATGTGACATCCTTTGTCGGATTCTTCATTTCTCGCCGCGGTCTGGATCTGGCTGGAGTGCCAGATCCCGGACTGTTCCTGTACGGGGATGACGGGCTCTACACGCTAGGGCTGTCGGCTGCTGGCGGGCGCATTGGCTTCGACCCTAATTTGCGGTTTGATCATGCTTGCTCCACCTTTGATGACGCACAACGCGGACGATTCACGCCACTTTGGAAAGTCTATTACTACCACCGGAATTTGTTGATGCTGTACCGGATGGCGGCGGGCTGGATGTTCTGGCCCGCTTTGCTGGTGGTGCTACCCAAGTGGCTGAGCAAAGTGCGTCAGCACAGTGGTGAGCAGCGCGTGTTTCTGCGCCTGCTACGGCGCGCCGTGCGTGATGGTTTGGCAGGCCGTACCAGCGTGCCACATGCCGAAATTGTTGCATTCGCCGACAGCTCTAAATCATGAACGGACGGTTGCGCCGACTGAAAATGCGGCTGCCGAGTTCCAAGCCCGCAAGAGGTAGCTGGTCTGTATGCTCGACTGTGGCAGAGCCAGCCGAGATGCTCTATGCATTTGTCGCCCATTATCTGGAGGCGGGCGCACAGGAGGTTCACCTGTTTATTGATGACCCCGAACAGCTAGGCTTAGAGACTCTTTCAGCCCTAAAAGGTGTGCGACTGACCATCTGTGATGCGGTCTACTGGAAAGATCGAACGGGCAACCGCCCAAAAGGTCAGGTAATGCGCCAGCTCAAAAATGCAAACTTTGCCTATGAAACCTGCAGTACTGACTGGTTTTTCTTTTGTGACGCTGATGAGTTTTTTGTATCTGACATACCGGTTTCGCAGCTTTTGAAAGTCGTTCCTGCAGAGGTCGTCCACTGCCGCACTGCCATGGCCGAGCGCGCGTTTCGCGCCGGCCAGCGTCAGAAAAGCCTGTTTGATGGCGTGCTGCGCTTGCCACTGAAGAAAGGGCAAGCTGCATTGCGCGAGGTTTACGGCGATCTAACACCGATGACGACCCGGGGCCTGTTGGGCCATGTAGCGGGCAAGTCCTTTGTGCGGGCAGGCCGCTTTGATCAGCGGATCCGCATCCATTTTCCTGTACCGATGGATGCTACCGAGGAGACACGCCTGCGGGCGGCGGGAGAATTGAATGCAGGCCCCGAGCTGGCGGGTGGTTGGTTAGCTCATTTCGACGGCATGACGCAGCTGCATTGGAGGCTGAAGCTGCTGCGCTACTATCTGAGCTATGCGCCACAACTAAAGACTGGAGATACAAAAGTATTTGACCGCCGCACACCTGCTCGGTCTCGCCAGCTCAACGCGGTCTACGAAGGGCGGGGCAATCCGGCTGTTTTGGACCGGCTGACGCCGTTAATCTGTCTGGATGAGAGGATGCTGGACCGGCTGCGTCGAGCCGGAGGGCTACTTGACATGGCAGTTGATCCTGCGCAAGCCGCTCGGCGCATGGTTTCTCCCGATCTGACGTTTTGTGCTGCCGACTTCGACGAAGCGCTGCGCGGGCGCCATAGTAATCTTATTGCCCGATACGGGCTTGAGGGATGATTGCCTAGTTAGTCAGGATCTCGCGATGATAGCGCCCTAGAAGCACCGTACCAAGAAATAGGGTAATAAGCGAGATGAAGATCACGTAGCTGGCGGAGAAGTAGTCGGCTTCATAGGTCGGATAAAAACCTTCGCGCATATGGCCGATAATGTGAATCAGTGGATTGTACCATAAAATATTTTGCAGGCCGTCGGGCATGTCTTCATAGCGAATGATGATGCCGGAAATTAGAAACAGCGGTCGGGTGAAAATGGTCCAGAACTTTTCCCAGACCGCGACCTTGCCAATCAGTGCGCAATTGAGCGCCCCGACGCCAAGACCTAGAAGCGCGGCTAGTGAAATAGATGTCATCGCGGGTGCGACATCTAGGAGGATAGGCGTATCCAGGGTGGCGATAATTAAGGCCAGCATCAGAAAAGAGACCATGAAACCGGTTAGTGTATTTAGGATGAAGCGTGCCAAGATTGCATCCACCCAAGTGATGACCGGATAGCTTAGTAGTGCGCTGGAATACGTTAGGGTTCGCGAAACAGGGTTTGAGATTGACATGTAGAGGTTGAATGGTACGAACCCTGTGCCAAAAAACAGCAAGAAACTGGTGCCCATTGCCGGGCTCCTGACGAGAAGTGAGAATCCGATCGACATGAATATGATCATGCCGAGCGGTTCGAGCACTGCCCAGACATAACCACCTGGAGACCGGCCGTAGCGGGACGCCATTTCACGCAAAATCAGTGCGGAAACTGTCCGGCCCATGCGGAAATTACCTGCAACTCCAGAGCCGGGTTTAGCCGGGGGAGGAACGCGCGCTGATCTCATATGATTGTTTTCCATGGTCTTCCCCCCAGTCTTTATGTAGAAAATACTAGGGAATTGTAAATGGAGCTTTCGTGCATAAACCCGATCCCCAGATTCGCCGAGACGCGATGCCAAACCCAGGCTCGAGAAGCGGTCCAGCAAAAGCGCAACAGGCAAATAATAAGCCGGGAGGGCCTGCTGTGCGCGCTCCTGCCACGGCTGCGCGTATGCGGCCACGCCACTGGGGCGTGCTGGCGAGTTTTGGAGCAGCTGTTTTGCTGCCGCTGACGTTTATTGCTTTCTATCTTTGGTTTATCGCGGATGACCGCTACGTCTCGACCGTAGGATTCACCGTGCGTCAGGAAGAAGGCACTAGCAGCACCGATTTGTTAGGCGGATTGGCAAATCTGACGGGTGGAGGCTCCTCAAAAGAGGGCGACGTCCTTTACGAGTTTATCCGTAGCCAGAAAATTGTTAACGAGATTGACCAAAGCCTGGGTCTAAGAGAGTATTTCAGTAGCCACTGGAGCAGCGATCCGTTTTTTGCGCTGAAAACCGACCCATCTATCGAAGACCTGGTCAGCTATTGGGGCCGTTCTGTACGGGTCTCCTATGACCAAGGCACTGGCTTGACTGAATTAAGTGTAATCACCTTCGACCCTGGCATGGCACAGGCGATTGCGGCAGAGATCGTGTCCGAAAGCCAGGGGATGGTTAACCAGCTGAACGAACAAGCCCGCGCTGATGCGATCCGTTATGCGAACCTTGAGTTGGAGCAGGCTGAAGATCGCCTAAAACAGACACGCGCCTCTTTGGTGGAGTTTCGCACCCGTACTCAAATTGTGGACCTTCAAGCTGACATTCAGGCCCGGATGGGGGTGGTTAGCAATCTACAGCAGCGCCTTGCGGTCGAGCTGGTGGCCTTTGACGAGCTTTCGGGCACGACCAATAAAGATGATCCACGCTATACTCAGGCCGTGCGACGGATCGGTGTCATCCGGGATCGTATTTTGGAGGAACGCAGCACTTTTGCAAAGACGGAAGTGTTAAGTACTGGCGAGGATTATCCTACGTTAATTTCGGAGTTTGAAGGGCTGACGGTGGAGCGCGAATTCGCCGAGGAAGCCTATCGGGCTGCGCTTGCTACAAGAGATTCCGCACTGGCCAATGCGACACGTCAAAGCCAGTATTTGGTGACCTATATCGCGCCGACTCTCGCCGAGAGTGCTGAACATCCGCAGCGTTTCACATTATTTGGCCTTGTTGCGCTGTTTACGTGTTTGGGATGGGGCATTATTGTGCTGACGTATTATTCGATCCGAGACAAAGCGTAACGCGGGTGCTCACATGATCCGGTTTGAAAATCTGTCGAAAAGCTTCCGTATTGTAGATGGGCGTAAGACGGTGATTGATAATCTCAACCTGACCCTGCCTACGGGGAAATCGTTGGCTTTGCTGGGTCGCAACGGGGCGGGCAAATCCACGCTGATGCAGATCATCGCAGGTACGATGGCGCCCGATACCGGCCGGATCATATCTGACGGGAGCATCTCTTGGCCAGTAGCCTTCGGTGGCTCGTTCCACCCTGCCATGACGGGTGAGCAGAATGTCCAGTTCATTGCACGAATTTACGGGGTTGATACTGAAAGCCTGATCGACTTCGTGAAGGATTTCTCGGAGGTGGGGAAGCACTTCTACATGCCGGTGCGAACCTATTCGTCAGGGATGAAGACACGACTGACCTTTGGTACCTCGATGGGGATCAAGTTCGATACCTACCTAGTGGATGAAACAACAGCTGTGGGAGACGCGAGATTCCGGCGCAAAAGCCACGCCGTATTCCGCGACCGAATGATAAATAGTAGCGCCATTATGGTGTCACACAATATGAACGAGTTGCGCTCGTTTTGCGATGCGGGATTGGTGCTCAATGATGGTCATTTAACTTACTTCGATGATTTGGAAGATGCGATAAAGACGCACGAAAAGCTAATGGAATAGAGACAAATGGATCTAGCGGCATTGTCAGGTACCGGTACAGCCTCTGTGAGGCTACCGCTGGCTGATGATAGTTTGTGTTCCCTCGTCGGGCCTTGAAGGGGTGTCGCTTTCCACGCTTGGTCATTGTCTATGCCGTTTCGGCCTACCACCGCTTCGCCCTCAGTTTAAGAGACGTCGAGGATCTTCTGGCAGAACGTGGCATCACGGTGAACCACGAGACAATCCGAGATTGGGTGGTGAAATTTGGAACACAGATTGTTGCCAAGATCCGACGTGATCGAGCGCAGCCCGCCGACAAGTGGCATCTGGAAGAAGTTGTAATCGCGATCCGCAGGAAGAGACAGCGGCTCTGGCAATCGGTCGATGGCTACGGAGATACGATCGAGATCCGTGTGAAATCACGCCGAAAGGCTAAAGCTGCCAAGCGGTTTCTGCAGAAACTCATGAAGTGGTGCGATACAACTCGACTCATCGTGACGGACAAACTGCGCAATTATGGCGTTGCGACGCGCGAGCTTTGCCCTGATGTCGATCACCGATCACACAAGGGGTTGAACAATCTCAGCGAAGCGTCGCATCGGCATACTCGTCGACAGGAGAAGATATTGCGCAGGTTTAAATCAGCAAGGCAGGCCCAGATGTTCCAATACGTTCGTGATCAAACTGCCGTTCTCTTTTACCCGAAAGGCCACCGTCTCTCCGCCGCTGACTACCGCCGCACCCCAGCAGAGGCCAAGGGACTCTCGGTTAGTTACGTGAGCGAAATGGTGGCCTGATGCTACCGCGCTTGCTTCTTATTCCAGCGTTGAGAAACAACCTGAAAAAGCCCTTCAACCTACAACAACTTCACGACATTCTCTTCGGGCTTCGGGCTTCGGGCTCTCAATCGCCATCTTTGGTCCGCTGGTTTCCCAAACATAGACGTGGATCAATTCGAAGGGGGATGCTTAATGCCGACCGGAAGACCGGCGGGTCAAGGGTAGATTTTTCTTAAGCGAGGCGGATGGTGGTCGTGACGTGATCACTGACTTTAAGGTCAATGTGGTTCAACTATTGCTTCAAACGCCGACCGCCACAACAGCTTCTAAGACCTGCGTCTCATCGGGGCTTCTGGATCGAACGGACCGACGGGGTGCTGCCGTTGAAGGGCGTGCAATCGTCGCAGTTTGACCGGGGTGATATGCTGTTCACTCAGGTACATCCTCCCCTCCTATTTTTATGTGATCATAGCATGAAGATCGAGGTTTCCAGACCGTCGGTGCTATTGATGCCGTTCAGCGTGACGGTGTTGCCGCCGCCGAAATTTAATATGACCATGCCGATGTCGACACTGGCAAAGCGGTCTAGGATCTGGATCCCGTTCAAAACACCACCCCAGAAGCTGTAATCGAAGTAGAGCGCGTCGGTGCCTGCGTCGAAATCGGTGATCGTCAGGTTGGCGTCTGTGCGGGAGTTCACAAAGATGAAGCTATCCGCCCCGCTGCCGCCTGTGACCGTATCATTGCCACCGTCCGTGTAGAGGGTATCGTTACCATTGCCGGCAATCACGCGGTCTACACCCAGAAAACCACCTTGACCGACATCGATAAACGTATCGTTGCCATTGCCCAGGTAAACGGTGTCCCGTCCAAAGCCGCCTTCGACATAATCGTTGTTGTTGCCAGCCCAGATCAGATCGTTGCCACTGGCGCCTAGAATCCTGTCATCGCCATTGCCGCCAGAGACGCTATCGTTTTCCGTACCGGAGAATACGTAATCGTTGCCACCACCGCCATCAATGCGGTCATTACCCACCCCACCAAAAATGCGGTCCCCGCCCAGCCAGCCGCCCTGGCCGGTGTCGGAATAGGTATCGTTCCCATTTCCTAGAAAGGCTGTGTCGCGTCCGTTGCCGCCCAGCACGGCGTCATCGCCATTATCGCCGACGAGTACGTCGTTGCCACCCCCGCCGAGCAGCCTGTCATTGTTGAACCCACCCTGCAGGCGGTCGCTGCCATCACCGCCCAAAAGGGTGTCATTGCCAAAGCCGCCGTCCAGCGTATCGTTCCCGTTTGCGCCGAAAAGTCGATCGCGCCCGCCGCCGCTGCGCAGGGTGTTATTTGTATCATTGCCGATAAGTTCGTCGTTGCCCCTGCCGCTGGAGGCGTTCTCAATTATGCTACCGGCGGCGATGGTAAACCCACCTGCAATACCAGCGGCGTTTGACAGAAATCCACCCCCACCAATGTTGTTAAGCAATGTTGCTTCCTGAAGGTTGATCACAGTATCACGGTTGCCATTATAGCGGATTTCATCCTCACCACTGACATCCCAGATCGAGGACCAGTGGGTCCCGACGCCGTTCGAATCAACCATATTATAGACTGTATTGCCGCTGTTTGTCGTTTCATTTGCGCCGTAAAGCTCTTGGAGCACCGCAATGTCTAGGGCCATTGGTCCATTCGAGAAGCCCCAGCTGCCTTCAGTTGGCGCGCGTGTGCCGAGAGGACCACTCTCGAAACCGCTGTTATAAGTCATTACGGTGTAAACACCCTGATTGAGGCCGTAGTCGCCTGTATCACCGAAGGCTGATCCAATACCGCTCATGATGGTGGAGAGGCCGCCGTTATCGTGTGGGTGGGCCATGCCCATGCCATGCAATAATTCATGCAGGATGGTCTGATATCCATAGCCGCCTAAGGAGAGATCACCACCAGCGCTGCGGTCCCAGTCGTCTGTCGCAAATACGCCTACCCCTTCATTGAACTCGCCGGGTGGGTTGAAATAGCCAAGGGCCTCGATCTCGTTGTCATCGCCAACCATGATCAGGTCTGCATTGTTTGCGGATTGGGAAACCCTAAACTCCACATCAATCAGAGCTTCGATAGTGTCAAAAGCAAGCTGGATTTGACCACGCTCATAGGGGTTGAGACCGTCGGATGTGATCCCGTCAAATCGTGAGCCATTTGGAGCAAAATAAACGGTAATAATGTTGTCGTCCACTGCAATGTCGAACAATGCGGGACCCCAAGTGATAGTTTGCAAAACATCCTGGTCGGAGCCGCCAACAGATGGGGTGGCCACTTCGGTTACAGATATGGAGTAAGTGCCCAATCCGCTGTTCTGAAAGCTGTCCGCCTGAATATAGACTGTTTGCTCTGCATACGATGTGAATTCAATGATCGAGTTTAAAGTAAAGAAGCCAGCGTCATCGTTGAAAGTGATCAGCCCGCCTTCGCTGTCATAGAGCCATAGAAAGCTGTCACTAAGGGAAAGACCTAGCCCGAATTATGCATGAGGTGTTGGTGAGGGTGGCGTAACGTTCTGAAAAGCTGTAATTTTATGGTGTCGAAGCCAAAAAAGCAGATTTTCAGGAGCCCCGCCTCACCATGGATATGTCTACACCCTC
>Ga0306910_1000757_pt1 | contig 13325 bp, 13 predicted proteins | sample AntRauMFilla2698_FD_190438 | JGI IMG/M metagenome (GOLD analysis project Ga0306910, IMG submission 190438) | Saline lake microbial communities from Rauer Islands, Antarctica - Metagenome Filla 2 #698 (v2) (version 2) | ecosystem: Environmental > Aquatic > Non-marine Saline and Alkaline > Saline ... | reverse complement strand
ACGACAACATTAGAACAGGGAGAGCTGTCGCATGAGCCCAAAAGCTAAACTTAAGAGAACCAACTCCGCCGAATGTGACTGAGAGGTCGACAAATTTCCGAGGCGGGTTTAGCGACTCCCAATTCAAAACTCATATAATACTTCACATGTTTCAGTGCCTACTGAAGTTTTAATCTCTAAACGGACAAAATATTTCAACACTTGAACCAAACCCACCAGCGCCCTCAAGTTGCGGAGCAACGAAACACACGGTAGCATTTCTATGCGCCCCACAGGATAAAATAGCTCCGGATGGAGCGTCATGGATGCAGCTTGATACCTTCAGGTTGTTTGTAGCCACAATTTTTTCACTAAATAAGAATCAAACTCAGGTGAATATTATTTAACGATGAACGAATTCCAATAACTGTATTTTGAACCTTATTGACATATAGAGCCATTATTCATCACACCTACCACGTACATGCGATAATTTTTACATATGTGGAAAATTATTTTAGCGATTGAAAAAGCGACTCTGTCCAATAACTATCTGCTTTTAAAAAAACTGGAAATCTTGCTTTATTGATTAGAAAAATTTCCATCGCATAAACTTCGGGTCACTTCAGGCTTTACTCACAGACTATAAACTCAATTTCAATTAAAATTTACGTGATGATGGTTAAAAAAATCGTTTTTAGAATATTATTCGGACTGCTTTCATCCATCGCAATTCTTGCAGCAGGATTTTATTTCTTTTTGTTTGCCAACCCTCTTCAGCTCCATCAGGTAAATCTTCTCAAATGGATTCCGATTTTACTCTGCTTTCCGGCATTATACGCAAGCGGCAGAATTAATAAAGAAACACCAGTGATATATCTGCCGCTGTTGTTTATTCCCTTTGTCGTTTTTGATCTCTTCAACTTTTTTTACTTCCCGTTCATCATTGTTTTAATCATTATCGGAATAGCAGCTTTGCTAATTTCAAGACTTGAAGCGGGCAAAAATCTCAAGATTTTTTCCTCCGTAACATTAGCTGGTATCTTCATCTATTACCTGCTCGCCCAGCCCATAATTTTGGAGCAGATAGGGTTTGGTCGCACCATGAATGGGGAATTCGTGAATGCCACTGTCTTGTGGAATCCTTCAGAAGAAGGACTCAAACCACTACCCTCCCACACCCTGATTGATGAGAACAATAATAGTTTCGATCTTGAGAGCATCACCGGTACCGGTAAAACACACTTTATTGCCTTCTGGGCAACCTGGTGTGCTCCCTGTATTGAAGAAAAACCCACATTGGATTCACTAAAACAGGTATATCAGGGCGAAGTTGAATTTATCGATATCTCAATTGATGAAGACAAAGATAGATGGCGGGCATTTATAGAGAAACACGAGCCAGCTGGTTTGCAACTCATTTCAACGAACGTAAATAAAACCAGAAGAGATTTAACTATCAGCTCGCTTCCACTCCATTTTATTGTCAATGAAGAGGGTGAATACAATTCATCCACCTCTCTGGAAAAAGCCGTAAATATACTTTCAAAGACAGTGAAATAACGTATATGTAGTTTGCCGAACTAAAATATGATTCCCTAACTGAGTTAAAAAACTCTCTGTTTTTCCTATCAAAGGCGATGCATTCCTTTAAGGTTTTTCATTGGCCAAAAAGTGAATCAAATTAAAAAATCGTTCTAATTATCTCTCCACTTGTAGATACTCCATGCTGTTAAACCCAACACAGTAGCGGCTCCGCCAACTATAAGCGCCAGATTTAAATCACGTTGAATGCGTTCGGCTTTTTTCAACTGACCTGAGCCCACTCCTTTTTCAGCAATAAGGTTTTCAATCTGGTCAAGTTTCTTTTCTATCTCTTGTAATGTTTTCTCTTTGAGTTCCATAATAGCTCTGTTTTGACATTAATAGTATATCTTTGAGTATCAATAACATAGATTCCGGCCAATGAGTTCATTTTTTATATCGCAATATATTTTAAGTCTGGCCTGAACTGAAGTCTCTTACAAAAAACGTTTTATATGATTTTTTGATTCAGTCCACGCAACCACTTCAGGGAAAGATTAGGTTTCATGAGTTCTGACAAAACGTTTGTATCAAGAATCGTCATTATTAAAAATTGACGGGTTCACGCATGGGATCTCTTGGAACTTCGGGAAGATGCACTCCGCGATGAGGCTCAAATATTGCAATTATCAGCCAAGAAGTTGATTTTTAACGGGAAGGGGCCATGCTATCAAATTATATTAAATAATTAATAAACAGTGCCTATTTTTCAGTTACTTGCAACTTACCCGAATAAACGGTGCGCTATATCAATGAGTTTTGCAACGATGTAGTAGTTGTCGAATCGAGTAAAATAATAAGTTTACTTAATCTTTTTTCAATGATCAGGTTTTTAAAAATCGTTATGATTATATCTATCAGTGCAGTGTTATTTCTGGCTGCTGCTACCTTTATCTATGTAAAGCAAGCAAAATTTGGTCAGCCCCCTTCCGGCAATCTTCTAACTAAAATATCTCAATCCCAAAATTTTAATGATGGAGCATTCAAAAACCTCCATTTCACTCCCGATTTAACGGAAGGATACTCGATGACAGGGATTATCTATGAACAGCTTTTTAAGAACCATCCCCGAACGGAGCCAACGCAGCCTATTCCTTCATTAAAAACAAATTTATTGAGCCTTCCGGAAGATGAAAATGTACTCATCTGGTTTGGGCATTCATCTTATTTCATTCAACTGGATGGAAAAACTATTTTAGTTGACCCTGTTTTTAGCGGAAGTGCATCTCCAATTCCGGGAACGGTAAAAGCCTTTGCAGGAACTGACCCTTATTCTGTTGATGATTTACCAGAAATCGACTACTTATTTATCAGCCACGACCACTATGATCATCTGGATTATCAAACCATCAAGAAGCTAAAAGATAAAGTAAAGATGGTTATTTGCGGATTGGGAGTCGGCTCCCATTTTGAACGCTGGGGATATTCAGCAGATCAAATAACAGAGCAGGATTGGTATGATGAACTGACACCCGATTCAGGTTTTACCATCCGAACGTTACCGACACGACACTTTTCCGGCCGGGGTTTTTCCCGAAAAAACACTCTTTGGGCTTCCTATCTATTTCAATCCTCTTCACAAACTCTATACTTCGGCGGCGATAGCGGCTATGATTCTTACTTTGCTGAAATTGGCGAAAAATTCGGGCCGGTTGATTTAGCTATACTTGATAACGGACAATACAATCCCGCATGGAGGGAACTGCACTTATTTCCGGAGGAAGTCATTCAGGCCGCACGGGATCTTAAAGCCAAACGGTTATTCCCCGTTCACTCCACAAAATTTGTGCTGGCCATGCATCCCTGGGATGAACCGCTGAATGAAATCAGCCGGCTGAATAAAGAGAATCCCATCCCCCTGGTAACCCCTCTCATCGGTAAAAAGGTACTTCTGGATGATCCTACTCAGTCTTTCACAAAATGGTGGGAAGGTGTTGAGTAAGATGATGCTTGTATGATATTTGGTCTCAAAAAAGATTGTTTTCGTGTAAACATTACGGTGCCCCACTTTTAAAACGTTCTCGTAACTCTACAATATAAATTGCCAGGTCATCGCGAAGCTCTTTTCCAAGGCTGTAAAATTCCAGAAATGTCTTCTGATCAAGAATCTCTTTCCCTCTTAAATCCTGAAGAGCTCTCAGCACTCTGTTGGCGGCCGAAAGTCCACGTTTATTGTTGGCAATATTACCGCCAAGTCCCTCCATCTCAAAACCAAAACCGAAAGCGCCCGCAATTTTAGCCGGTGGAATGATTACTGAACCCGCAAAATCATTCACGGCTTCATCATTCACTTCTGAAAGCTGCTCTTTGATAAGTCGGTTTGAAAGAAGCGCAAACTGATACGCTTTTTGATAAAGCGGGAAGTTTTTCACATCATCAAACTGAGTTGGATCACAATAACCGGTGGCTTTTTTCCACTCTTCGCCTTCATCAAATTCCTTCTCAAAAAACGAATTATTGTGTTCTGAAAATTCATCTTTGTTTTCTATTTCATCAAGCATGTGATCCCAATCCATCTCCCCGGCAATTATCCTGTCTCGGTCGGGATGGTCACGGAATTTCTCAAAAAGGTCTATGAATTTGTCGGTGCTTTTGTCGGCCTCTCTCATAAACTCCTCCCAACGGAGTTCATTCCAAATTTCCGGTTCTTCATCATCAAAAAAATCAGGCGCATCTGACATAATCGGTCATTTTATATGATTAAATTTTCGCCACGTTATCTACGATAATAATAAAAACAGTTTCTATACAATTGATTTATTGGAAGATGCTGAAATATTGCCCAACTGAAAAACTTCAACTGAAGTTTGGCGTGACTTTGGGAGCGCGAATTAACATTTGAAGTGCACCAATTTTTGGGCACTAAAAGATATCAGCGTCAGGCAACACCGGCTATTAATAATTGTACAAGAATTGAGACCGTTATGAATAATATTTTTCCATTCCTAAATCGTATTATGAATTTAAAACCTAAGGTTTTGAAACTTTCGGTGATTCTTCACTTATACCCTTTTAGCTTAAAAATTAGTATCTGTCTGATTATTAATCATTACTATCAATCAATCTCAAAATATGCATTTTTTACAGGCACTTTTCTTGAGGTTAAGACAAAGAGGTATTTATGAAAATTTATGAAGCAGCTATTTATTTTAATGATTTATTAAATCGTACTTCTGATAAAAAAGAGAAAAAAGTCTATAAAAAATGCACAGACTTGTACAGCACTCTTGAAAACAGAAATCTCTCCGAAAAACAACTAACATTAATTGAAGAAAAGATTGACGACTTCAATTTAAACACGTCCGCCAAAGACGGACTAAAAATCTACAAAGCGCAGCTCAATGACCTCAAAAAGTTTTTAAAGGATGAATTTTCTTTGATTCCCAAGGGACATTATACCGCTTTGGGAATTGCGACAGGAGCAGCCTGGGGATCGTTACTTGGATTGTTTCCCGAATTTTGGGAATTCGTTTTTGGTATAGTTATAGATTTCGAACGATCATTAGGTATCTCTTTCGGTATCGTTATTGGCGTTCTAATCGGAATGGCAGCCGGAAAATACATGGACTTTGTAGCGGAGAAACAACACCGTGTACTAAAGTGAACCAATTTTGCGGGTCAAATATCATTCACTGATTCAGATGATGAAGAGAAACATAGAAATCGCGCTTCAAATTCAGGACAAGACCGAAGTTGAAATTAAGACCGATATTCAGAAAACTTGCCTGCATGAAATCATTTAAGTGTTTGAACTGATGCGATTTGACTATTATTCCACCTGATATCCACACTTCATAAATAGTACCCATGGCATTTCAAAAATTTTCTCTTCTGATGCTCGTCGCAGCTGTTTTTATCGCAATTGGCTGCACCAAAAAATCTTCCTCTTCATCCTCAAACTCTTCTGCTTCTTCTGATGAAGAATTTGTCCCGCAATGGGCTAAAACCGTTGTCTGGTATCAGGTTTTCCCCGATCGATTCAGAAATGGCGATCCGTCAAATGATCCCACGGTTCAAGATATTATCGGAGCTGATCCGCAGCAGCCGCCTGAAGAGTGGGAAGTTCACCCGTGGGGAAGTGACTGGTACGAACTTCAGAATTATGAGAAAGCAAACGGTGAATCCGCTTTGTGGATGCATCAATTGCGCCGACGTTACGGTGGTGACCTGCAGGGCGTAATTAACAAACTCGATTATCTTAAAGAGCTGGGAATATCGGCAATCTACATGAATCCCGTATTCGATGCTCCTTCCCTGCACAAATACGACGGTGCAAGCTATCACCACATCGATCCTAATTTTGGCCCCGATCCTGAAGGCGACAGAAAACTCATTGCCACAGAAAACCCACTTGATCCCGAAACCTGGGTTTGGACGAGCGCCGATGAGTTAGCGCTTAAACTTATTGATGAAGCCCATAAAAGAGACATTAAAATTATATTTGACGGTGTGTTTAATCATTTGGGAATCAACAGCTTCGCTTTTCAGGATGTACGTGAGAATCAGCAGAATTCTCCATACAAAGATTGGTTTACCATCCATTCGTGGAGAGATGAAGCGAAAGGAACTGAGTTTGAATATCAGGGATGGTTTGGCGTTGCCTCGCTGCCGGAGTTCAAAGAAGATGAAGATGGCATTGTTGAAGGTCCGAAAGAATACATTTTTAATGCAACCGAGCGCTGGATGAATCCTAAAAACAAAGGCATGGAGCATGGAATTGACGGCTGGCGCCTCGATGTGGCTTTTGAAGTGGCGCACCCGTTCTGGAAAGATTGGAGAATACATGTCAAGTCGATCAATCCTGAAGCATATCTGACCGCTGAAATTGTGGACGAACCCGAAAATGTGAAGCCGTATATGCAAGGAGATGAATTTGACGGCGAAATGAACTACAACTTCGCTTTTGCCTCAGCTGAATTTTCCTTCAATCCGGAATCCACCGACATTACGCCAACCGAATTTGACAAAGAGCTCCGCAAACTCAGAAATCTCTATCCGACAGGTGTTGCGTATGTAAATCAGAATTTATTCGGGAGTCACGACGCCAACCGAATCGGCTCGCACATTGTTAATCGTGATAACGACATTGGTAATTTCAGAAATTGGGGACAGTATTTTGGTGCTTCAAAAGGCGATAATCCCAACTACGACACAAGCAAACCGCAAAAAGATGATATTGAGCTGCAAAAATTGTTCGTGATTCTGCAGATGACTTACGTTGGCGCTCCCATGATCTATTACGGAGATGAAGTAGGAATGTGGGGCGGAAACGATCCTGACAGTCGCAAGCCCATGATTTGGGAAGATATCAGCTACGATGATGAAGTGTATAACGCCGACGGCTCCAAACACGCTCCCGATGAAGTTGAGATCAATTACGACCTGCTCAATCATTACAAAAAACTTATCTCTATCCGAAACAAGCACAAAGCGCTTCAAATCGGTGACTTTCAAACTCTTATAACAGACGATGAACGCGAACTTTTCGGATTCACAAGAACTCACGGTGATAACAGCATTCACGTTGTGCTAAACAACAGTGACGCTAAACAAACTCTTGTATCAGATACGTTTTCGGCAGAATGTTACACCGATCTCATAAGTGAAAAGTCCTTCAATAAGGACACAGACATCGTGATTCCCGCCAAATGGGGCGTGATTTTTAAAACTTGTGAATGAGTGGTGATTGTGGGGACAGCAAAAGTAAAAGACTAAATGTAATCTCTTGACTTGATATGAATACCGCCGTCAAAGAAAAATTTAAATTTTACCCTGAACACATCAAGCCCAAAATGGAGATTCTTCGGGATTTGATTTTTGAAGTGGCTGAGAATACTGCGTCTGTTGGCGAACTTACTGAAACGTTGAAATGGGGAGAACCGGCATATCTAACGGGAGCATCGAAAAGTGGAACAACGATCAGGATTGACTGGAAACCTAAGAATCCCGGCCAGATCGGGATGTTTGTGAGTTGTAATACTACGTTAGTTCATTCATTCAGAACCATGTTTCCCGACACGCTTACTTTTGACGGCGACAGAGCCATTTTATTCGCGGTTGACAAACCCATTCCAACAAAACAACTGATGATCTGTATTCAAATGGCACTCCGGTATCATCTTGACAAAGACACGTAAACCACGTATTTATCTCATGCAACAAGGCTTTTAAAAAATCCCACTCCGATGAGCAACAACGAATTAATCAATTATATAGAGTTCCATTCTTCCGATTTAAAGGCTGCAAAGAAGTTTTTCACCGAGGCCTTCGGGTGGACTTTTGAAGATTACGGTCCGGACTACACCGCGTTTTCAAATTCAGGCATTAGCGGTGGTTTTTTCAAATCTGAAAAGCAGGCCACTTCCGAAAATGGCTCAGCTTTAGTTGTGTTGTACAGTGAACATCTTGAAACCACTCAAAACAACATCGAAAACGCGGGCGGGACCATCACAAAGCCGATATTTTCATTCCCCGGTGGACGACGATTTCATTTTACCGAACCCGGTGGTAACGAACTCGCTGTTTGGTCGGAATAAATCAACTAAAATCGGTCGTTCATCACATTCCCGAAAGAATTTCACTCTTGATTTATAACACCGGAAATATTTCATGCACTATGATGTAGAAACAGCTTCACACTATTTTGAGGCTCTCGAAGACGATTGGAGAAAGGAAAAACTGTTAGAAATTCGTGACACAATTCTCTCCAAAGCACCTGAATTGGAAGAGAGTATTGAATACAAAATGCTGCGCTACGGCGATGACAAAACATCGGTGTTCCACCTGAACGCCCAGAAAAATTATGTGAGTCTCTACGTCGGCAATATCAACAAAATAGACGACTCCGGAGAATTGCTGAAGGGGCTTAATGTCGGCAAAGGATGTATTCGTTTTAAAAAATCACTCTCACTTTCCGAAACACGCATTGATGAATTTATTGAACGCACAATTCGCTTGTGGAGGAACAAGGAAGATACTGCTTGTTAATAGCTGCCGTACAAACAGGCATTTTATTTTACTTATGCTTAAAATTAAGTCAGATATATTTCAAACAGAGTAAACGACTCTGGGTCAATACTTACTGCATTTATTTACTTAATAACCTCAGTTCGATTCTTAATTGGTGAATTACCGCTATTAAGAGATATTTCTACAAAATAATAGTCCAATCCATCCTCCCCGAGGCTTCGGGGGAAGGGTTGATTGGACGGGCCATAGAAGACAGATGAATACCAATAATTGCTAATAAACTCAGTTTTTAGAATCGAACTCAGGTTAATTCCTAGAAAAACATGGTGCGTTTTAAGGTTGCCGCAACTACATCACTAACTCCCGATGAAATTGTAAACGGGATGCTGGAGAAATCAAACTGGACTTCATTCAACGTGATTGATCCGGCTAACTTTTCACCCTATCCCAAGAATCCGGTAATCGCCAAGTTTTTCAAAGAAATCGGACGAGTTGACGAATTGGGTTCCGGTGTTCGGAATACCTACAAATACTGTGGTCTTTACACACCAGGAACAAAACCAGAGTTCATTGAAGATGATATTTTCAGGACAATTATTCCGATAAAAGCTAATCAACACGAAGAAGCCATTTCAGGCTCCAATTTGGACGAGGTTCGGAGGAAGTTCGGAGAAAATCATAGAACTAATCTTTGGAGACCAGTACATAACTGCCTCTGAAATGGCAGAAGTAATTGGTATCACCGAAAGAGCTGTAGAAAAACAACTGGCAAAGCTGAAAGAAAAAGACATTATTGACAGAATTGGGCCGGATAAAGGTGGCTATTGGAAAATAAATGTGTAGACAATAATTGGCTCAATGGGATCATGGACAGCCCACCCAATTTTGCGCTGCCTGTCCCTTCAAAGGCCAACGCACAGCTGAGTGCTAACAAGAAAATGACGAAGGAAAATCAAATAAAGACCTCTCACTCCCTGACAAAAAAGAAGGACAAAATGGTTCTATTAAATATTGAGGGAAGGGGGCTACTAAAATACAAAAATGTATAAAAAACATGGGCAAACAGCGGTTTAGCAGAGCTTAGTGCTATTAACCAACTTTCCATTCAGTTGACAGAAAAGTACTCCGGTAGCCCTGTGTTTTTTTATGGGACCATTACCTTAAATAACGACCAGAAAAAGCCAGCAAACAGAAGTTTAAAAACATTCTGGACCAGGTGCCTGATGTGGAACCAGAAGATTATGACAAATTGTAAAATCAGCAGGCTTGCTAACGGTAGCGCTTTGCGGTTCAACTAATCAATTCGGACTTGGCCATTCCTGAGTTACTTGGTTTAACTTTTTAACTTTTTATTAATTCTAAATTCTTTGCGTAGGCTTTGTGACCATTGAATTTAAGCCAGGGAATTCATACCCATAATACAAACATCATGTTTAATGATGATGACCGCCTTCACCTTTGCGCATCTCGGAAAGTACAAAGAAAGCGCCGTTGGTTACTACCATGCTTTCTTTTTTGATCTCTTTTAGCAGCCGGATTTCAACATATCCTTCCTCACTCGTTCCGGTTATCACAGGAACAGCTTTTAAATGTCTTCCGTGATCTTCCTGATTTCCGGAATCAGATGCCTGCTCAATTTCAGCGTGCTCTTCTTCTTCCAGAATAAAGATATAGGATTGACCGCCATCATAAACTACGGCTTGCTCCGGAAGTGAACGTACGGATTCATCATTAGTTACGATCATCGCTTCCACATACATTCCCGGCAGAAGATTGGGTCGTTCTTCCAACAGGAGTGCATGGACCCTGACGGCTTTCGGATTTTGCTCAAATGCTTTTCCAACCGCAAAAATCTCTCCTTTATACAATTCCGAGGTCGGTTGATTGGCATATCGGAAGTAAAGTGACTGACCTTCTTTTACACGATGAAGATCTTTTTCATAGACCAACAGGTCGATGTGCAACTTGCTGTTATCCACCACCTCAAACATATGTTTTCCGGGATTGGTGTAGCTGCCAATATTGACTTCCACCAGACGTACAAACCCATCCAGCGGAGAACGAACGGGCACTGAGGATGTGATCGCTCCTTCCAACACCTGATCCGGATTCAGTCCTAACAGTTCGAGTTTAGAACGCAACCCTGAAACTCTCGCTTCAATCGAGCGATATCGCGATGAACTTTCCTGGAATTCGCGCTGAGAACCGACTCCCTCATCCAGCAGGCGTTTCTTGCGCTCGTATTCTTGTTGTTTGTAATCACGTTCTTCACGTACTTCAATGAATTCCTGTTGCATGTCGATAATGCCCGGATCTTCAATAGTGGCAAGTATGTCGCCGGTCTGTACCCGATCTCCTTCAATCACATTTATATCCGACACCTGTCCGGCCACCAATGCGCTGATATGCGCTTTATTCTGAGGAGGGAGTTCGAGCATTCCGTTGGCTTTCACGGTGTTTTTTAGCGGCAGATATGAAAACCGGCCGATCTCAATGCCTACAGCTTTCATTTGTTGCTCGCTGAGTTCAACTGAAAGTTCGTTTTCCGAATGTTCTTCCTCCTGGGAATGATCTTCTTTATGAGCCGTTTCCTCCCCGCCACAGGCCGACAATAACAAAAATCCAAATAGACTTAAAAGAAGTAAATGATTGTTTAATGATTTCATGGTGGTCTTATTTAGGTGATTAAAATTCGTTTTATTGTCCGGTCAGGTATTGCCATTCGGCAACTTGTTGCAGGTATTCAAGCAGCACCTGTTGATAATGTTGTTTGATCTCTGTGGCTTCATCCAGGTAATTCACATACGTCACATAGTTGATGTCACCTCCTTCAAAACTTTTCCGCGCTGTGTTCATCAGCTCTTCGGCTAATCCGATCTGTTCATTTTGGTAGAATTCTACCTGTACCTGAAGCTGCTCCAATTCAGATTTAAGCTGTTCGGTTCGCGACTGAAGTTCATACTGAAAATCCTTCACCTCCATAGACATGGCTTTTGATTCCAGCATTACCGCTTTTGAACGTTGATGCTGCGCCGTAAACCACAGCGGAATTTTCAGCCCGATGTGAAAGCCATAAAATCCATCCATTCCGGCCACTTCCTGCTTTTTGTATTGCAGATTGAGATCGGGAAGCCATTGCGAGCGCTGCAGGCTCAATTCAGTTTTTGCAACCCTCGATTGCTCTTGAAGATAATTCAGTTCCGGATTTACATTCTTACTCACCTGATTCAATCCATTGATAAAGTTATTGGCTAATTGTTCCACCGATACAACTTCAAACGCAACCGAGCCTTTCACATAAGTCCATCTTCGGAGTTCCAGGTAATATTGGTTAAGGTTTGATGTAGCTTTCATCCGTTCTGCTTCTACATTTTGGTAGCGGGACCGTGCCCCGGTCAGCTCCAGTTTTCCGGTTTCTCCTGTTTCATATCGCAGTTCAGCAGCTTTAATAAATCGTTGATAAACGTCACTCAGTTCATTCAAAATTGCTATCTTCCGGTGTCCATAAGCCACTTGGTAATAGGCCTTTCGAACTCTTTTGATAAGTTCCGCTTTGGTCAGATTCAATCCGGCTTTTTGCAAATCAATCTCTGCATTTCCGACTTTACGCTGGTTGATGAATTCGGTGGGAAACGGAAGATCCTGACTGATGCCAAAGGATTCCACTCCAAGATTTCGATCCGGATCATATTCACTACGTGAGTAGAAAAACTCGGTATCGCCTATATCTATCCGTGATTTACTCAGTGCCTGCTGACTTTTCACTCGCTGGGATGCCGCCTGTATGCTAAGATTATTTTGAAGGGCTGACTCAATGGCTTCATCCAGTGTTAGCCGGGAATTGGATTGTGCGATCGCATTTGCATTGGCTCCAAGAATAAAAATGATAACCGGGATAAACGGTGTGGCTACTTTGGGAGATCTGAAACTCCATGTGATTTTGTCATCGAAGATGCGATATAAAACCGGCAGAACAACTAACGTCAGCAGGGTTGCCGAGATTAGTCCGCCGATTACTACCGTAGCCAGCGGGCGCTGAACTTCCGCTCCGGCTGAGGTTGACAAGGCCATCGGCAGAAAGCCCAGCGCATCGGTAAACGCCGTTAAAAGGACAGGCCGCAGTCGTTGACGTGTTCCCAGCAGTATTCGTTGGTCAATATTGTTCACGCCATCCTCCTTGAGTTGTTTGAAAAAGCTGATGAGTATTATTCCGTTAAGTACGGCGATGCCAAACAGGGCGATAAATCCCACACCCGCTGAAATGCTGAACGGAATGCCGCGAATCCAAAGAGCAAATACTCCTCCAATGGCCGCCAGCGGGATTGCAGAGAACACCATCAGGGTTTCTTTAACCGAGCTGAAGGTGAAATACAGCAGCAGAAAAATGAGTCCCAGCGCGATGGGAACAGCAATCGACAACCGATCTTTTGCCCTCTGAAGGTTTTCAAAAGCGCCACCATAAGTAATATAGTAGCCGGACGGGAGCGCGAGATTGACTTCCAACTCAGTTCGAATCTCATTAACCAGCGACTCCACATCACGGTCGCGAACATTTACCCCTATCACAATTCTGCGACGGGTGTCATCTCTGGATATCTGTGCGGGACCTTCCTGATAGTCAATCTTTGCTATCTGCTCCAAAGGAACTTGTCTGCCATTTGGTAAACTAATGTATAAATCTTTCAAATCCTGAATGTCTTTCCTGAAGGATTTTTCTAACCTTACCACCAGATCAAATCGCCGTTCGCCCTCAAAAACAACACCGGTCTTACCGCCGGAAAAAGCCGTTTGAA
>Ga0306910_1000755_pt1 | contig 13344 bp, 13 predicted proteins | sample AntRauMFilla2698_FD_190438 | JGI IMG/M metagenome (GOLD analysis project Ga0306910, IMG submission 190438) | Saline lake microbial communities from Rauer Islands, Antarctica - Metagenome Filla 2 #698 (v2) (version 2) | ecosystem: Environmental > Aquatic > Non-marine Saline and Alkaline > Saline ... | reverse complement strand
ACCGTGGAACCTTATTCGGATTAAAGTCTAACGGTAGAATTGAATCTATATTAATGAGCCTTCCGCCTGAGGTCAGATGGGATTACGACGCCCATCCACAGGAGGGGACAGATGAAGCGAAACTTCTGGATGTGTTAAAACATCCGGTGGATTGGGTCTGAAGTATTACAGAGTTAGATTGGTACTCAATATTTTGCTTCTTCCAATTACATTTATCATCAAAAATAAAGAGACCGGCTCAGCCGTCCCGCGATAATCAAAGTGAATTCTCAGCTCGTTTTCAATATTCTGAAAATATTGTAACTGCCGGTTCCATTAGTCATTGTTGAAAGTCGGCGCGTGGAGCTTCGAACAACCTCGCTCATCGAATCCATCTCTTCAGCTGAAGCTGCTATCTCTTCAGCACTTGAGGCTACTTTTTGAGTCACCGAGTCGATTTGTGTGATGGCGTCTTTAAGTTGCTCAAGTCCCATTGTTTGTTCATTTGTGGCCTGATCAACCTCCTCATTAATGTTTTTGACCTCATCTACCAGTGAGTTGATTTCGTCAAAAATGGATGAAGCGCTCTGTGATAACTCAACTGTATGAGAGATGTTATTTTGAGATTCTTCTATGATGTCGGCCGTTTCTCTGGCAGCTTTAGATGAGCGCAGTGCCAAATTCCTTACCTCTTCCGCTACAACGGCAAATCCTTGCCCCGCCTCACCGGCTCGGGCTGCCTCAACAGCGGCATTTAAAGCTAATAAATTAGTCTGAAAAGCGATCTCATCAATAGTTTTTATAACAGTGGTACTTTTGCGGGCACTTTCCATGTTTTCTTCGAGAGAAGCACGAATATCTTTAATCGCTTTGGTTCCTTTTTTCACAGAACCCTGAGCCTGTGCACTGTAATCGTGCGCGGATGTGGCGTTATCGTTGTTCCTGTGGGTTGTAGCGAGCAGTTCTTCAATACTTGCTGAAATCTCCTCAACTGAAGCAGCCTGCTCAGATGAACTGGAAGCTAAATCCTGACTTCCGGAAGCAAGTTGCTGCGTGGATTCTGAAATCTGCTGTTGACCGGAGTTAACGTCATTCAATGTTCCAAGAATTACTTTTTGAAGCCTTTTTCCGATTAAAATGAAATTTCCAAACACAAACAAAATTCCAAGTATTATGGTGGATGCAGTGAAGAAAAGGTTTTCGATGCCAAAATAGCCGATCAGATAACCCATTATGACCAACCCGGCAATGGCAGGAGCGAGATAGAGGAAAATGCGGGTGATAATGTTGTCTTTAAAAAAGGAGACCAGAAAAATAGTTGTGGCAAGAGTTCCCGCTAAAAATAAACCAAGAACCGTGATAAAATCTGTCCAAAATGCTTCCATAGTATGATTAGTCTAATCTAAAATCTGTATTCCTATCTTAACTCTGTTTAATGAGAGTCCATCGTACCAAATTGTCCTAAATTGCAAAAAAAACACGATGAACAATAATATAGTTTTGAGTGATTTTATGGAAGAATTAATCGTGTTATATATCATGTGAACTCTGCTGAATCATTCTCAGGTCTTTCTAAAACAGGAAAGTAAATTTGGCGTTGCCCGATGATTTTGGAGCTAAGAAGAACAGATATTCTATGTAATCGGGACTTTAGCGGGATAGAAGCCAAATTTAAAATGACTCTTCAGGCAAATAAGGATATCTTTGTACGAAATACAGTTTAAATACAAACCTCAGGATTTTATCCATGAAATTGACCAAACGTCCACGTCGTTTACGAACCAATTCCGCCATGCGCTCGCTTTCACAGGAGCATCATGTGCAGATATCAGATCTCATGCTCCCGATATTTGTCACCGAGGGAGAGAAGGTAAAACAGGAAATTTCATCCATGCCGGGCTATTATCGCTACTCACTTGATATGATAGGGGAAGAGCTTTCTGAGGTCGCTAAGCTTGGGATTCAAGCTGTGCTGTTGTTTGTAAAGGCAGATGATGAACTGAAGGATAATAAAGGAACCGAATCCTATAATCCCGATGGCCTCATGCAGCGGGCGATTAAAAAAATTAAGCAGGAACAACCTGAGATCTTAGTTTTTACTGACGTGGCGCTCGACCCGTATTCCAGTTATGGTCACGATGGAATTGTTGAAGATGGGAAAATTCTGAATGATGAAACCGTAGACGTTTTAGTGAAAATGGCGGTGAGCCATGCAGAAGCAGGAGCCGATCTTGTGGCACCATCGGATATGATGGACGGACGTATCGGGGCGATTCGGGAAGGATTAGACAATGCCGGTTTCAAGGATATTGGAATTATGGCTTACTCAGCGAAATACGCCTCCTGTTTTTACGGACCTTTTCGTGACGCACTTGACTCCGCTCCGGGGTTTGGAGATAAAAAAACGTACCAGATGAATCCAGCCAATGTAAGAGCTGCTGAACGTGAAATCATGCTGGATATTGAAGAGGGCGCCGATATGGTGATGGTCAAGCCAGGATTACCTTATCTCGATGTTGTGCGCGCGGCTTCGGAATGTTCGGAAGTTCCTGTTTCTGTATATCACGTATCGGGAGAATATGCTATGATCAAAGCGGCGTCTGAGAAAGGCTGGTTAAATGAGAGTGAGGCCGTAATGGAAGTGATGCTCAGTTTTAAACGTGCCGGTGCTGATTTGATAGCGACCTATTTCGCAAAAGATGTTGCAAAAATGATCCTGAAAAAGAGTTCATAGGTGTTTAGAGAAAATGAGATTTATGTTACCAAAGATTATTGTTTTACTCATTTCAGCGCTCTGGTTCGCACCTATAAGTGTGATAGGACAGGAAAAATTTCGCTTTTTCGATTACTATCATCAGCGGGTTTCTCAATTCAATAAAGTTCCTTTCAATACCGGAGAAATCATTTTTCTGGGTGACAGTATCACCGATCATGGCGAGTGGCATGAGTTTTTCCCCGACCATAATGTCATCAATCGTGGAATTGGCGGAGATAATACGGTGGGATTAAGGCATAGAATTGAGCAAATTTATAAACGAAAACCAGCAAAAGTATTCTTGATGATAGGGGTGAATGATCTCTTCGCAAACAGAACGCCGCAAAAAGTGGCTAAAGGAGTCGCTCAAATCTTGGATTCTCTTTTAATACACACACCGGATACAGAAATCTATTTGCAAAGTCTGCTCCCCACGCGCAGAATTGACGGGATAGATAATGAAGTAGTCAAAGCCGTAAATGTTGAACTTGAAAAACTTGCGTCAGAAAAAAAATTACCGTTCATCAATCTCTATCCGCTATTTGAATCAGAGGATGGAATGCTCTCCCAAAAATATACCTCAGACGGGATCCACCTGAACGGAGCGGGCTATCAGCATTGGGTAAATCAGATTCACACGCTATTGGTGAACTGAGGGACCCGGGCAGACGGCTGAACCCACCCATGAATTATTGCGCGATGACAACGCCGTCCGACCGGTTGAGAAGTATGCCATGAAGTGGATGTTGAATGAGATTCTTGTAAATCGGTCCGACCGGTTTGTCGTGGATGAGGAGTCTTTTGTGAATTGCTGTGAAAAATGTGGTGGAAAGAATTGAGAGCGTTGCTTACCGGTCTGACCGAGGCTCAAGACACAATTTTTATCCCAAAAGAAAAACTCCCAATCTCAGAATTCACGGAATGTTTAAAAACATTCTATACCTTTGATGCCAAATTCAAAACCCAGAGCCAAAACGTAATGAATACAGAGCAAAGCAGCATTTTATTTGAACGCGCACAACAGTTTATACCCGGCGGAGTGAACTCTCCCGCCCGAGCTTTTAAAGCGGTTGGAGGAACACCTCTCTTTTTTGAAAAAGCTAAAGGCGCTATCCTGACTGATGTGGATGGAAATGAATTTATCGACTATGTCGGCTCCTGGGGACCGATGATTCTCGGTCACGCCTACGAACCCGTGATCGATGCCGTGCGCTCTGCGGCCGTAAAATCAACTTCGTTTGGCGCTCCTACCGAACTGGAAGTCAAACTGGCTGAGTTGATTCTCGATATCGTGCCGGGAATGGAAAAAATCCGCATGGTGAACTCGGGAACAGAAGCGACTATGAGTGCCATTCGGGTGGCACGTGGTTACACCAAACGCGATAAAGTGATTAAATTTGAAGGGAATTATCATGGACACGGTGACTCTTTTCTCATAAAAGCCGGAAGTGGTGCTTTGACGCTCGGCTCCCCGAGTAGCCCCGGAGTTACAGAAGGAACCGCGAAAGACACCTTGGTGAGTCAGTATAATAATGTGGAATCTGTCCGTGCTCATTTTGAGGAATTTCCTGATGATATTGCCGCAGTTATTGTTGAGCCGGTTGCAGGAAATATGGGATGTATTCCACCGCAAAAAGGTTTTTTAGAAGGATTGCGAGAGTTATGTGATGAATTCGGAGCCGTTCTAATATTTGATGAAGTCATGACCGGTTTCAGAGTCGCCTTGGGTGGAGCGCAGCAACTTTATGGCGTTCAGGCTGATATGGTGACGTACGGAAAGATTATTGGAGCCGGATTACCTGTTGGAGCCTATGGCGGTAAAGAAGAGATTATGAATGTTGTCGCTCCGGTAGGACCAGTTTATCAGGCCGGAACTCTTTCGGGAAATCCATTGGCGATGGCTGCCGGATATGCTCTAATTAGTGATCTGAATAATAATCCCGGACAATATTTTGAGCTTGAGCAAAAGTCTATTCATTTAGAAACAGGACTTCGAAAAGCTTTTGACGCCTACAATATTCCGGTTTTTATTACACGTGTAGCTTCCATGATTGGCGTATTCTTCACCGATAAAGAAGTGACAGATTTTGAAACCGCATCCACAACAGATACGGATCGCTTTAAGACATTCTTTCACCGAATGCTGGAAGAGGGAATTTATTTGCCGCCATCAGCATACGAATCATGGTTTTTATCGAATGCTATTGACTATGAAATGCTGGATAAAACTATTGGAGCAGTACACAAAATTGCAGGCGAGCTTAATCCGAATTATTCACGAAAATAATAGTTTGATTCATTTTGCTGGCAGCCCAAATTTGGATAAAAAAATGCTGCGAAATTTTACCGTGCGCTTCGTTGAAGTAGAAACAGCGCACTCAACGTCTCGAGACTTCGGGACGTTTCATTTGCCATTTCTACTTCGCCTTGCTCACAGCAAAATTTCCCCGATTGGTCGGGACAGGCTTTGGTGACTAATCCGGATTATAAGGTGATATAAAAAATATATCATAATTCTTGAAAATTATATTAAAATAATATAGCTTTGAGAAACCCTGCAAACTAAAGCTAAATCTATGAAAGACGTATTGCTCAGAGGTCTTCCCGAAGATGTTGTAGAACGATTAAAAAAACGCGCCGAAATCAATAACAGATCGCTACAGGCAGAACTTCGTGAAATTCTTGAACGAGAGGCCAATAAAGAATCCATAGATACCTCAATAAACATGGTTCGCGAAATTTTTTACGAATACAAAGATGAAGGGCGCACTTTTTCAGATTCCGCCGAAACCCAATCTGAAGAGCGAAGCCGGTAAAACATGCAGGATATTGTAATTGATGCCAACATCGCGATAAAGTGGTTTCTGCCGGAACCCAAATCAGAATTGGCGCAGGTAGTACTCAAAAAAAAGCCGGACATGTATGTTCCGGCTTATTTTTTTACAGAAACCGACAGTATTTTGACAAAAAAAGTGCGAAAAAAAGAGCTCAGTCTGAAGGAAGCTCAGCATATCTCATCTGTACTGCGTTCATTTCCATTTCAGACAATCAAGATGAGTATGATTCGTGATAACGCATTTGAACTCGCCTCCGAGCTGTATTTTTCCTATTACGATGCACTTTATCTCACTACGGCAATGCTTCTGAAAAGTCGTGTTTTTACGGCTGATGAACGATTTGTGCGCACCGCAACACAAGCCAATCTTTCAACCTTTATGTTACCGGTCGATTACATTGTATGAGTGAACAATCTGTTTCAGGAGAAGTAACCACATTATCGCCAAGAAAAGGCTCAATGATTACGGTTTTTTTAGTCGTTCTCATCGATCTGCTGGGATTCGGGATTGTCTTACCTCTGTTACCATTTTACGCTCAGAATTTTAATGCAGGACCGGTTATCATCGGTTTGCTTTACAGTGTGTACTCGTTTTCTCAGCTGATTTTTTCTCCAATATGGGGAAGTTATTCCGACAAATTTGGCCGGCGTCCCATTATGTTGCTGAGTACATTTGGAGCGGTAATGGCCTACATCCTTTTTGGTCTGGCCGATTCACTTCTTGTTCTTTTTCTTTCGCGTATTTTAGCGGGCGTGATGGGAGGGAATATCGCCACAGCTCAGGCTTATATTTCTGATATCACCGATAAATCGAATCGTGCCCGTGGAATGGGAGTGTTAGGAGCCGCATTTGGATTGGGCTTCGTTTTTGGTCCCGCAATGGCTACAGGCTTGATTAATGAGACATTCCAACAGTTTGTTGCTCAGTCAATTTCGGCTGATTTTGGGGCGTGGATGCTGAATAACAGATATGGTTTGCCGGGATTTTTTGCTGCATTTCTCTCTTTCACCAGTTTCTTAATGGTGATGTTCAAACTGCCCGAAACGGTGGATAAAGAACATCCTGAAGAACATTCTCAGAAACGGTTGAGTGTTTTTACCCCCGCTTTTTGGAAAGAGCTGTCTGGCTCCGCTGATACCAATAAAAAAGGTTTACTGCTTCCATTATTAAGTGGATCATTTTTACTTTCATTCGGAGAATCCACACTCTACAGTGCGTTTCCGTTGTTTTGTGAGAAAGTTTTGGGGATGTCGGCCGAGCAGGTTGGGATTCAATTCTTTTACATTGGGGTGATCGCCGTCATTGTTCAGGGAGGATTAATCAGGCCGCTAACGAAGCGATTTGGTGAGAAAAACCTGTTTTTAACGGGATCTGTATTTGTGATTGTGGGATTGGCGAGCATCCCTTTTTCGGGCTCCATCGCCATGCTCAGCGTCTTTCTTGGAATTATGGCTGTCGGGAAAAGTTTAAACACCCCAACTATATTCAGCCTCGTTTCGCAGCAGGCATCTGAGCAAAATTATGGCCGTGTGTTGGGAACAAATCAGGGTTTATCGGGAATGGGACGTGTTATCGGCCCATCCTGGGGCGGACTGCTCTTTGGATTCTTCTACTGGCTTCCATTTGTCGCAACAGGTACTATTCTGCTGTTAACCGTTTTTATTGGAATTTTGATTAAACGCAGAGATCTGTGATCAAAAGTCAGTGAATGTTTCATCACTCCGATTTCTCACACCTTTCCGATAATAACTCTATAAACTAAAATCATCAGCACCTACGCTGGTGTCAATTCCCGAGAGGGGAGTGGGATGCTTGAATTTATATTTCGCTTTTTTGAGCAGCCATTCGGGCATGATTTGCTTTCCATCTCCACCGGTAAACTCAAAAGTCGGCGTTGACAACCCAATCATTCGGGCGGCTTCCTGATAGTATTCCTCTTTTACGGGATGTTCCGGCGCAACTACATTAATGTGTTTGGGCCACGATGTTCTGTTGGTTAAGAATGAGATCACAGCCATCACATCATCGAGATGAACTAAGTTTACCGGATCATTTCCATCTGAAATATTGTCTCTTCCGGCGAGGTGAACAACGGGGTGACGATCGGGGCCGTATAAACCACCCAATCGTACAGAAATGGTTTCAACAGTAAGAGATTGAAGATATTCCTCAACCTGAACGATGGCTTTGGCGGATTGACTTTCGGGACTTGCTTCATCATCATCAAAAACTTTACCCGTACAATCTCCAAAAACGGAAGTTGAGCTGGTGTAGATGATACGTGGTTCCACAGCCTGACTATGCTCTAAAAATGCGTCAATTAATTGAATCAGATGATGGGGGTATGATTCTGTGAATGATTCATCACTGCGACTCGGCGGAATGGTCAAAACTAAGGTATCCGCCTGAAGACAGGTTGAGATCAGCTCGGGATTTTCAAGATCATCTCCCAGTGAGAAAACTGAGGTTTTGATCTGTTTGGCACGTAATCGCTGTGCTTTTTTTTCATTCGTGGTTGTTCCTGAAACAGCATATCTGTTCGACATTAAATGTTTTGCAAGTGGTTCGCCCAACCAGCCTAAACCAACAATGGTGCATTTCTTTTTCATAAATAACTATCTATCTGCCTGATTTTAATTGAATGAGTTATAATAATTCTATTCAGCGGGTGTAACGTATTAAGAACAATGGTAATTCACAAAATATCAATGTCCTAAAGGGAATATTTTATGTATTGCTAATCAGAGTTCATTAAATATGTGAAATCATAACGTTTAGTACTTTTAATAACCTTTCTGTTAACTAAGAATCCGGGTTAAGGTGTTGGTGCCTAACATTCTGATAACATTTGTCTAACTAAGTCTTCATCCAGAGCATAAACACCGGTAACATTCATTCGTGAAATTGTGAGCAAATCTTAGTTAACCCCTGTTTATGAAAAGAGATATCGACATCCTTGTACTTTCTGATATTCACCTCGGGACAGTTGGCTGTCATGCCGGTGAACTGCTCGAATATCTGGATTCCATTAATCCTAAAAAAGTGATATTAAATGGTGATTTCATCGATATCTGGAATTTCAGAAAATTCTATTGGCCCTCAACCCACATGGATATCATCCGCAGAATTTTACGATACATCAGTGAAGGTGTTGAAGTTACGTATTTAACCGGTAATCACGATGAACTCCTCAGAAAAATCACGCCTTTGAAAGCAGGTAATTTTCAGATGAAGGATAAACTGGTTGAAACTGATGAATATGGTCGTAAAACCTGGTTTTTCCATGGCGACATTTTTGACATCACTATGAAACATTCCCGCTGGCTCGCCAAACTTGGAGCTATTGGATACGATTTTCTGATTCTGCTGAATAGAAGTGTGAACCGGTTTTTAGAACTTCTTGGCAAAAAGCGAATTTCTCTTTCTAAAAAAATCAAAAACAGTGTGAAGAAAGCCGTTTCATTTATTGACGACTTTGAATCAACCGCGATAGATCTGGCTCACGAACATAACTACCAGACTGTTGTGTGTGGACATATTCATCAACCTACGATGCGTACGCACTATTCGCCTGAGCATGATCATTCAGTGTTGTATTTGAATTCCGGCGACTGGATCGAAAATCTTACCGCGTTAGAATGCGTGGATAACGAATGGAGTATATTTGAATATAGGGCGTGGAAAGAGGAGCAGATTCTGCGTGAAGTTAACCACACGCTGGCACTCGATATGGAGGAAGTAGCATGAATATTTTGTACGGAATTCAGGGAACAGGCCATGGACATATCTCAAGAGCAAGGGAAATTGTTCCGTATTTAGCTCAGAAATTCAACGTGGATGTTGCCATCAGCGGATATAATACCAAGCTGGAATTAGATGAAATTCCAATCTCGTACCGTTTCAAGGGACTTAGCTTTGTGTATGGAAGCGGTGGAATAATGTTCGGTAAATCGCTAAAGAAATTAAACCTGCATCAATTCTACAATGATGTTCGCTCGTTTAATCTGAATAAATATGATCTTGTAATATCTGATTTTGAACCCGTTTCTGCCTGGGCCGCACGACGTCAGAATATTCCGTCTTTGAACATGAGTCATCAGGCTTCATTTATGTCGGAACACACGCCACGCCCTGAAAAAATCAATGTTATAGCGGAGAATATTATGCGTCATTTTGCTCCGTGTAAAGATGCGCTGGGGTTTCACTTCGAGCAGTACGATGAATTTATTCTTCCGCCAATTATTCGCTCTGAAGTACGGGAGTTAAATCCTTACAAAGCGAGACATGTCACTGTTTATCTTCCAGCATTTTCTCCGAAACAGCTAACCGAACTTTTTTCTCAGTTTGATCAAATGGAATGGCAGGTATTTTCTCCGTATGTGGATGAAGATATTCGAACAGGGTCTGTCAACATTATGCCCATCGACAATCAGCGGTTTTTGAAAAGTTTGGAAGGGTGTGTGGGATTGATGACTTCTTCGGGGTTTGAAGCCTGCGCTGAAGCGTTATATTTGAAAAAGAAATTATTCTCTATCCCTATTCAAAATCAGTACGAGCAATATTGTAACGCTGCGGCTTTGGTGAAAATGGGCGTGGAGGTTATGCAAAAAGTGAACGGCGATATGGATATGCGCGTGGAGAGATGGTTAAATTCGGAGCAGTTGCCGGAGCTGAGATCCTATTCCACAGCTGAAGATGTATTCAAGGTTTTCAGCAGCAGATTTGTGGTTTAGATTGTTAATTTTATTCATTCAAAATTTTCACTGAAGATTCGCTCTGCGAATCCTATCTTTGGGTTGTTTTTGTTCGCAGCATTCACTTCCACAATAACCCAATAATCATAGTTATGGCCGATCACAGGCTTCAACAATTCCGCGAAAAACGAGAAGAGATGAATCAGAAGGTTCTCGATCTCGGTAACCTCGGTGTAAAGAGACTTTTCAATCTCGATTCAAGTACTTACCGTGATAGGGCTCTCGATGGAAAAACCAAGGAGCTGCTCGGACTCGTGGCCTCAGCCGTTTTGCGCTGTAACGATTGCATCGATTATCATCTGGAGCAGTGCGCAAAAGAGGGGTTTTCGAAAGAGGAGATAATTGACGCTCTCAACGTGGCAATGGTTGTGGGAGGAAGTATTGTAATTCCCCATTTTCGCCACGCCGTTGAAACCATCGAATTTCTGGAACAAGACGGACTACTTTGAGAACTATCGGCGCTTATCTCTGTATACTGTTGTTCCTGTTTGGTGCTTTTACCGCACAATCATTGAGTGCTCAGGGAGTATTGTCACCCCAACCTGTAGATGCTGAACCGAAAGATTCTATCTCTTTGGGATTGATCCCGGTAGTCACATATACAAGTGAGCTCGGACTTATAATGGGAGCCATCGGAACCCGCTATCACCTTTCTGACGATGTGAAACCCTATCGAAGTCAGTTGCTTCTGAACATGGTTGGCTCAACAGGCGGATATTTTGCCGGAGATATAATTTATGATCAGGTTAAGGCTTTTGATACTGATCTTAGATTGACGTTCGAACTAAGTTTTTACCAACTTTTTGAAGATTATTACTTCGGACGAGGAAACGATTTAAAGTTTGATGAAGATCGATGGGATAATGAACACTATTACTTTAAGTCTTTTGGCAACGAATTCACAATAAAAGGCCGTTATCCGCATCAGGCGTACGAAAACGGGGCATACAGCGACTGGATTTTTGAAACTGGCTATTCATATATGAATCCTAAAACACTTGGAGATACCACGCAGCTCGCTATTGATCGTCCAAGGGGAGTACCGAGTGCGTTTAATGGTCAGTTGGGACTCGGCTGGGTGTATGAAAACCGGGATGATGAAATCAATCCCACAGAAGGTAATTATCTATGGATGCTGGCAACAGCCGCTCCCAACTTTGTGGGAGATTTTGGCTATTTAAAAACCTGGCTTGAGGCAAGGCAGTATTTCTCATTCGATGCCGGACTGACCTGGACCACAGCTTTTCGCTTCAACTGGAAGCACAGTTTCGGAGATGAACCGTTCTGGGCTCTGCCGGAAGCCGGAGAAGGTGGCTCATTGCGGGGATATCCTTTCCGCAGATTTATCGACAACGGAGCTATTACCATGAATGCTGAGTTGAGAACGTGGTTTATCAATTTTGAGTCAGTAAAAATAAAGCTGGGCGGTGTAGTGTTTACCGATGCAGGACGAGTGTTTCGAAATCTCGATGATTATAAATACGCGTATTCTGATCTTCATATAACGTCGGGATTTGGAGGAGTGGTTTCGCTCTTCAATCCCAATTTTATACTCCGCATGGATTTAGGGTTTTCAGCCGAAGGGTATTTATTTTACTCCGGAATTGGATATCTTTTTTGATATTTGCATATACCATTATTCATTGATAAACAGTCTTCAAAACAAGCTTCTTGCCCTGATAATGAATCGGTTCAAAATCAATTTTAATTTTAAGAATACTCACATTTAATATGTCCATATCTCGCGCGAAGGCAATCATCCTGTTTTTTACGGGATTTTTCTTCGTTTCAAATCTTCCTGCACAAAGTATTGAAGAATACAATCAGAACCACTCAGGGTTTGAACTTGCTTTCTCAGCCGCATTACTACCACTTAACGGAAGCTCAGATCTCGATGGTTGGGCCGGATTGAATGGCAAAACTGATCAGGGCCTTGGTTTTAGCTTTGGCGGAATTTTCTATCAGAGATTAAAGCAGGAAAACAATTCTTTTTACGATTTCGGAATTGCACTCGGATACACAAAAATGGGCGAAATTGACCCACCTCAGGATGAAAAGGATGAATTCTTCGGATTAGGAGCTTTTGAGATCGGAGTTGCTTTGAGAAATCCACTCTGGGGAATCAAAAATCCCGCTTTTGTTCAATCTATTTCTCTTCTGGCCATCAGCCCCTCATTCGCGAGGTTTGAAGACACGGATGTTAGCACAAGTATTGGTACGGGAATAGGAATTCGCGCCCGTATAGGATATCAAAAAGCCTCCTCGCACATGCAGGCATTTACAATTTTTGGGGAGGGACAATACACGAGAGACATCAGCCGTTCCGGCGTCGATTTTTATACAATCGGAGCTGGGATTCAGTTCAATTTTCTAATTCAAAAATAAGAAAGCAGACAACAAATTTTTCATGGACCAACTCAAACATAAAACCTGGCAAATATTAGCCCCTGAATCAATTACAACTGAGCTCGCTGAAGTTGCGGCCAGAAGATATGAAGCAACACTGTGCTCAACTCCACTTGAACTGATCGATCCGCTGTCTGACGAAAAGATTCAAGGTGCCCTTCATGAGAAATCGTGTGAGATGATGATCTGGAGTGATCACCTCGCGGCACAGATTATTTTCGAATCTCTGAACGATCAGGAATCATGGGAAAAGTTAAAAAATACTCCCCATTTTGCCGTTCAAAACAATGTGGCACAACTTTTAGAAACACATGGTCTGCCCGCAATTACCGTCCCGAAATCGGACAAAGCGATCGATCTAATCGAACTGTTGCTTCGTTTGAATCAAACCGGATTTGCCGTGGTTCCCGGCTCTGTTCATCACATGAACGAGATCAGCGGTTTGCTTTACGAGCTTGGAATTGACTACGATTTTTGGCAGATCTACTCTGTGGATGCACCGCAGGGAAAGGCTCTTGAATCACTCAGAGAAAAAACGAGACAGGAAAACCCCGATGTTATTGTATTCCATAATGATGAAGTTGCCCGGCGTTATCATATTGCGTTTCCAGAG
>Ga0306910_1000754_pt1 | contig 13355 bp, 16 predicted proteins | sample AntRauMFilla2698_FD_190438 | JGI IMG/M metagenome (GOLD analysis project Ga0306910, IMG submission 190438) | Saline lake microbial communities from Rauer Islands, Antarctica - Metagenome Filla 2 #698 (v2) (version 2) | ecosystem: Environmental > Aquatic > Non-marine Saline and Alkaline > Saline ... | reverse complement strand
CTAATCAACTCGTGGTTAGTGAGAAGATAGTAGTTAAACACTTAAATCAATGGAACTTAAATGAAATTGATGTCTTCGCACTGCTCATGCAGTAATTATTATCATAAATAACCAAACCAACGTATGAATGAAAAAACTAATGAGATCGAATTAAAAAACGGAGACAAGCTAGTCTTCATGGACAAGGAAGAAAAGAAAAAACTAGAAATAGAACTTTTACAACTCTGTGAAAAATACAACGCAGCTATAGTACCTGTACTAGAAAGAAAGGAACTACTTTCAGAAGTAAAAACACAGGCTTCAATGCACATCTACAAACTAATTAAGAAAGAAGAAAATGCCGGAGAAGAAGAAGAACAAGAAGCTAAAGCCTAAGGAAAAAGAATTTGCTAAAAAGTATGTAGCTAACAATAAGAATGGTACTAAGACGGTCAAAGAAGTATACGGAATTAAAGATGATAAATACGCAAGTGTCAAGTCAGCAAGGTTGATAGGGAATGATAGTATAAAAGACGTAATTGTCAAGGAAGAACTGTCACTTAAAAAAGCTCTTATTCAACAAGGTATTACACCAGAAAAAATAGCTAACAAAATAGATGTATTACTAAATGCAACTAGTGATGTTTATGAAGATGGTGATGTTGTAGGTCAAAGAAAAGATTACACAGCTATCAACAATGGCCTTAAGCACGCAAAAGATATTTATGGAGTGGAAGACCCAGATTCAAATAAGGTAGTTAGCAACACTTATCAATTCTTTCACAATCCTACTTTTCAGCAGAACTTACAGGGATACGATCAAAACTTTAAAGAACAAGTAATCAAACAACAAAATGCTAAAACGATTGAAACAACTTCAGAAGATGTGGAGACTGACGGATAAAGAACCAGAGTACTTAAAGCTCTTAGAGTCATTAACAGCAGAAGATATAAAATCTGTACCAGAGGGAAATAAGAAAGCTACTTTTATTCCAATGATGTCAGAGGGAGAACGTGATGACTTCGTAAGGAACAACGAGCCGTTTTGGAAGAAAATAAACGCAAAGTTAAAAGAGATAGTTAAGTAGTATGAATGATTCAGATCACCCAGACTACAAAAGACTTGAGAACAAACTCAAGAGCAACTGGCACAAAAGAGATGTAACCAAGCTAAGGGAACTTATTGCAAAAGAACATGATGTTGATGAGCAGATAGCTCCTAGCATATTCTACTGTGACGAATGCAAGCAAGACTACACCCCAGAGCGCATATACAAGCGTGAGGTGAAAGATTGGAATAACAATGGGACATTTAGGTATTGGCAAAGCAAACATTGCTCTAAGTGGAACACAAGGCTTATCAGCGAAAAGATAAAAGATAAGTTCTTTATTAAAAGCCCGTCAATAATTAGAGAAAGACGGTTAAGAAAACAAGAGATGTTACAGCCCGGACAATCCGGTTACGATATGCTCTATGGAAGAAAATAATCATGTATAACAATTACTATTTACTAAAACGATACGAGGAAGAAAACAACCAAGGGATTGAAATGGCTAAGTCACAAGATGACTTCTCATTCAAGGGAGAGATTGTAACAACACCAACAAACGAATCACTAGGGTTATCAGCAGGAGATAAAGTTATTTTCTTAAAAGATACCGGAGATGACATTGTATTAGAAGGGAACACTTATAAGATTGTAAAAGGAGAAAATCTAATCAAGAAAGTATAATGAAACTATATAAATTTGGAAACGAAGGGAGAAGCGGAATACTAAAAGGAATTAACATATCAGCAGATATAGTAGCACCTACACTCGGAGCTATTGGAAAGAAAGTTATCCTAGATGCAGGACACATGGATCCGATTGTCGCTGATGACGGAGCTAAAATCCTTAACATGATTGATCTTAACAACCGTTGGGAGAACATGGGAAACCGTTTGATGAGAAAGATTGTAAACAAGATGCACCACAAGGCAGGAAGTGGAAGAACTACCGCAGCAATACTAGCAAGAGCTTTCTGTAACGAAATACAAAAAGAACTAGACAAGGGTGTAAACTCTCGTGAACTAGTTGAGCGACTTAACAAGGGCCTTGCTGAAACAGTATCGCTCTTAGAGCAATACAAGCATGAAGTAAACGATTCTGATATTTATAAACTAGCGCTTACAGAAAGTAACGACCCAGAAATAGCAGAGATTATCTCAGTAGCTATCCTGGAACTAGGAAGGGATGGAGTTATCACCGTAGAGCAATCTAATAAGGTAGAACTATCGCTTGAAACCGTTAAAGGTATGAGAGTTAAGTCAGGACTTATTACTGATAGGCTTATCAATGATGCAACCAAAGCACGTTGTGTATTAGAAAACCCTTACATTCTTATCGCTGATAGACGTATTGCAACAAACTCTCAAATCAAGAACATTCTTGAAACTATCATTGCTGAAGGGAAGACGGACTTGCTTATCGTGGCTATGGATGTAGAAGGTGAAGCACTTGCATCACTAATTATGAACCATGAAAGACGAGCTATGAACATTGCTTGCATTCAAGCACCGTACAAGGGAGAACAACAAAAAGATTTCTTGTACGACCTTGCAGTACTAACTGGAGGTCATGTAATCAGTGAGCAAGCAGGATTGTTCTTAGATAAACAAGGAACTGATTTACTAGGTGAAGCGGTAAGTGTAACGGTGGATAAAGATGAAACAATTATCTCAGGAGGAAAAGCAGATGATAAAGCATTAGAAGACCGTATTACCGTTATCCGAGAAGTAGTGGATACAACAGCCGAATACGAAAAGAAAGTAGCTGAGGAACGCTTAGCAGGGCTTACAAGTGGTGTTGGAGTTATCAAGGTAGGTTCATTCACTGTTGATGAGCTTAGACTAAAGATTAACAAGATTGAAGATGCAATTAACTCTACAAAACTAGCCCTTGATGAAGGTGTACTAGCCGGAGGAGGAAGTGACTTCGTAAAGGTTGCATTCAGACACAGCGATCCTTTATTCCAAAAAGCACTTAAGTCTCCATTCTTACAGATGGAAAAGAATGCCGGAATGAAAAGACTATGGAACGACAGGACAAAAGACTTAAAGAATACTCATAAGGGATATGACTTTGTAACAAGGAAAATGGTCAATATGCACTGGTCAGGAATTATAGACCCATTCAAGGTAGAACGTATTGCCCTTGAAACAGCTATTTCTATCTCATCTATCTTCACAGATATTGAAGTAGCTTGCGCTGAGTACCCAGAGAAAGACGAAGACTAACATCGTGGTTGGTTATTGAAAGATCGTCTAACGGTAGGACAACTGTTTTTGGTGCAGTTTATCTAGGTTCGAATCCTAGTCTTTCAGCAGATTATGAATATAAAAGAAGAACAACCGAAAGTAGAAGACTTATCTATCCTTAATTGGATTTTTAAGAACGGTATTGTTTCAGAAAAAGGCGAGCCGTTAGACTTCAAAGACCATGCCTTTTTGCTCGACATACTAACGGACTGGAGCAAGAACATGGCCGTGGTGGCTTGCGCTCAGGTAGGTAAGTCAGTGACGTTCAACCTCAAGGCTTTATTTGCTTGTGAAAAGTTTAAGTGGAATATTATTTATTGTGTTGATGAGGAAACACAAGCACTTACAAAGAATGGATGGCAGGATTATTCAGATATTAAGGTTGGTGATGAGATATTAACATTGAACATGGAAACAGGTTTTTCAGAATATGAAACTGTTGCAGAAATGTTTATTAAGAATGGTAGCTTTGAAATGGTAGAAATGAAAACACGTTCATTTAATGCTTTAGTAACTCCAAATCACCGTTGGGTTGTAAATGAACGAAGAGGAAATAAGATTCAAAAAGAATATCTTTTCAAAGAGACTATAGAATTACAGAGTGGAGTTACTAAACTTATTCCAAGAGCTGTTCCCTTTAAGAATCAAAACAAATCTATTTACTCAGATGATTATGTTAAGTTATTGGCTTGGATATTTTCAGAGGGATATTATGAGAAAGGATTGAATGGTAATTCAACACGAATAATCATATCTCAATCAGAAAGAGTAAATTTGCCTTACGTTCTGGAAATAAAAGAAACACTTAAAAATCTTGCACTATCTTACACAGAGAATAAATCAAATAACGATTGTTTAGTATTTGCAATTAAGGGTGACTTCTCAAAAGAAATAAAGGACAGATTCCCAAATAAAATACCTGACACTAATTTTATAAATCAATTAACAGATAAACAGTTAGTAGATTTTATTGAGACATCAGTTAAGGCAGATGGATGGGAACAATTCGGATATAGTAAGTTTATTCAAAAAGATAAACAGTTTATTGATATCTTCTCTATGGCTTGTACATTGGCTAATATTCCACACTCAATAGGAACGCAAAGACCTGACGGATGTTATCAAGTGTCTCTAACAAGAAACCGCAGGTCTTATGCAGACCAAATAAAATATACACCTGTAGAATACAGCGGAGATATATGGTGTCCCAGAACAAAAAACGGAACATTTTTCGCTAGAAGAAAAGGACAGACATATTGGACTGGTAATACGATGCCGACAGATAGCCATGTTAGAGAGTTCGTAGGAACAAAGACCAATAGTATTCTGCTCAACAACCGTAAAACCTTTCACGATATCCAAACAGATAACATTGAACGTAAAGATATACATGGACGTACTATTTATTTCAAAGGTACAATCTCTAAGAGTGCAGCTATTTCAACATCGGCTGATTTAGTAATCCATGATGAAGCAAGTCGTTCAGGACAAGAAGCCTTGAACACCTATAAGTCAAGAACAAAAGACTCAGATTATAAGGGTCGATGGCTATTCTCTAACCCAACCGTTGAACGTGACACCTTAGACTTAGAGTTTCAAAAGTCAGACAAGAAGGAATGGCATATCACTTGCCCTCACTGTGAGGATGAGCATTACATGAACTTCCCGGATTCATTTGACTTAGAAGAAAAGGTATTCATATGCAAGAACTGTAAAGAGCCTATTGATGACGATGTAAGGCGCAACGGTAGATGGATAGACCAAGACGGTATGGTTTGGACTGGAAAGGTAAACCCTCGCTATGATGTATCAGGGTGGCACTTATCTCACTTGATGGCTACGAAGATAACCGCTAAGGAAATCATAGAAGATAGTTATGGCGATCAAGAGTATTTCCATAACTTCGTATTAGGGCAACCGTATAACCCTGGTGACTTAACTGTTTCAAGGACTACCATCCTTGATATTTGGACTCCTCAAGATTTAGTCACAGGAAATTACTATCTAGGGGTAGATGTAGGGAACGTGAAGAACTATGTTCTCGGTAGTGAAAAGGGAATCATAAAAGCCGGAAAGTTTACCGAATGGAGTGTCCTAGAAGATATGATGAAGCATTATAATCCTAAGCTAGTAATAGATGCGTTACCAGATAGTACAATGAGTAAATACTTTGTTAAGAAATACCGGAACGCTCTGATGTGGTACCCAATGGAGAATGCAAACAACCCACAGCTTGTCTATTGGTACGGAGAGAATGATAAGAAAGGTATTATCTATTCGCACAGGGATAGGAGCATCGATATGCTTATTGATGACATGGTACAAGCTAAGTTCTTGATTGGTGTACCGTCAAACAAAGACTTGGTAGAATACATTAAGCACTTTGAAACATTAAGGCGAGTCAAAGAAACAAACGCTAAGGGAATTGAAAGATATGTATGGGAGTCAACGACTGGAGTGGATCACTATTGTTTTGCAACTCTTTACTACAGGCTTGCTATTAAAAGTCAGAGTAACGGAGTGTTTATGTCTGATGCACCAAAGCCATACAACATTATTAACAACAACAAGGTAGGAGAATGGGATAATTACTTTGATAAACTAAAATACACCGATGAATAAAGAAATAACTATTTTGATGTCTGAAAAAGATGTAGAAAGGTGGAAGTATTTCCAAACAAATTACGAAAACTTTGTAACCCTTATAGACAACCGCGCATTTGATGTTGGATTCGGTAAAACAATAATGAACTTTGCTTCAGGGGATATGAAGAACGTTGTAAAGGAAGAAATTGTATGGCGGAAGTAGTTATACAGGTATAGACATTTGACTACTTCTATGTATATGAAGTATAATAGTATTATAAGCAGCTTTAACCGAACCACGGCGAGCAAGGATAATGTCCTTGTTTGCCTTTTTTTATATGAAACCAAACATTAAAGACCTAAAAGAGGAAGAATTAGTAAAACTTGTGGATAACAGGTACAAATCTTCCGAAACTTTGTGGTCTATCATTGACAAAACTTATAAGACCAACACTAGCTTTTACGATAACGAGCCAGACTGGGTTAAGAAAGTTCCTGCAATGGTACAGAAAACGTTATCAAACCGTATAACGTCTAACATGGAGTCAGTTATTAACTCAGTAATCGCTAATCCTCCTGGATTAAACTTTATCGCAGGAAGAACTACCGAAGAAAGTGAAGAACTAGCTCGGACACAAGAACGATTCTTCCTAAAGAAATATAACGAACGTAATGTTAAGGAAGATATGCGTATGGGCCTTAGAAACCTCTACTTTGGACGTTTGATGGTATTAAAGCCGTTTTGGAACCCTAAAATAGACGACTTTGACGTAAAAGCTATTGATCCAAGGAAGGTACGCTTCGCTAAGAACTCTACAAAGGAAGAAGAAAGTGAGTTTGCTATCGAAAAGGTAACAGATAACCTATGTAACCTACTTACTCGTTTCCCAGAAAAGAAAATAGACATTCTTGAAAAGTCAGGATTTACTGAAGAAACTATCAACGATGCGTTTATTGAAAACCCAGAAGTAGAATACGAAGAAGCATGGATCGGTGATTACCTTATCTGTAAGTACGGAACTATTATTCTCTCAAGAATAAGAAACCCTTACTGGGACTGGGATGGACTTCTTGTAACTGAAGAAGAAGAAGAACAACTTGAAAACCAAGAAGAAGGATTATCAAAGGATGCAAGACGGCAGTTGATGACAACTATTAAACTTGAACAAGAAACAAGAATCGGACAACAGAAAGAAGCTACTGAAAGAGAGTCTGAAAAGGAAGCCTACGGATCAGGAGAAAAGCCAGAAGGAATTAAGAAAGAAAGCGGTGAATTAGAAGGTGAAGAATCTATTGAACCAAACGAAGGACACTCAGAGCCAATTAGCTTTAAGTCTTATTACTTCAATTACTTTGACAAACCTCGTAAACCTTATGTATTTGCTACTATTCTTAATAACGAAAACCAACCTATCGGAAGAACAGACTTCATAACTCTATCTATTCCCTTACAAGAATCTATTGACCGGAGAAAGCAAGACATTGGACAGAACGCAGAGCTAATGAATGGAGTTACCAAAGTTGACTCTAGTGTTATGACAAAATCAGAAGCTCAGTCACTAGCATATCAAGCGAAAGGAATTATCTATGGTGACGGAGTCGTTAACGGAGTACAACGAGAGACTGGAGTAGCACTTCCCAACTTCATTATTGAAGATATGCAAGACTCTCGAAACGAGATCGATAACATCATGGCAGCATCTTCAGCATTCAGAGGTGAACGTGAAGGACAAGAAACTAAGGCCGGACGACTAGCACTTATACAACAATCATTTCTAAGACTGAACGAAATGGTACAGGTAGTAGATTATGTTTACTCTGAAACCTTCTCATGGTTCTATCAACTTGCTAAGACTCGATACACTGAACGTCACTACGCAAAGTGGATGGGAGAAGAAGGAGCAACGAAGATTATTGACCTTATTCAAGATGACTTTGAAACAGGAAGTGAAATTCAAGTAATTCCAGGTAAGACATTGCCAGTAGATACAGAGTTTAAACTTGAACGCGCACAGAGAGACGTTGATGCAGGACTTATCTCACCAATCGACTATATGGAAGAAGCAGGGTATTCAAACGCTCGTGACATGGCTCGTAACGCTCAACTGTTTAAGATCAACCCTAATGAAGCAGTAGGTATTTCCCCAGAAGAAATACAAAAACTTGCTCCTCCTCAAAAAGAAGAGAAACCGCCAAATGTAACGGTAAACTATAAGGATATGCCTGCGGATGCTCAAGTTCAGCTATTAGCTCAAATTGATATACAAGCTAATCCACAACTTATCCTCGCTGATAAACTAGCGGATAGAAAGGATAAGCAGAAAGAGATTGAGTTAAAAAGACCAGTAGTAAACGAGGAAGTAGACGTTACCAAAGAAACAGAGTAAAGAGTTTGACCGAAATGTCGTTAAATCTATTTAATAAAATAATTTGACCAAGTTAATTGATAGCAGTCTTATGACCAAGCAATCAATAATCAGTCTTAAAAATATTTATGCCAGTATACGAATCAGAAGTAGTAGATGCAGATACAGAAAAGGTAGAAGAACCTCAAACAGCCGAGTTACCGGCGGAAGAAGCAGAAAAACCTCAAGTTGAAACACCGGAACCAACCAATGAGGAAGAAGCTAAACAATCAGAAGAAGCACTAGAAGCAAAAACTGAAGATAACGGATTAGTTAAACTACCAGACGGTAGAGAACTTACACCAGAGCAAGTTAAAGATGAGTATTTAAGACTCAACTCAGACTACACTCGAAAATCCCAAAAACTCTCAAATTATGAGAAGGGAAACATTAACAACAATAATAAGGCTTACGAAGAAAAATCAGAGGAAGATTGGGTTCCCGAAACGTATGACGATCTATACGAAAACTTCAAACAGCGACAACAGAAAGAAGCTCAAGATGAATTACAGAAACATCAAGATATTCAAGACGATGTCTCTAGGCAATTAGAAGAATTAAAAAAACTAGACCCGTCACTTAACGATTCAGAACTATTTGGACACGCTATTAAATACGGATTCAAAGACCTTCCAAGCGCGCATAGTAATATGAAAGATATGCACCAGGCCATCAACAAGACTAAAGAAGATACAGTAAAGAACTTGCAAAAGAGAAATGCTGATCCTGTTAGTGGAGTTCCCGACTCAGGAAACTCAGTTGAAGGTAACGAGTACAATCCAGGTATTAGGAACATGAGCGCCGTTGATTACCTCAACAGCCTATAAATAATATATGCAATTTTCAGAAGCAGTAACAACAGTTACACGAAAAATGATTCCAGGAAAAGTTTACGATACAGTAACTTTAGGAACACCAGGTCTTATGACCTTTATGCGTACAGCAAAAGATTGGAGTACCGGTACTTCATACGCACCTGTTATCCAATACCAAGACACGACAAACGGTGGAAACACAGGAATCGCTAACCAACTTGACTCAGACCGACAAAACACTCGTGTTTCAATGGACTTCGAAGTTAAGATGGCTTACAAGCCAGTAGTAATTGCTGATATCGAAGCAACTCTTAACAGTGGTGACGAACAAATCGTTTCACTTATGGATACTGAGTTTGATACACAAGCAAAGTCATTACTTAACGTAATGTCAGAGAACCTATACGCAGGAAACGGTGTAGGTAACTCATGGGATTCACTAGCTAACGCAGCTTCAGACAGCACGCTTTACGCTACATACGGATCACTATCACGTTCAACATACCCATCAATCGATGGATATTACCTTGCAGGAGCAGGAGCATTGACTCTGGCAAAACTTGCAACTGGATTTGATGCAGTAAGTGTAGGAATGGATGAACCTTCAATCATTCTTACAACTAAGGCAGTATGGTCTACTTACGAATCTCTACTTACCCCAACACTTCGGTCTTCATTCCAGACATTTGCAGCTCCAAACTACGATCAGTACGGAATGCTTATGGATTCAAAGAATAACGCTTTCGGAACACAAGGGTTCAGAGCAATAACTTACCGAGGAACACCAGTTGTTAAAGATGAGCAAGTACGTTCAGGAAACCTTCACTTTGTAAACCAATCAGCCTTCGGGATGAAAGGAGTTAACATTAAAGGTCAGGACTACAGTAACCTTAACTTTAAGAAAACTTCTGATGCAACTCCAAAGGGAGTACCAGGAAACGTGCCTTCAGCAAAGGGATTCAACTTCCGAGTAATGAAAGCACCAGTTGACCAACTATCACAAGTTGGATACCTACTATTCGCAGGAAACTTTTGCTCAGCAAATCCTCGACTTCTAGGAACTATGGCATCAGTAACGTAATCCATAGATTATTAAAATAATGGGCGTAAGGCCCGACAAAGAACTATATGATTCGAATTTCATTTCAAGATGTTAATCAAACAACATCAGCACTAGGGCAATTAGCTCTAGGAACTCAAGCTAATACACCAGACGGTTCAACATGGGTATACGTTAAAGCAGCAGAAGCTATTGCTGCAGGAAACGTAGTAGTACCAGATGCAGCAGTTGGTGTTGACACAGTAAGTTCAGACACAGACCAACAAGGTCGTATTATCTACATTACCGAAGCAGGAGCAGGGTGGACAACAGACGCATTCGCAGGAGCTTACGGTGTAGTAGATGACGGGACAGGAGTTGGACAAGTTTTCCGAGTGGAAACAAATAACGCAACTACTCTTACACTTTACAAATCTACAGCGCTTACTACAGCTCTAGACGTTGCGGACTCAGATATTACTCTTACTTTCCCATTCACAGTGGACAAGTCAGCAGTAACATCTCCGAAACAAGGAGCTACTGGAATCTCTCAAGTTGCATTTGCAACAGGGGAATACGGATGGGTGTTAAAGAATGGTAACGGAGGAGTTATTGCAGGAGAAGCACTTGCACTAGGGGCAGGATTCACCACAGGTGATGACACTGAAGGACAAGTAATCAAGGCTGTAACGGCTGAAGGTTCATTTGACCATCAAAACCTAGGATTCTGTCGTGTTGTTAACGCAGCAGCAGATCAAAATACACTTGTTTACGTAAACATTTAAGTTTAAATTTTGGTAGTAAAACTCTATATGGGTTTTATTATCCAGTGTTGAAGCTGGCGAAAGGAAGTCGAAGCCTTTTGTTATTAAATTAAATTAAGAAAATCAATGACAAATCAAAATGATTTTAAGGTGGTAACTCTGAAGAACATAAGTGACTTTGAGTTTACACCTGCCTTGGGCGCAAAGTATGACGGTCGCTCAATCTTCGGAAAGGCGGGAGAACCTATTGCACCAGGGGAAGAATTACAATTCCCTTACCATGTAGGAAAACGTTTAGCTATAAACTTAGCAAAACAAATACAACTCAAAAAAATACCCGCTCCAGTTTTTGGAAAAGGTGATCCAACAGCAGAAGTAGCAGGGCATATCTTGAGTGATGAAACTATCAACGCATTAGTTTCAAAAATTCTAGTGAATGAGTATTCAGAAGAAAAACCAGTAACGGAAACTGAAACTGAAAAACTTATGAAAAAGTTTGAAGAATTAAATAAAACAGTCGAGTCACTTACTTCTAAGAAAATCTCACCAACAGGCTTCAAAAACAAACAAGAAGTTATTGCTGAATTAGAATCGAAAGAAATTCAACACGACAAACGGAAAACCAAAGACGAATTGGAAAAATTGCTCGCTTAGTAGCAAAAAAGCTAAGTTGTAGGCAATTTACAGGGTTCGATTCCCTGATTAGCTTATGATTGAAACATTAGAAAAAACAAAATTTGATACCTTAAAAGATATTGCAGACTTAAACGTTAAAGTTTCCGAAGCTAGAAATACTCTCTTAGAAATAGAAAAAGAAAAAGAAAGTTTTATAGCGGAAAGGGAAAAACAAACGGTAGTCAAAATAACTAAAGTAGTTAAAGAAAGTGAGGAAATGCTCTCTAAGGCGACTAATAACTACGAACAGGTAAATACACTAGTAAGAGTGGTTACGGGCTATACGGAGTCAATTAGAGAAGCTCACGAGGACTTGAAAGTACTAGTGAAAGACTATAGCGAGAAAAACACGCTCTGGGAAAAGAATTATGAGAATCAAGTTCATAGCCTTTCTCATTTAGAGAAAAAAATCAACGATGATAAGAAAGCTCTAAAAAAAGAATTTAGTGAATTAGAAAAACAAAAAGAATTGCTAGGTAAACAAAGAATAAAACTTGAAGACGAAAAGGAAACTATTAAAAGATCAATCAAAAGACTTAAAAAAGGAAAAATATGAACGCACCACAAGATCAAAACAGAGTATACGCAAGGCTAGGGGTACTGAATACAGACGGCGTTACATTAGTACCAATAGCAATCGATGAAAGTACAGGAGCAATGCAAACATCATCAACAGCAACAATATCATTTACGATGACTGCAATCAGTCCGAGAGATGACAATAGAGTTACTTGTATGATGTTTAAAGGAACAGATGGATTAACATATCCTTGGGTAGTCACCTCGGAAGGAAAAATTTTAATTGAAGAATAATATGGCACAAGCACCACGAGACGAAAATAGAGTACCGGCAATGTTATTTGTCGGTTCAGACGGACTTACTTATCCGGCACAAGGAGATGAAGAAACAGGTAAACTAAAAGTAGTAGGAGGAACTCCATCACCTCAAACAATTGCTGATACAGGAACAGTAATTAACTTAGGAAACGTAGGAGGAAACCTCTGCAACATGGCAAGTGCTAATGCCACAGCAACCTACACACTTACAGGTTCAGTAGACTTTGGAAGTTCATTGATTCTCATTAACAGAGCAACAGCACCGACAATTACAGGAGCAACAAACATTTTAGGTTCAGACTTTATCGCTAACACTGATATGTATTTACAAGTATTCAACAACGGTACACGAGTCGAGTACTGGTTAGAACAAATAGCAGCGTAATATGTTAGGTCTAATGGGAAAACTATATGACCGAAGAAGAATCATTCTTAACTTGTTTAAGGGGATTTTAGATAAGTTTTCAGGAGCAGTAGCAGGGTATTCATTACGAAGACTTTCTAAGTGGAAGATACAGCTACCTTCTGAAATAGTAACACCTCTTTTAGCTCTTTCACTACGATATGTAGTCGTTGGATATACAGGTGCAGTTGTACGAGTAAGACGTTCAAGTGATAATGCCGAGTTAGATTTTAACCCTACAGAAATAACAGACGGAACGCTAACAACATGGACTGGTTCTGGAGATGGATTTGTAACAAAAATATACGACCAAAGCTCTGGGGATAACGACATGGTTCAACCAACAGCATCTCTACAAGGGATAATTGTAGATGCAGGAGTACTAAATACTGAAGGGGGAAAACCTATTATTCATAGAAGTGCTAGTAATGGCGGAGGGTATCTTTCGACCTTCCAACCTAATGACGGGGCGACTGTTAAAGGGATGTTTTACGTTGGAGATAATAACGGAAAAAGCTCAGACATTTTGGGCAGCGCAACAGGCGGGCCAGATT
>Ga0306910_1000750_pt1 | contig 13376 bp, 15 predicted proteins | sample AntRauMFilla2698_FD_190438 | JGI IMG/M metagenome (GOLD analysis project Ga0306910, IMG submission 190438) | Saline lake microbial communities from Rauer Islands, Antarctica - Metagenome Filla 2 #698 (v2) (version 2) | ecosystem: Environmental > Aquatic > Non-marine Saline and Alkaline > Saline ... | reverse complement strand
AGAGCGCAGTTAACCATGTCTGGAGGCGAGGAAGACAATTTCGAGAAAGGTCAGGCGGTATTAATAAAGGATGGCACAAACGGCTACTCCATTAGAAATATTTACGATGTTGATTCTGCCAATAATGAGCTTGACTTAAACTTTAACCTTGGTAGCGCTCCGGCATCCGGCGTTAATCTTGGCAAGGCGGTTCTATATAAGCCAGCGGCAAGTGGACACCCTTCATTTTCAGCATGGCTTTACGTTGCAAATGGCGGGGCAATTCAATCAGTAGCAGGCTGTAGAACTAGCTCAATTGAGATAGCTGCAAACTCAGGCGAGCAAGCAGAAATCAACTTCTCTTACGAGGGGTCAAAGTTTTACTACAATCCGATAGTTATTAGCTCTTCAAACAAATACATAGACTTCAATGAGGGCGGCGTATCTTCAGCGGTATCACTTACCGAAAAAGTATACAAGAACCCGCTTGATCTTGCTAGGGCAATAGAGACTGCCATGGACGCGGAGGCGACTGCAGACATAAGTGTTAGCTATAGCTCAACAACTGGTAAATATACTATCGCGAGTGACGGGGCAACTTTTGAACTTGAATGGAGCACAGGCTCTAACGCCGCAAACTCCATTGGTGAGACACTTGGCTTTGTTGTTTCGGCGGATGACACTGCGGCGACATCTTACGCTTCTGACGCTGGCATCGATCTTGGCGCTGAATACACGCCAACTTATGACGATGCTACAAACTTAATTGTCAAAAACGCCGAGTTAATGATTGGCGATTACTCAGACAATATTTGCAAAGAAGCTGCAAACGTAAGTTTTTCAATATCAACTCCCACCGAGGAAGTCTCAAACATTTGCGCTGAAAGTGGCGTTGAAGAAAAGATTATTGTTTCCAGGGAAGTAACAGCTTCAACAACTTTAATTCTAAGCAAGTACGAATCAAACATATTCGACAAGTTTGTTAATAACGAAAAAACTCCGGTTATGTTTAACTTTGGGCAAAAATCAGGTGGCAACTGGGTTGCTGGTAAGTGCGTAAACATTTACATGGCAAACGCTTCAATCACTAACTACAACGTGACGGGCGACTCATACGCTCAAGTGGAATTAAGCTTCAAAGGTTATATCACTAGCGAGCAAAAAGACATTTATATCAACTTTATATAAATCCAAAAAGGGGGACACTTTGGAAGATTTAAAAGAAGAGGTTAAGGGCGGTTATATAAAATTCAGATATCCGAACCCTATTGAGGCCATGCACTTCGTTGGGGAATGTAAGCTAGGCGACATGGAGATGGATAGCTATAAAAAGATAGCGTTCATTTGCGAAAACCTTGGAAGAGTTATTACAGAGGTTAAGGTTAAGAGAGGCAAAGAGAGCTTAGAATCTTACGATCAGTTAACCAGCGACATGGATTATCTGAAACCAATTTCAAGAATTGGAAGCAAGATTTACGGCCATATATTAGAGGCCTACGCAAAGGAAGATTAGCGTCCGAGGCAATGAATTTTTACCTTAACAATATAAAGGTAGATCAAATCAAGGTCTTGGACGATAAGCACAAAAACGATTTAAAGCGAATTCAAGAAGAAATTCCGCTTTATTTTGAGTTTGTTGAAATGAAAAATTTTGGAATAGCTGTGAGCGCTGGCGATTTGGATTTTAAAAGATACAAAACCTATTGCGCATTTCAGAGGGAGTTGAACACGCGTGGCAAATGATAAGTTAATCTTTGACATTCTAAAAGGTAAAGACACCTTAAAAGTTGGAGTTAAGGAAAACGCCACGCTTGTCAAAAAACTTTCATCTGAAATAAAGAAAAGCTTTAGTATTGCATCATTCACCGGAAATTTGGCCGCCAATGCAGTGGCTTCTTTTGCTGGAGTGTTGAGGCAAGGACTTTCAAATTCAATAGACTTTGGCAAAGGCATTGCTGAAATAAACTCCATACTACCAAGAAACGAGAAGCTCACAAAGAAAAGCGAGAAGGCGATTCTGGGGCTTTCTTCCACGTTCGGGTTAAACGCTCAGACTCAAGCGAAGGCCTTTTATAATATCGTCTCCGCGGGTGTCGAGGGTACTACAAACCAGTTAGAAACCTTAAGAGTTGCCAACGAGGCGGCGGTGGCAGGCCTTGTAAATATTGATACTTCCGCAAGGGCGTTAGTCTCATCCGTCAACGCTTACGCTAGCGCAGGAGAAACCGCTACATCTATCAGCGATAAACTATTTCAGGCCGTAAAAGATGGCCAAACAACATTTGGAGAACTTGCTGACACCGTGGGGCGTGTGGCCCCCCTTGCTAATTCAGCAGGCCTTGAGTTTAGCGAGATGGCCGGAACTCTGGCATTTTTAACTAAGTCTGGCATAAATACTGCTCAATCCGTTACAGGCCTAAGACAAACGCTTTCTGGAATCATTAAGCCCACATCTGAAGCAGTAGCGGAAGCAAAGAAATTAGGAATTGAATTCAGCACAGCGGGCATAAAGCAAGCGGGGGGGTTCGCCGAATTTCTAAAGCTAATAAAAGACCGGAGTAGGGGCTCTACTGATTCTTTGGCCAGGTTATTTGGAAGTGTTGAGGCCTTAAACGCTGTACTTGCTATAACTAACGGAGACTTTGACGATTTTAACAAAGTACTCGAAAACAACCGCGATAGCATGGGATCAACCGCAACCGCCGCCAAAGAACTAAAGGGAACCTTAGATTTTAAACTTAGCCAAGCCTCGCAATCACTCCAAAACTTAACCACTTCATTCATAAGTGATATGACTCCGGCCATGTTTAAGGCCGCCGAAGTCGCAGCGGATTTCTTTGGATTTTTAGCTGGAGACGAAGAGCCTAAAGGGCTAAAGGCAGCTCAAAAAGAATTAGATGAATTAATAGCAAAAAAGGAAGGATTCACATCTGGCGATGGCGGGATACTTAAAGCGATATTCGGTGGAGTGGACCCCTCCATTGTAGAACAAACAAACAGGGCCATAGAGCAACAAACAAAGCTTGTAACTGAATTACAGCAAGCCAAGGCGGCAAATGGTAGCAGAAATCCAAGCGCTAATGGTGGATTGCCTGAAACGGTGGACGCTGAAAACGATCCAAAAGTTTTACAAGAAAAGGCAGTTCAGGCAAAGCTTTTAGAGTTGGGGCAAGAATTCGCTATGACTCAACAAGAACTTGCTATTGCAAAAAGGGAAATAAATGGAGAGCAAAGGGCCGGCGACCTGGAAAGAATACAGGCGTTTGAGACTTCAAAGCTAGAAGCAACCATAAATGCAAAAGAATTAGAGATCCAGGCCATTGAGGACTCTGTGGAGAGAAAAAGAAAGCTCGCTCAGTTTGAAATAAAGGCCGAAACGGAAAAGACAAAACTCATAATTAAACAAAAACAAGAGCTGGCAGCGCGAGAAGATCAGATATCAAGCTCCAGATTAAGAGCAACTGAAAACTTTTTAAGTGCTGGAATTAGTCTGGTAAAGCAAGGCTCAAAAGAGCAAAGAGTTTTACAATCCGCTCAAGCGGTGGTTAGCACATACACGGCCGCAACACAAGCGCTTGCATCACCTCCCGGCCCTCCCTTTACAATACCTTTAGCGGCTTCAGTAGTGGCTCAGGGTATTGCCAATGTCGCCAGAATAAACTCTCAAAAATTTGCAGATGGCGGCGTTGTGGGCGGGACTTCTTTTACAGGCGACAAGGTTCCGGCCTTTGTCAATTCAGGAGAGGCAATTTTAAATAAGCAACAAGGAGCGGAAGTTAGCGCTGGACTAAAAGAAAATAAAGGGCTTAGCGAAAAGATTGACGAGCTGATCAGAGTTATTAAATCTCAACCCGTGATATTGCAAATAAATGGAAACGAAATAGCGCGAGCGGTTAGAGATAGCCAGCTCGGAGGGTTTCAACTCGGATGATAAAGTTTTTTAAAGATAATTTTGTTGAAGGGGCAAATCTAAGCGCAAGCACAGAAAATGCGCAATTCCCTCTAGTTAACTTGCAAGACGATAGACGTTCAAAGGTTTACCGATCAACAGGCAGTAGTGCCACAGTGGTTTTTGACTTACAGACAACGGAAGACATTGATTCCATCATTCTAGCTCCCAATAAGATTGATGGTTTTAATTTGTTGTCCCCCATAACAATTGAGGCAAACGCCACAGACTCATGGGGATCCCCCGCGTACTCCACGACATTATCAAGTATTGATGACGTTCATGGAATAGCTTACAAGCTTCTAAGCGCACCGGAGTCCTACAGGTTTTGGCGTTTGTCTCTTTCTGGGACCTCCTATGTTGAGCTTGCTTATGTATACATTGGCAAAGTGACCGAACTTGATAACAATCGCAGTATATCCTTTGGATGGGGCTATCAAGAAGACGACCTAAAAAATGAAAGCGAGAATGTCTATGGACAAAAGTTTGTAGATGAAATAATTCAACGTAAGAAGATACAATTTCAACTGAACGCACTAGATAAAGACAATATGGACAAGATTTTCAAGATCTATGACGAGCGACGAACCACTAAGCCCTTTTGTCTATTTATTGGCGACGATAACATGATAAATAATTCAAATCGCTTTAAGTTGGTTTGCTATATGAATAATAAACCACGGATAACCAATAACTTTTATGCTCACTACTACCTATCTATTAACGTAGAGGAGGCGCTGTGAATCTAAAAGTTGAACCATTACATACAACGCTTTCACAGACTATCACATGGGATAAAAACTCAAGGGCCATTTTAGGTGGCATTAGGCCATATATCTATATCCACAATGCTCCAGTCGGTACATTTACTTTTGAAGTTAAAAAAGGAAGTGATGTTATTGCCAGTAAGTCCTTTAGTTCAAGTGAAGCGAAATCAGATATGGACACCACTGATAATTATATCCACATGTGGAAGGCCTTGCAGTTTGACAATCCCGTAGCGATCAATAAGGGAGAATACACGGTTGAAATGAGTGCCAGCGGGTATACATATTTAAGTGATAGTTTTGTCGGGTGGATAAAAGAATATGAAAACTTAATCGCAAATGGCTCCTTTGGTACTAACGAGCCTTTAGCGGTGCAATTATGGGTTTATAAAGATGACTAGAGTTTTTAATTTTAACGATGGATTTACTAGCTCTGCAACACCTACAGACTTAAGTGGCGGCGCTGAAGTTGTGGCGACTCAGAGCATAACTGCGAGTGGAACTATAACTTTAGATAGTGCCAAGAATCAATTACTGCAAGTCCAAGGCGACGGGGCGGCGGTGTCGACGTCGATTACTCCATTCGGAACTACACCGCCCAGTAACGGGACAGAAATAACAGTGATGGGCATGCACGCCACAAACACCGTAAAGTTAACTTACAACGACAATGATAACGGAATCCTTATGAATGGCCCAAGCATTGAGTTGGGATTTAGGGACACCGTAAACTTCATATTTGTAACAGCACAAAATAGATATGTTGAAACTGGAAGAAACCACTAATGAGTTATGCTGACTTTAAAAAACAGACCAGATCTAGAAAGTTTGTTTTGGCGCATATAGATCCAAAACATAACCTAAAGGTTTTTGAAGTTCATTCTGGTAACGTCTACAAGAAGTCAGTCAATCACTACGTAATAGGATTAAAAGAAGATGACACCGCGTTAAATGAGGCCTCAAGTTTGGGAGCAATCAGCGCGGGAGAGTTTTTCTATGACCACGAGGCGGGAATTGTTTACCTAGAAACAGTCGATAACGACAATCCAAACACCCACTTTATAACTGCCACGTATCGCAAGTTCTATTCAAATATTCCCACAAACCATCTAACCCACAACTTAAATGGTGGCAAAGTGGTTGAGCACGAGGCAAGACTTGCCTCCGGCGGCGAAACAACGCAAGCACTAGATAATGCCGATCAGATAGGTATTGCCCTAGAGACAAAATCCAATATCTCACTGATTAACAGCGACGGGGGTTTTGATGAAATTTTTGATGCGTTTCAATGGGAAAACGCAAACATTAGTATCCACTCATGGAATGACAACTTAAACGAAACTGACGCCTTAAAGATATTTAGCGGTATTATCACAGATAAGAAGTACGACACAAATAAGATATCTTTTAATGTAAACGACTACACTTATAATCTAAGAAGAAAGATCTCCTTCAATAACTACACCGATGCGGATGGCGAACTAAGTGATTCAGACATAAACAAACCAAAGAAGATTATTTACGGTCAAGTTGACGGTTTAAAATTGGTTGGCGCTGACAAGGTAAAGGGCGGCTACTCCTTGTCTGGAAGCATAAGTGGAAGCTTTGGCTCTACAACTATTACGGGTTTAAACTTTTTATCAGAAGTCTCACCGGGGGATAAGATCATTTTGGACCTTAAAACTACTTATGAGTTTGGTGTTGAATCTATAGAGTCTAACACTAGCTTAACTATATCTGAAGAACTAGGAGTTTCATTTAGTAATGAGGCCGGAAAGGTTTTACCTGAACGATCATATAGAAATAAAAATAGAAAATGGTCTGTATCGGGACATAAACTCAGGTCCCCAGCGCCTTTAATAACACAAGTTTTTAACAATCTAAGATTAGAACTTGATGACACAACAGACCTTTTTGCAGGTGATACCGTATTTATAAATGGAGAGGCCAAAGAGCTTAGGAGAGTTAGTTCCGATTTAATTGTTTTGACTTCGGCCATGCAGACAACACCCAACGTTGGCGATAGCGTCAATAAACAACCCATAAACGCGCTGTATTTCAAGGGGCGGGAGTTTGTTTTCAATAGGGATTATTCGATTACAAACACCTCTGACCATTGTTATATAGAATTTACGGATGACGCTGAATTTAACATAGCTCGCCCAAAAGTGTTAAGCGGAAGCTTTACTTTTACAAACGGTTCTCGAACAGTCACAAAATCTGGCGGTAATGATTTAACCGTAAACCTATCTCCTCGCGATTGGATTAGAAGCGATGACATAACACATGTGACATATTACGAGATTTTAAGCATTGACGATGAGGACACGCTAAAACTAAGAGTAGCTTACGCTGGATCAACCGACACCAGCACGGGCACGAAAATTAAAAAACCTGATTATATTGGCGATGACGCGTTAGTTTCATGCGACTGCTACGGCAAGGAAGACGCTAGTGGTAACTGGATCAAAAACGCGTCTAGGGCGGTAAAAGACCTACTTTCAAATGTCTCTATAACAAACATTAACACCGCTACCTTTGATAATGCTGACAGCGAATCACAGCATGTATTAAGCCTCGTACTAGACAAACAAGAAACCGCCAGAAATGTCATAACTAAAATTAATAAATCTATGTTTGGATCTCTTTATACTAGCACGAGCTTTGAGGTTTGTTTTAGCGTCTTAAGCAGTGATAAGCCTTCAACCCTAGAGTCAATTAGTGACCATGACCTTAACAGCCCCATGGAGCCTGTTACAACTAGAAATAATATTGTAAACAAAACCATATCCCATTACAGACACTTTGAGGTTGACAGGTTTTCCGGTGAATCTGGTTTTAAAAAATATGAATTTGAAAGCGACTTCGTAAATAGAACTAGCGGGATCGACAAAACAGACATTATTGATCTTTATTTATATGACGATATTTCATCGCAAATAATCACACAAAGATACCAGCTTTTTAATTCGCTATCTCAGTCAATCGTGAGAGTTAAGGCTCCTTTGGCGTTTATAGAGAATAGTCTGAATGATAAATTTTGGATCAACTTTAGGCGCATGTATAAGCGATTTGGGCAAGATGCACGACAGAAAATTGGCATCATCTCTAAGATTACAAAATCATATGATGGAGTCAGTCTAGAGTTCTCGGATTTGGGCAATTGGTTCGCCAGAGTTGCCAACATAACGACCGACAATTCTTTAGATTTTGCCAATGCTGGCGACTCTGAAAAGATGGTTAATGGATACATAGTAGATAACGACAACGAGCTGCCAGACACAACAAGTTCCGAAAGCTCAAACTGTAATTTAATAGGATGATATGTCATTTTTAACAATACCTAGTTCTATCATTCAGGTTGGTAAAGCGATTAAAGCTGAGTTGTTTCAATATCACATTAAACCAAGCCTTGATGATTTAAACACTCGAACCGCCTCGCTTGAGTCTAATCAGGGGCAGGTCGTAGTATTTGATGGGTTGGTTAGAAACGCTGCAACACTCGAAGCGGAAGGCTCAGTCACAGGCCTCTCAATTTACCGCGCAACCCAAAATTTTACACTTTCAGATTGTAAGATCGGGATATTTAACACTGGATCTCTTACTGGAAAAATCGAAATCAATATAAGAAAGGCGTCCTCACTTGACGACACGGCGGCGGTGAGTGTTTTTACCACGCGCCCATCAATATCTTATTCAGGTGCCAGCAACTTTGACGAATCAACAAATGCGGTTTTTGACACAAACAATGATGATCTTGTGGACGGCGATTATTTATTTTTAGACATAACCGAGCTTCCAAGTAACGGAAGTATTGGGAAATTTTCAATATATTTGGTGGGTGAAGTATGACAGACATAGTAATTCCTTTTAATTTTCAGCCTGTGAGCGTTTCGGTAAAAACATCGAGCTACACAATACCAGCGGGAAAGTATGCTTACGTCACTGCCAATGCCATCGGTAGCGCTACGTTTGAGATTGGTGGCGCAACGGCATTGAGTGGTAGCTCCACAACACAAACCACAAATACAAGTAGCGCTCTTAGGTATGGCACCGGCAGGGGGGGTGCCTATACAACGGAAAGACATTTACTGTCAGGTTATGTAAATAATGACCTTGCACGTGATCCACACGGAGACGCCTTTGGTTATGCTTCAAAGACATTTAACGAGGTTGCCACCGCATCCTATTGGCTCCCCGCTGGTACTGTAATATCTGGCTCTGGCACATGGCGAGCAACCGTCTCATTATATAATGAATTAACATAGGAGTTTTTATGTTTTTAATCGCATTACTTGCAGTTTTTGGAAACGGATTTCAATATCAAAACAGCTTTGAGCTTTGCAAGGAAATTAACTTTAAACCTGCCAAGTGCGAACACCACCTAAAGATGGTCAAGGCAAACCCAAAATCAAAACACTACAAGGATTAAGTAAATGAGATTTGCATCTATCTTGATTTTATTAACACTTCTTCCGCTTTTAACTTTTGGTGTAGGGCCAAGTCTCACAACTCATCACTTAGAGCTGATAACTACAAAACTTTCTAATCAAGACATTACTATAACACCCACGGGCACGGGCGATTTAGTTTTAAAGGACTATAATGGCGTACTTAAGGCATCTTCTGGAACTGTTAGCGCTGGCAATATTGATCTCTCTAGCGAAGTCACAGGGATTTTGGGAATTGTAAATGGCGGCGTTCCAGAACCGGGGGCTAATGGCCAAATACTTACGCTAGATGTGGGTATCCCGAAATGGCTCAACCCCCCAGTATCAACAACTTTAGACACGAAAGGCCAAATACAAGGTTACTCAACAGAAAACGCAAGCCTAGGACCATGTACAGATGATCAAATACTAGTTTATGATGCAGTCGAAGCGACAGGGTGGAAATGTTCTGCACTGCCATCATCAAGCCCAACTACAACACAAGGCGACTTAATCCTGCGAGGTGCTGCGAATGATGAAAGGTTGCCCATCGGAATCGCTGGGAAAATCCTAACATCGAATGGCACTAGCGCTGCGTGGGACGATGCTCCAGCGGGCGCGGCAAAGATTTGGAATATAATTGATGATTCTAGCTTTGAAAAAGGCACCTACGGAACTTGTAGCTCAGCGGGCTCGGCAGTTACTTCATGTGCAGCGATTGACAGAACAACACAAATTAAACCGATTGATAAAAAGATTTTTAAAATAGATGCTGATACATCTGACACATTAACATGGACGCATAATATAATAAGTTCAGATTATGCTAACACTAAAATGCTGGCAGGCTGCCAAGTATCAGCAGACGCAGCGACTTCGAACGTTACTATCAAGGCACTGGTTGACGACGTTGAGCAATGGAACCTAGACGTTCCGAGTGATGGTGTGGAAAGAGATTACTACTTCCCTACAGTCGGCGGCGACACTGATTTTGACATAGTTGTAAGCGGAACAGCTGGCGATGGTGATACAATTAAGGTTGATAACTGCTATCTTGGCAGGGTTCCAATTGGATATATTCAAGATGTGAGTCAAGCTCATTTTGTAGGAAGTGTTCATTTCGATGACACTGGTTGCGTTTGGTCAAGAACAAGCGCAACGTACGGCACTATGACGGCGACAAGTTGTACTTCAGACACGCCAATAGGCAGCATCACAGTACCAACGCCTAACACTGCAAGCATTACAATTCCAAACGCCAGAACAGATGGAACTTATCATGTAGAGACTCAAGGACTGCTGTACAACTATAGCAATACGGGCATTTGTCATTTTAGTCTGTCTACCAGTTCTAATCATGAGAATCAAGGAGTTGTTTGGGTCGCATCGGCGTCAGATGCCAATAGAGCGGCTAGTTCGCTCGCTGGGGATTTTAAATTTTCCTCAAGTGGCGACAAGTCCGTTAATATTATTGCAGCTAACCAAAATACCGGTACAGAGTGCAGGGCACACGGAAACGGCAATATTTCAAGAAAATGGAGCGTCCACTTTTTCCCCGACTCGACTAACTCTATTGTTCAGCAAGAAAAAGAGTTAACTGCTAAGACTGCGAATGTTTTTGGAGCAGAAATAGCGGGAGACGGGGTGGTGACGGGCGACTCATACAACTTTATAAATGGGGATTGTACCGTTACATCCACATCTCTTTACACTTGTCAGCTAAATGACATGAATATTAGCAATGGGCTGCTTTGCTCCACCGGAATCCTGAATGCCGACAAGACTATAAATTATGGTGGCCCCCTTAGTGCTTCCCAGATAACTTTCTTGGTCAAAGATTCGGGAGTCAATACGCCATCTCCCTTTGATATAACTTGTATTAAGCATGACGCCGACCTTAACAAATCCATTAAAGTCGACGGTCACTTTTTAGCGAGTCAGATTAAAGGTCTTGAGATAAAACTCGATGACTCTAAAATGTTTAAAGACAATAATTTAGCATTCAGTGAAGCTGAGAGAACTGTAACTACTTCTACTTTTGGGAGTCTTTCGGGTTCTAATAAGTGGACTGGAGGAGTACTAGCTCCCAATGGGAAGATTTATGGGATTCCTCATAACTCTACAGAAATCCTAGAGATTGATCCTGTAGCCAAAACGACTTCTACTTTCGGAAGTTTAACTGGTACCGGCAAGTGGGTTGGAGGAGTACTAGCTCCCAATGGGAAGATTTATGGGATTCCTCATAACTCTACAGAAATCCTAGAGATTGATCCTGTAGCCAAAACGACTTCTACTTTCGGAAGTTTAACTGGTACCGCTAAGTGGTTCGGAGGAGTACTAGCTCCCAATGGAAAGATCTATGGGATTCCTTTTGGCTCTACAGAAATCCTAGAGATTGATCCTGTAGCCAAAACGACTTCTACTTTCGGAAGTTTAACTGGTACCGGCAAGTGGGTTGGAGGAGTACTAGCTCCCAATGGGAAGATTTATGGGATTCCTTTTGACTCTACAGAAATCCTAGAGATTGATCCTGTAGCCAAAACGACTTCTACTTTCGGAAGTTTAACTGGTACCGTTAAGTGGTACGGAGGAGTACTAGCTCCCAATGGGAAGATTTATGGGATTCCTCGTAACTCTACAGAAATCCTAGAGATTGATCCTGTAGCCAAAACGACTTCTACTTTCGGAAGTTTAACTGGTACCGGCAAGTGGTACGGAGGAGTACTAGCTCCCAATGGAAAGATCTATGGGATTCCTTTTGGCTCTACAGAAATCCTAGAGATTGATCCTGTAGCCAAAACGACTTCTACCTTCGGAAGTTTAACTGGTACCATTAAGTGGTTCGGAGGAGTACTAGCTCCCAATGGAAAGATCTATGGGATTCCTTTTGGCTCTACAGAAATCCTAGAGATTGACTTTAAGAACAGGGATGGATTTAAATCATTTGATTCGGCCCTGTCCCCTTACTACAATAAATTTTAATTGGAAAATACAGAATGACTCAAAAGGCTATTGGAAAAAATTAAATAATCAAGGGATGAAAGTGGAAGAACTAATAAGGCAAGAAGCTAAGCATAGCGCTGAATTCAGAAATGAAATGAGACGAGAAGTTCGAGAGATGCGCGGAGATATAAAAGAGCTTCACAGTAAACACTCAAGACTTGATGGAAAACTCGCGCTTATCGTTGCAGTCATTTCGGGCGGCGTTTCTTATCTTGCTAAAAAAATGGGGATAGGATGAACATCATTGCGAAAGGGAAGATTAAAGAGCTTGATTGTCAGTGCAAGTCATCAAAATGTTTTTACACGCTGTATACAACTGAATCGCAAGACAGCCACGCGGCGATGCTTGAAGAGTATGGCAATAGAGTTTTTATGACTAGTGCCTATCGCTGCCAAGAGCATAATGAAACCGTTGGCGGCGCTGATACGTCAAATCATTGCCTAGGCGATGCGAGGGATTACACCGCTCAAGAGCTTGATCGGCTTTATGCGATTGCTCAGAAGCATTGGAAGTTTGTAAAAAAATATAGAAAGTTTATCCATTGCGATAACCGCAAACGGGATGAATTATAACAAGGAGAGTTTATGACTGAATTAGCAAGTATTCAAAAAGGCGAAGGTAAATTAAAGCTTGAGATTAAGGACGGCAAAGTTCTTTTTATCGTCGGCTACGACGGTAAGCAGGCCGATGCTGAATTAAAAATCAGCCTTGGAGTTGAAGAGTACGCCGAAATGCTTAAGAAAGCGATACCAGGCACGATTGACGACACTGTTATTGATTTACTTGTCGCAAGCATGAAGTAATGCAAGCTTTACTAAAACCGCTTATGAAGTATTTGGTTTATCCCCTCGCAGCTAAACTTGCGGGGTGGGTTTATCAAAAATATATGCAAAACCAAATTGAAGACAACGAGGCGGAACTAGCAAAACAGAGAAAGGTTTTGTTTGCGTCGATAGCAAGGGCAGAAAATGATGAGGAACGTATTAATCTTAGTCGTGTGCTTGCTAAGCTTTCTCGCGGCGAGTTGTAGGGTACAGGCACCGAGAAGTTATTTTAACCGACCTGAAATACCGCCCGCGATTAATAGCGAGTGTTATGGCCATCAAGACGGTGAGCGAGTAGACACGACAAATTGGATAAGTGTTAGCCCAGAGAATTACGAAGTCTTGGAAAGTTACTGGGCCGACAAGGAAAACAGGCTTTATTTTTGTTTGAAATACGGGGATTGTAAATAAAGGAGAGAGTTA
>Ga0306910_1000746_pt1 | contig 13411 bp, 6 predicted proteins | sample AntRauMFilla2698_FD_190438 | JGI IMG/M metagenome (GOLD analysis project Ga0306910, IMG submission 190438) | Saline lake microbial communities from Rauer Islands, Antarctica - Metagenome Filla 2 #698 (v2) (version 2) | ecosystem: Environmental > Aquatic > Non-marine Saline and Alkaline > Saline ... | reverse complement strand
TTAATCAATAATTTTGGTTACAACACCGGCACCTACAGTACGTCCGCCTTCGCGAATAGCAAAGCGCAAGCCGTCTTCCATAGCTACTGGTTGAATTAATTGCGCGGTGAATTTGATGTTATCGCCCGGCATTACCATCTCTACGCCCTCGGGAAGATGAACTTCGCCGGTTACGTCAGTGGTACGGAAGTAAAACTGTGGTCGGTAGCCTTTGAAAAACGGGGTGTGTCGCCCGCCTTCTTCTTTGCTCAATATGTACACTTCGCACTCAAACTTCTTATGCGGTGTTACACTTCCCGGCTTACACAGTACCATTCCGCGCTCAAGCTGCTCTTTGTTGATTCCACGAAGCAGAATACCGGCGTTATCACCAGCCTGTCCTTCGTCGAGCATCTTGCGGAACATCTCAATTCCTGTTACCACGCTCTTCATTTTGTCTTCGTTGATACCTACAATATCAACTTCCTGATTCACTTTGATTACACCACGCTCAATACGTCCGGTGGCAACGGTTCCACGACCCGTGATTGAGAATATATCCTCAACCGGCATCAAAAACGGCTTGTCAACATCACGCTGTGGTGTTGGGATTTTGTCATCCACCGCTTCCATCAGCTCAAGAATCTTCTCAACCCACTGCTCTTCGCCATTCAGGGCGCCCAGGGCTGATCCTGCTACGATTGCCGCATCGTCTCCGTCAAATTCATACTTCTCCAGGAGCTCACGAACTTCCAGTTCTACCAGCTCTAAGAGTTCTTCATCATCCACAAGGTCAACCTTGTTCATGAATACCACCAACTGTGGCACACCAACCTGACGGGCAAGCAAGATATGCTCGCGGGTCTGTGGCATTGGACCATCAGTGGCAGCTACTACCAAAATAGCACCGTCCATCTGTGCAGCACCGGTAATCATGTTCTTCACATAATCGGCGTGACCGGGACAGTCAACGTGGGCGTAATGACGCTTGTCGGTTTCATACTCAACGTGAGCCGTAGCAATGGTAATTCCACGCTCGCGCTCTTCGGGAGCGTTATCAATATCTGCGAACGCCTTAGCCATTCCACTGCCGTATTTCTCGTGCAGCACTTTGGTAATAGCTGCCGTCAGCGTGGTCTTGCCGTGGTCAACGTGACCAATCGTTCCAATGTTTACGTGTGGTTTGCTTCGATCAAAGGTTTCTTTTGCCATAATCTTACTCTTAACTTTTTAGGCTTTATCTTCTAAAATTTCTTGTGCTACGTTGTCTGGTACAGGATCATATCGTTCGAACTCCATAGAGTAAACGGCACGTCCCTGTGTTGCAGAACGCAAGTCGGTTGAATAACCGAACATAGATGAGAGAGGCACATATGCCTTAACCTCTGATCCATCAGGATTATTATCCATACGCTCAATGATACCACGTCGGCTGTTGAGGTCACCTATAACATCACCCATGTAATCCTCGGGCGTTACTACCTCTACCTTCATGATAGGTTCGAGCAGAATTGGCTTTGCTCTTTTTGCCGCAGACCGGAAACCGGCTTTAGCACAAAGCTCAAAACTCAAAGCATCGGAATCAACATCGTGGTAGGAACCATCGTAAAGACGGAACTGTATTCCCTCTACGAGATATCCGGCACGAATACCTTCTTCCATTGCGGCTTTGAAACCTTTTTCTACAGATGGAATAAATTCACGAGGAATGTTACCACCTTTAATTTCGTCGAGGAATTCAAATCCTGTGTGGCCTTCCATCGGGATCATTTCAAACTGAATATCAGCAAACTTACCCTTACCACCTGACTGCTTTTTGTAAATTTCGCGATGGTCGATTTGCTTAGTAATAGCTTCACGGTAAGATACCTGCGGGGCACCAACGTTCGCTTCTACTTTGAATTCACGCTTGAGGCGATCAACAATAATTTCGAGGTGAAGCTCACCCATTCCGGCAATTGTAGTCTGACCAGTTTCGTCATCCATACTTACCTGGAACGTAGGATCTTCTTCAGCAAGTTTCTGCAGTCCAATAGTCAACTTATCGTTGTCAGCTTTGGTTTTAGGCTCAATTGCGAGCTTAATAACCGGCTCTGGGAATACCATGTTCTCGAGCATGATCTTATGATCCATGTCGCACAGTGTATCACCCGTGTGAACTACTTTGATACCAACGGCTGCGGCAATATCTCCCGCACGAACCACATCAATATCTTCTTTACTGTTAGAGTGCATCTTCAACAAACGTCCGACACGCTCTTTTTTGCCAGTATTAACGTTAAATACGTAAGAACCTTTCTGAAGCTCACCCGAGTACACCCGGATAAAGCTTAATTTACCCACATAAGGGTCAGTTGCAATTTTGAAAGCAAGAGCCGCGAATGGTTCTTTGTGGCTTGTTTTTCGCTTCATCTCAACAGTGTCGTCATCAGGATCAGTTCCTGTTACAGACTCAACATCGAGAGGACTCGGCATAAATTTGGTTACTGCGTCGAGAAGTGCCTGAACACCTTTGTTTTTGAAAGCAGAACCGCACATTACTGGTGTAATATCGAGGGCAATAGTTGCCTTACGGATAGCACTTTCAATCTCTTCAACAGAAATCTCTTCTTCCATGAGGTATTTTTCCATCAGCTCATCATCGTGATCAGCGATAGCTTCCATCATGATTTTACGGTATTCAGTAGCTTTTTCAGCGAGATCTTCAGGAATATCAACTTCCTGATAGGTCATACCAAAATTTTCCTCATCCCAGATAATTCCTTTCATATGGATGAGATCAACAACACCTTTAAACTTATCCTCGGCTCCAATTGGAATCTGAAGCGGTACAGGATTAGCGTTAAGGCGTGATTGCATTTTGTTAATCACGTTGAAAAAGTCAGCACCGGTACGGTCCATTTTATTAACAAACCCGATACGCGGAACTTTATATTTGTTAGCCTGACGCCATACGGTTTCAGACTGTGGCTGAACAGCACCAACTGAACAGAAAACACCAACAGCTCCATCAAGCACACGCAATGAACGCTCTACCTCTACGGTAAAGTCAACGTGGCCGGGAGTATCAATTATATTTACTCTGTGATCTTTCCATTCGCAAGTTGTTGCAGCAGAGGTAATGGTGATCCCACGCTCTCTTTCCTGCTCCATCCAGTCCATAGTTGCAACACCGTCATGAACTTCACCAATCTTGTGGTTAATTCCGGTGTAAAACAAGATACGCTCGGTTGTAGTCGTCTTACCAGCATCGATGTGAGCCATGATACCGATATTACGGGTACGCCTTAAGCGATCTACAATTTGTTCGTCAGTCATTTGATTCGAGTCGTTTTGACTTGATTAAAATCTAAAGTGTGAAAATGCCTTGTTGGCTTCTGCCATTCGGTGCGTATCGTCTTTCTTACGCACTGCACCACCTTCGTTGTTTGAAGCATCAATAAGCTCACGCCCTAAACGGCTGGCCATTGATTTATCGTTACGGTTAGTTGCAGCCGCGATTAACCATCGCATAGCCAAAGCACTGCTTCTTTCAGAACGCACCTCAATAGGTACCTGATAGGTAGAACCACCAACACGGCGACTCTTAACCTCAACGGCCGGAGATGTATTCTCGAGCGCTGATCTGAAAATGTCAATTCCTGGCTGACCAGTTTTCTCTTCGATAATTTCGAAGGCTTGATATAAAATTTTTCTTGCAACGTTTTTCTTGCCGTCACGCATCAGATAATTGATGAATCGTGTCACCAATTGATCGTGGAATTGCGGATCAGCTTTTGCTATTCGTTGCTCTGCTTTTTTTCTTCTCATGTCTTTCTAACCGACTAAGTTCTACTTCTTAGGACGTTTAGCACCATACAGGCTTCTTCCCTGCTTGCGCTCGTTTACACCTGCGGTGTCTAATGCACCACGAATGATGTGGTATCGCACACCCGGTAAATCTTTTACACGACCACCGCGAATCAACACAATACTGTGCTCCTGCAAGTTGTGGCCTTCACCCGGAATGTAGGCGGATACTTCAATACCGTTTGTCAGACGTACACGCGCAACCTTTCTCAGTGCTGAGTTAGGCTTCTTTGGAGTAGTAGTATATACTCGCGTACAAACACCACGCTTCTGCGGACAAGACTGCAGAGCGGGCGAGCCTGTTTTCTTATTTTTTGATTTTCTACCTTTTCTTACTAACTGCTGTATCGTTGGCACGGAAATAATGAATTAGTTTCTCGTTTCATCAGAGCCAGCAAATATAGTGAAGATATCGGCGGCATTGCAAACTGAATTCTAAATAATTTCCTGAATATTCAGATTTATGCCTTTTTCTTTCTAACATCCTTCAGAAGCGCGGGTTTTGACCCCATTTTATTATAATATTGATATAGATAGATATAACAGTGAAGATCAGTGACGTACCCGGCATAGGCCCTAAAAAACTGAAGGCTCTTGAGCAATCAGGCATCACCCGCATCTACCATCTTGTGCATTTTGTTCCCCGCTCATATATAGACAGAATGAAGCCTCTCAAAATCTCCAGTGTTCAGCACGAGCTTGAGATGTTCAGCAGTATTGCAACCATTCGCGATGTAACAATTGCCGGCGGCGGACGTGCCCAGCGTCTTGAGGTTATCTTCGATGATCAATCCGGAACTTTTAAGGGAGTTTGGTTTAAAGGAGTACAGTATTTCAAGAAATCTCTCAAACCGGGGGTAAAAGTATTGGTTTGGGGAAAGCTCAAACGATTCGGTAGCTGGTTCTCCATGGCTCATCCTGATATTGAAGTGCTCAAGGATGACAATTTTAATTTTGATCGCTTTTTGCCTGTTTATCCCGGCGGAGCTGTGTTTGACAAATCTTATATAAAGAGTACTGATCTTCAGAAATGGATACTCTACGCGCTCGACAAAATTTCGTACAAAGAATTTCTTCCCGCAGATCTTATTTCAGAATTTGAGCTGCCCGACCATCACACCGCGCTGCAATGGCTTCATAAACCGGAAACGCCCGAACACATTCTGAAAGCACAGGAACGTCTGAAAATTGAAGAACTTCTTTTGTTCCAATTGGCGATCTATCGTTACAAGCAATCGGTGAGTTTATTTAAAGAGGGACCCAAACTTCCTCCGCCCTATCCTCTCACCGAGAAATTCAAAAGCGAAGTTTTGCCGTTTACGCTTACCGGTGGTCAGGAAAATGCTGTTGCGGATATTCAGAGAGATTTAACCTCCGGCAGATTGATGAATCGTCTTCTTCAGGGAGATGTGGGGGCTGGAAAAACCATGGTTGCGGTTATCTCTATGCTCATGGCAATTGATCATGGCTTTCAGTGCGCTTTTATGGCGCCGACGGAGATTCTGGCCGAACAACACGCCAAAACCCTTAAAAAGTTTTTAGATCCGGTTGGTGTGGAGGTTCGTCTGTTGATCTCAAATCAAACTAAGCGTCAGCGGAATGAGATCTTGATGGCGATTGCGGGCGGACAGGCTTCGGTGGTTGTTGGAACTCACGCTGTCTTTCAGGATGCGGTTGAATACAATAATCTTGGTTTTGTGGTGATTGATGAGCAACATCGTTTTGGAGTCGCTCAGCGGGCGCAATTACTGGCTAAGTCGGCAGCTCCGCATGTTTTGGTCATGTCTGCCACGCCTATTCCGCGCAGCCTCGCACTTACGGTGTATGGTGATTTAGATGTTTCTGTGATTAAAAGTTTGCCTAAAGGCAGAAAACCGATCAAGACAGCGGTGCGCAGAGATAAACATCGTCCCGATATCTATCAGTTTATCAAAAACGCTTTGCTTGAAGGTGATCAGGTGTATGTGGTCTATCCCTTGGTGGAAGAGTCGGAGGCGCTGGATTTAAAAGACGCTACTCAGGGTTTTGAACAACTCACTGAGATATTTCCCGATTTTAATGTGGGATTGGTCCACGGCCGCATGGACAGCGAACAAAAAGATGAAACCATGGAGGCGTTCAGAAAAGGTGATGTTCACGTGTTGGTTTCCACCACGGTGATTGAAGTGGGCGTTGATGTCCCCAACGCATCCATAATGATTATTGAGCATGCTGAACGTTTCGGACTTTCCCAGCTGCACCAGCTGCGCGGAAGAGTGGGACGTGGTAGCAAACAAAGCTTTTGCATTTTACTGGCCGGCGAAAAACTCAGCGAACACGGCCGCAAGCGCCTCAAAACGATGGTCGATACCACCGACGGATTTAAAATTTCGGAAGTGGATTTGGAGATCAGAGGTCCGGGTGATTTGCTCGGAACCAAGCAGAGCGGTTTACCTGAATTCAAGTTCGCTGATATCATAGAAGATCAGGAGCTGATGATTGAGATGAAGCGCAAAGCTTCTGAAATTTTGGATGATGATCCAGAACTCGATGATTCATCTTACGAAAACCTGAAGCCTGTTTTCGAGAATTATTACAAAAAGCGTCTGGAGAATTTTAGCGCTAATTGATGGGAATGGGATGGTTTATTGTGGGAATGGGATGTAAAGTTTACAAGCCTGTGATGAGTGAGTTACGGTTTTAGTTAACATTACTATAGTTCGGGAGAACTTCCCACTCTGTCCGCGGAAAAGCGGACATCTCTTCGTGATAATTCTTTTTCCTGCATTACTTTTCGGGCGGGTATTTCAATCTTTAACTTCAACTCAGTTCAGATTCTACTTCGTTGGTTGGGAGTTTCATCCCTCTCTGCCTCCACAAGGTCGGCATCTCTCCCGTGTTAGTTCTCTTTCGAACACTACTTTTTTGGGCGGGAGAGAAGTGGGCGGGTATTAACTTTTTTGTTGGCTTGGGCCTCGCTCCCGGCTGTTAGCAAGTACTTTCTATTTAATCAGAATCATCTTTTTGGTCTCTGAGTATCCGTTTTGGGTATTTATTCTGTATAGATACATTCCACTCGCCAATCGGGAAGCATCGAAGGTTACTGAATGCTTTCCCGCGTTTTGACTACTGTTCAAAAGCGTAGCCAGCAGTCTTCCCGTGATGTCATATACCTTAATAGTCACATCATCCGCTTTCGGCAACTGATATGAGATAACCGTGGACGGATTGAATGGATTTGGATAGTTTTGATTCAGCGCAAAGGTTTCAGGAATTATCACTTCTTCATTTGAAACCGGGCTATCGGAGATCTCAAAGGTTTGTTCATCGGTGAATTGTGAACCGAGGAATCCGTTATCGATCGCCTGAACCTGCCAGTAATAGGTGCCGTTTGGCAGATTTCTCAATCTGTATGAAGTCTTGTAGCCCGTATTTCCCGCCTTGGGAGTTTTAAGCGAGCCCGTTTCGAGATTGGCGTTAACGGATAGTACATCAGAAAGTCCTGCTTCCGTACCGATTCTCAGATTGTAGGTCAACGCTCTTTGCGGTGTCTGCTTATCGGTGGCAGGCATCCATGACAGAATCACCGTATCCTGACGTGCTTCAAATGTGAGTCCATCAGGAATGGTCGGCTTTGTGTTTTTGATCGAGGTTGTATTATTCAACACTTTGGTGCCGTTTCCGGATTCAAATGAGCCTGTTAACACAATGTCGAGATCGCCATCGTTGTCTATATCCACCCACGAGGCTGATCCATCAGAACCGCTGTTTTCAAGCACTTCTTCACCAACAGAATCACCTTTATTATTGAGGATCATCGTAAAGCCGCCCTCACTGTCGGTTCCGTTGACCATCGCGTCTATATCACCATCATTGTCTTTATCCGCTGTTGAAACGGACGCACGACTTGACTCCGTGGCTTCCTGCAGAGCGTTAGCTACACGTTTTTCAGCTGCTGAACTTTGTGACGAATAGAACAGACTGAATGTGCTGTCCCCTTCATTGGTATAGATACCGGTAAAGATGTTAGTCTTGTCATCATCGGTATATCCGGTAATCACAAAATCCAGATCCTGATCGAGATCACGATCGAACCAGGTAGCTTGTCCCGAGTAAATTCCCTGAATACTCGCGTTAATATTCTCAAACGATCCATTCCCAAGATTGCGGTAGATGAGCGTAACATAATTTCCGCCTTCATCTTCACCAGAGATAAGCAGATCGCTGAGCTGATCGCCGTCGAAATCTCCCCATGCAGACGATCCGTTGAGTAATCCCGGGATTTCAGTTGTGATCACTTCAACATTCGGAATCCCTTTATTCTCTACCACCAACGACACAGCATTACCTTCCGGCGTGGCGCCTGTGATAAAGAAATCTGTATCGCCATCATTATCGATATCAACCGTAGAGATTGAGTTCTGACCAAGGGCAGGCAACGAGAGTCCAGCGTTTTGTAGCTGACCTTCGTTATTAAAATAGATCTCCGTAACAGGTCCGTCGGAGGATATTCCCGACTGAACGAGGTCAAGAAACCCGTTGCCGTCTATATCGAACCAATAAACCGTGCCTGAGTAGATGCCGGTTATATTTGCACCGGCTGTCGTATATCCACCTTCGCCATCAGCGAGGTATACTATGGATTGTGCAGGTTCAGTTGCTGAGGCTCTTCCTGTAATGTAGAGATCGAGATTTCCATCATTATCCACATCTATCCACGATGTTGTCCCATTTATCAGAGAAGTTACTTCAACGTCCTCCTCTTCGTAGGTAATCTCGGGAGTTGCAAGAGCTGATTCAGAAAAGCTTCCCTCTTTTCCATAGATATTAACAGAGACCACGTAAAACTGATAGGCTGTACCATTTTCCAGATTTCTAATAATGGCAGAGGTATCCGATTTTACACCAACTGAATCGACAACAAACACGCCTCTGCCTTCAAGACCGGAGTAGACCAGATAATGACTGAAGTATTCATCAGCAAGTACAGATTGCTGCCAGGAAAGCTCCACGGTCCCGTCACCGGTCAATGCACTTACCCCCTGAACTTCTGGCGGTCTCGGATTTGGTACTCCGGTAAGTGTATCGGAGAAAGCGCTCTCCTGCCCATCCTCATTCAGGACAGAGATGGTAACCGCATAAGTCTGATAGTTGGTAAGATTTTCAACAAACTTCGCAGTATCCGCAGGGGATCTGTCACGGGTGGAGTCCACCAATTCAAAGGTCTCACTGTCTTCACTGAGATAGACATAGTATTTGAGGAATCTTTCACTTTCGCTTTGAGTCCAGATAGGTAATAATGATCCATTCATTCCACGCACATCAACTAACTGAACCGGATTAGGTGGAGGAACCGGCTCCGCTCTGACTTCAAATTCAACGGTTTGTGAAATATCAGCGACAGAAGCTGTTATTACATACACTCCGATAGAATCGCCCAGCATAAATGATGTTTGAGCTAATCCACCTTCACTGCTTATGACTCTTGGGTTCGAGATTTTACCTGTACTTGAGGAATCGGGAGAATCAGAGATATTAAATTGTATCTCAATTCCGTTTACAGGTACGCCGTTTTCATCAACAATCTGCACAACAAAATCTTCCTTTAATGTTTCGCCTGGTGGAGCCACCTGTTCATTGCCCGATACAAGAATCATAGAATCGGGTGTAAGCGCCACTTCTGTTCCTCCAAAATTGCTGCTTCCGTCAGGCTGATATTTATAACGAAATCCAAGTGTATCACCGAAGGGCGCTGGAACATAGGTTGGCTCAAGTATCGCGTAGTTTCCTTCCTGCGTATAGATTCCCCAAACCTGACCAGCCTCAACAGGCTGTCCGGTAAAGTACCATGAAACGTTGCCCCAGGGATTTCGCTCACCGGTATATTCAGGGAGGAGGCCCACGGATTCAAGGGTCGTATCTTCAAGAAGAATAATGCGATTATCTCCAATGCCCGGAGCATTTTCATTTCCAAAATTAACGCCCTCGTTAGAAGTTCCCCGGATATCTCCGACAAACGCCCCGTCTTCAGGTTGATTTGAAGTTTCTCCAAGTGAGAAGTCAAAATATTGCCAGCCTTCTCCGTTCACATTCACAATCATGCCTTCTCCGCTTACGGGATCAGCAATCTCAGAAGGAGTACCAGATTCAGGTCCGGCCACACCTTCCCCCATATTTCCAGCCTGATCAACGGAAGACACCCAGTAGAAATAGGTTGTTCCCGACTCTACATTACTGTCTCTGAAAGAGAGATCAGAGGTAGTTTCAAGGAGAGCTGCGTTTTCAAAATTATCATCATTAGTCGCACGATATATCTGATATTCTCGAGCCGCATCAACTGGTGACCACGAAATATTATTAAATCCGGGTCCGCCCTCAACAACAATTTGATCAGGTGGTGGGATTATCAGTGCTTCGATCATAAAGTTGACTGTATCTGCAACTGAATTGTCGTTGAATGCCACATTTGCCCTCAGATGATAGATTCCCGGTTTTGATCCAAGAATGTATCGAATTGAGGCTTCACCATTCTGATCGGTTGCCACTTGCGACACAGTTATTCCATCATTAGTAATAAAACCTCCGGATTCGGCATCCATTGGAATATCAGTTTCCGCAAATTCAATTCTTGTCTGTTTGACCGGTTCCCCAAATTGATCCGTCAATTTAACTTTGAGTTCTCTGGAAAGAGTATCCAACGGAAACCCGTTTTGTTCATTACCTGAAACTATTTCGAGATGAGAGGGAGCGACGGATTCAACATTCAGCGTAAATTCAACGTTTTTAGATGTATTTGAATCCACTTCGGCAATTACGCGGTATTCTCCCTCAATTCCACCTGAAATTACAGAGGTATAAGCCATACCATCGATATTACTTATTGCCTTCGCTGAAACTATTTGCTGTGCCTCCGCATTATCCGGGAAAGAGCTAAAGCGGAAGGAAATATCCACACCTCTAATCGGTTCACCTTCAGCATTCAGAACCTGAACGACAAGGCTGTCAGGATAGCGTTCGTTAGGTCCGGCTATTTGATTATTCCCGGTTACTGCCAGAATTGAGTCCACTGGTTCAGCAACAGGTGTTCCGACAAAAAATCTGCTTCCGTCGGGCTGATATTTGTATTTGAAACCAAGTGTATCGCCAAATGGATTTGGTATATAGGTCGGTTCGAGAAGAGCGTAGTTTCCTTCCTGCGTATAGATGCCCCAGACCTGACCGGGTTCAACCGGCTGATAGTTCAGTTCCCAGGTAACGCTCATCCACGGCTCAGGGTCTCCGGTCCACTCGGGAACAGATCCCACTTCTTCAATAGATTTTGCGTCAAGCAACACCACGCGGTTATCTCCGATGGTTTCAGCACCCTCATTTCCAAAATTCACACCCTCGTTTGAAGTTCCTTTAATATCACCATTAAAGTTTGCGAATTGGGCCGAGGTGCTTTGCTCACCAATAGAAAAATCAAAATACTGCCAGTTACCATCTATTTTGACGATCTGACTCTGACCTGCAATCGGATCATTAACTTCTGAAGGAGACGCTGAAACCGGTCCCGCGAACTGTTCACTTTCATTGCCGCCGCTATCTACCGATTTCACCCAATAGAAATAGGTAGCCCCGGATTCTACTTCAACATCTTCAAAATGGCTTGCACCAGCTTCTCCAAATAAAATGGCGTTACCCGGATTATCATCATCCACCGTTCTGTATATATGATAACCGGTCGCACCGCTTACATCAGCCCAGTCGAGGGATATCGCTCCCGGCAGCGAGATTGCGGTTAGGCTGTCAGGACGGCTTATACTTTGAGCACCAAGAATAAATGTTACAGATTTCGTCATATTGGAATCCACAACTGCTTTTACAGCGTAATTTCCCGCAAATCCTGCCTGAACGTCTGTAAAGGCTTTACCATCTGCGTTTGTCACTACCGTTGGCATCAATATCTCTTGTGAACCGCTTGTATCGGGAACAGAAGTAAATGAATAGGTAATGCTGACACCTTCCACAGGGTTCTGGTCCTCATCAATAGCCATAACTACGAGACTGTCCGGAAACATGGTCCCGGGGGTAGTTAATTGATTGTCACCGGCGATCTTTAAGAGAGATGCCACCGGGTTCAGTTCCAAAACCTGACCATCAAAAAATCTGGTTCCGTCAGGCTGATATTTGTAACCAAACGTAAAGCTGGAGCCAAAATTTCCATCGGGCAGTCCTGTGATTTCTATAATACCGTAATTGCCCTCTCTTGTGTACACCGCCCAGAGTTCACCGGCAGAAATAGGCTGATAGTTCGTACCATCCGGGGAGTCATAAGAAACCGTTACCCACGGAGCGGAGTCACTCCATTCAGGCACTGAGTTAACTGTGTCCATTGTACCGGTTCCCAATAATCTATACCGACGTCCAGTCCCGTTCAATTCTGAAAATCCTTCGTTTCCAAAATTCACGCCTTCGTTATTTACAAAACCGAAGTCACCCTGAAAATTGGTGGTATCGCTGCCATCGCCTGTCATTTGGGCTGACATATCGAACATGAGTCCGGTATTAAGTTCGGCGCTTCCCGTCAAAATATCACCGGATGTTCCTCCACCATCATCTGTAGGAAAGTCTCTTGAACCATCTGATTCATATTTATAGTTGAACTCAAAGCTGGAACCAAAATCACCCTCGGGAAGTCCTGTGATCTCCATCACCGCATAATTCCCCTCACGTGTGTACACTGCCCAGAGTTCACCGGCAGAAATTGGTAATCCCTGAGTTCCATCTGAAAAATCATAAGAAACCGTTACCCAAGGAGCGGCATCAGTCCATTCGGGAACTATACTTACCGTGTCCAGCGTGCCTTGTCCAAGCAGACGATAACGGCGGCCTGTGCCATTGAGCTCGGAAAATCCTTCATTCCCAAAATTGACTCCTTCGTTGTTCACAAAGCCAAAATCACCCTGGAAACCCGCACTATCGGACTGACTATAGGATTGATTTGAAAAATCGAACATAAATCCGCTTGAGATCTGTCCCGAGCCGGATTGTATCTGAGCAGATACCATCCCTGTTTGAAAAAATAAAAAAAGCATTACAAGGAAAGCTCGAACTGAACTCAGGCTGTATCTGACATATTCCATAATCATCCCATTTGTTTTATGTATTGGCAATATGATGTATGATTGGCAATTAATGTGCCATCACACAAACCTGATTCACGCGAAATTGAGCATAGTGTGCTCAAGCCTGTGTTGGTTTTGAGCGACATTTTGTTTTTAAAAACCAACACCGCTAAAAAACTATTAATACTTAAGTTTTAAAATATTTTACTTTCTCTATGTTGAAATAGCTTGATAGTTCGGTACAATTTTAGGGGCGGGATTGCTTCCCACTCTGTCCGCGGAAAAGCGGACATCTCTCCCGTGTTGGTTCTTTTTCTTTCACTGCTTTTTTGGGCGGGTGGCATCCCACTCTGTCCGCGGAAAAGCGGACATCTCTCCCGTGTTAGTTTTTTTTCCTTCACTGCTTTTTTGGGCGGGAGGCATCCCACTCTGTCCGCGGAAAAGCGGACATCTCTCCCGTGTTGGTTCTTTTTCTTTCACTGCTTTTTTGGGCGGGC
>Ga0306910_1000742_pt1 | contig 13468 bp, 7 predicted proteins | sample AntRauMFilla2698_FD_190438 | JGI IMG/M metagenome (GOLD analysis project Ga0306910, IMG submission 190438) | Saline lake microbial communities from Rauer Islands, Antarctica - Metagenome Filla 2 #698 (v2) (version 2) | ecosystem: Environmental > Aquatic > Non-marine Saline and Alkaline > Saline ... | reverse complement strand
AAGAAAGCACAGAATTGAACCGAACATAAAACTCTTGGGCATTTTGCCCTTCAAAATTAATCATACAACTCTTATTTTATTCACATACAAGATACAAAAAACTATGAAACTAAATAGCTACCTCTATCAAAATAATTACGACAGAATTAGCAAAAGCAAAACAAAAACAAACGGAATACGATAACCAAAACATCAATCAAATAATTTCAAAAGTTGCAAAGAAAGATTCATTAATTAGTGAACAAAAAACTTTAGGAGACGAAAAAAATCTACTAACTTCTAAATTCACAGAAATTACTCAAAAATTCCAAGCTCTCATATCCCAAATTCTAAATCAACAACAGGAATTTGCCAATACACAGAACGCAGAAATAAACAAAATAAAAAGTGATTTTGGAGAGAATAAAACTTCAATATTTGATAACTACCAAAAATTGATAAATCAAATTAAAGAAGAAAACAAAGACGAAGTAGATAAAGGGTATAATGAGCTAGACAAAATAAAAGAAAGCGAAAACAACTTAAAAAGAAAGAAATCAGAATTAAGACATAAAACCTTTTTCTCTTCAGAAATTGACACCTGTAAAGACAGTAAAAAAACACTTGACGACAAAATTTCAAGTTCGAAAAGCATCATTCTAAATTCAACAAATCAAACAGGTACAATTCGTAAAGAATGGGAATTAGAGATAAAAGAAGTTGAAAGAATTAATAATACTTCCGTTGAGAAAGAAAAAGAAAAAAGTCAAAAGCTGGTTTTAAAAATTGAGAAAATTGAAAATAAAATTGAACAAAGTAAATCTTCTCTCTATGGTTGGCTTAACGACAATGTTTCCAATTGGCAAAATACAATAGGAAAAGTAATTGATGAAGACAATGTATTATTCAACACGGAACTAAATCCTAAACTAATTGATAGTACTTCCTCTACGCTATTTGGCATAGAGTTAAACTTGAACACTTTAAAAAACAGTATTAAAACTGTCAAAGAATACAATCAGGAAATTGAGAAGTATAAAGGTAAAATTATTGAAATCCAAAATTCTATTCAGCAACTTAATGGGAATAAAGACGATAGTTTTCAAAAACTAAAAACAAAATTTAAGAAAAAATTAAATAGTCTTAAAGAAGTTATTGCAGAAAATGAATACACAATATCGCAAAACGAAGAAAAATTAAAGAAAAATAAGATTGATCTAGATGAATGGGTTTCAAAAGCTAAATTAGAAAAAGAAGCTATTTTACAAAAGTTAGAAAAAGATTTAGATGAAGCTGCATCAAATAAGTTAAAAGCCCAAGATAAATTAGATGTTATTAAGAAAGGAATAAAACGAAAAACAAGCTTAAAAGAAAATGAACGAGACTCTGAAATTAAATCTTTAGAAAAAATCAAAAACAATAAGATTAACGAAATAACCATTTCTATTTCAAATGGTAAAGAAGTATCAGATAAACGGATTCAAGAGCTGAAAAAAGAACAAACCTCTGAATTGGGCAACAAAGGTGCGGACACAAAAAGGCTTGGTGTAATTGACGCCAGATTAAATGATGTCGAAAAGGACTTAGAATATATAAAAGAGAATGAAACAATTGTTATAGAATATAATAAGGATAAACGAGAACTCTTCGATAAAGTACCTCAATTAAAAGTTGATAAAGCTAGTTTAGAAAAAAAGCAAGATTCAATAATTAGCGAACATAAAATTGAATTAAATAAAATAATTACAAAATATTCTAAACAAGATGATTTTGTAAAATCAATAAAATCTAAAATTGATGAATTTGATGCTGACGAAAATAAATTTATAGAGTTTAAAGAAAAATCAGAAACCTACAAAAGCATTCACATTTATTTTTCTGAGCCAATTAGAGAAATTGTTGAGACAAAAACTGCTATCTCAATTATTACAGAAATAAATGACAAACACTATAAAGGAATTGAAACATTTAAAGAATTGCAACAATCTACAAATGCGTTTATAGGTAATTTTGGCGAACAGAATGTTTTTAGCTTTAAAGTAAAACTAAATGATGATATAGAGTTTTTAAACTTTGCGTCTGACCTTAAAGAATTTATTGAAGTAGATAAAATTAACGAATATGAAAAACGTGTAAATGACCGATTTGCACATATCATTCACTTAATAGGCAGAGAAACAACTGAATTGAATTCTAAAAAAGGAGAAATTGAAAAAATAATTAAAAAAATTAATGATGATTTTGTTGGCAAAAACTTTGTACAAGCTATCAAAGAAATGGAAATGAAAACGTTAGAAAGTTCTAATCCGATAGTCAAATTATTAATTCAAATAAAAGAGTTTAATGATGAGAATAGTTTTGCTTTAGGAGAAACAAATCTTTTTACTTCCTCAGAGAGCAATTCAAAAAATCAAAGAGCGGTAGACTTGTTAAAACAACTAGTCAAAGAATTAATGAAGTCAAAAAGTTCAACACTAACACTGTCAGAATCTTTTGACTTACAATTTAGAATAATAGAAAACGATAACGATTCTGGTTGGGTTGAAAAGCTTTCTAACGTAGGTAGTAAAGGCACAGATGTTTTAGTAAAAGCAATGATTAATATTTCGCTACTTAATGTTTTCAAAGAAGGTGCCTCAAAAAAATTCAAAGACTTTAAATTACATTGTATGATGGATGAAATTGGCACGTTACATCCCACAAATCAAAAAGGAATTTTAAGATTTGCCAACGAAAGGAATATTTTATTAATTAATGGTTCACCAACAAGTCAAAATGCTACAGATTATAAATACACGTATAAACTTGCGAAAGAGCAATCCAAAAGCAACGTTAAAAAATACATCACAAAAATAAATCGATTGGTAAAAGTAAATACCAAAGTTCTTAATTAATGAAATTAACATTAAAAATAGCAAAAGTATTAGTCCAACTAATCAATGGAGTATCTATTCCTAATCACTCTGCTAAAAGCAGATTAATTAACGATTTAGTATCTGAGAATATCATATTTAGAAAAGGAAAGCACAAAAAGTCCTTAGAATTAATAAATGAAACGGATTTACACACCTATTTAGCAAATCAATTGCAAATTAATGATTTGAATAAATATATTTTGGCTTTAGAAAATGAAAATTCAACTCGTTCAGAACTTGTAAAAATTACTACAGATTCAAAAAAATCAAAGGAGAGAGCTTTTAAGGGATTTTTAGTGAATAGTTATAGTTCTATAAAAGCGGAACTGAATAATGAAACCATAACCATCAATCCCACTAAAGGAAGCTTTGTTTTTATATATGATTATGAATCTTTTAAAGTGCCAAAAGAAATAACAATTATTGGAGTTGAAAATGCTAAAAATTTTAGGCAGATACAAGAACAGAAATACTTGTTTGAAAATATAAATCCTTTGTTCGTTTCACGTTATCCACAAAACCAAAATAAAGATTTTATAAAATGGATGAATTCTATTCCAAATAATTATCTGCATTTTGGAGATTTCGATATCGCAGGAATTGGGATTTACTTAAATGAATATAAAAAGCATTTATCGGGAAAAGCGACATTCTTTATTCCTGAAAATATTAAAAGTGCTTTAAGAAAAAATGGCAATAGAGCACGGTTTGATAACCAAAAAATAAATTTCAAAATTGACAATATACAGGAATCGAAAATTATAGAATTAATTGAGACAATCAAATTAGAAAAAAAAGGTCTAGACCAAGAATATTATATAGAAACAGGTAGCCAACGCTAAAAGCCATACACATTGCCAAGTCGCTCGAAAAGCCAGCCACACGAGCCAAAGCTTGTCAATAAGTATGTCTTTTCCAACGCTACAAACAGAATGAAAAACAAAGTACGACCGCACAACAAAGTGTATAAATCATTGGGCAATAATTGGTTAAATTAAAATTAAAGACATAAATAAACATTACGGTAAACTGAAAATGAAGTGCTTCGAAATGCCCAACGCTTCATACACAAACCGTTGCCAACAATATGAAAAAACTTCTTTTTATACTAATTCTGATTCTGATCTCATCTTGTGGTTCAAATAAAAATACCTTAGTTGCGGACAAAAAATTTGAACTTTGTTCTGACATCCGATATGAGCGACTGATAAGCAATTTTAATCCCCTGGCGAGAAAATCAGTTTATAAGCGGAATATTCACAGTTTATTTGAAAATTTACTCATACGGGAAGGTTATCTGACTGAGGTAAACAAAGCAGGGTATAGAGATTTATTGAACAAGGTGAGGAAAAACAAAGTTGATCTGAATCTCTTTGAAAAGTTTAAAACTTATCTTGGATTTGATCCACAGATTTTGTTTCCGACAGGCTCCTTTACGTCTTGCTACACCTATATGATTGAAAATCTCGGGATAATGGATGAAGATAGTTGGCAATATAAATTTAGAGATGCATATTGGAAATTTGAGGCTGAGGGAAATTTACGCCAAGAAAATGATTTCATCTTTGATGCTTTAAAAGTTTTACCTGAAAAGGAATTTCAAGATATAAATTACCGAAAATTATTTCTGGACCTAATATTTTTGGAACTAGAACCATATCCATCTGAACCAGTTTCCAGGACAAATTGAAATACCGGCCAAAATTCAGCAAAAATACTGTTGGCAATCGAGTGGATGGCTCCGCCATTAATTGACGGAGTGCACCCCTCACACCACCGTACCCTTCGACCTTGCTCAGGACAGGCCAAGCGGGTCTCGTATACGGCGGTTCAATAATGATACATCATCGTTTGTAGTATTCTACTAGACTAATATAACCCCTCTTTTTCAACCACTCTATTGTAATGGTTGTACCAAGTATTGGACTTTGAGCTACTGCCCATCCTCCCATTCTCGTTCTGCTCCAAGCATAAGCTTGTCCTTGGTCTTTCCCCATCCGAATTAGATTTTTCCTCTTCCGTTCGGGCTTTTTCCAATGATGCCAAATACAATATCTCAGTCTGTTTCTTAGCCATTCTTCCAACTTTTTAAGTTTGGCTTGAATGGATGCTTGTTTGTAATAATTAATCCAACCTCTGACTAACAAATTGATTCGATGAATTCGTTCGTTGAATTTAGCAGGAATTGTCTTTTTGGTTAACATTTTAAGCTTTGCTTTAAAGGTTCTCCATTTCGACTTTTCTACTACTAATTGATACTTCCCTTTTGACCCCTTTTTATAGGATGCCACAAAGGAATGTCCTAGTAAACTAAAAGTTAAAGGACGACGAATACCACTCTTCTCTCGATTTATTGGTAACAGAAGTTTTTGCTTTAAATACAGGTAGAGATTGTTTCCTACTCGTTTTGCAGCTTTCTTACTTTTTACATAAACACTAAAATCATCAGCATATCTCACGTAACGTAGTTTTCTACTTTCAAGTAATTTATCTAACTCATTGAGTAGGATGTTTGAAAGTAAAGGGCTTAAAGGAGAGCCTTGCGGAACCCCTTTCTTTCTTTGCTGTAATTTACCCTTGATAAGTATTGGTGCTCTAAGAAATGAACGCAATAGTTTTAGGGTTTGCTTGCACTTTACTTTTCTGTAAATCAATTCTAACAGCACATAATGTTCTACTTCATCGAAGAAGGACTTCAAATCAATATCTACAATATGCTGATAACCTGAATTGATATACTCCAAGCTTTGTGCAATGCCTTGCCCTGCATTACGCTTTGGTCGGAATCCGTAGCTGTGCTGTTGGAAGTCTACTTCGAATATAGGTTGCAGTACTTGATGTAATGCTTGTTGAAAAACCCGATCTATAGTTGTTGGTATTCCGAGTAATCTCGTTTTACCATTACTTTTAGGTATTTCAACGCCTAGGATTGGAGATGGCTGATAAACTCCACGTTCTACTTGCTCAATGTATCGTTTTCCGTTTGCTTGTAAAGTAGATTTAAGCATTTGTACACTTTTACCATCTACTCCTCTGCTCCCTTGTTGCGATACACCTGCAAATAAGCTGCGTTAAGATTCTCTTTTGATGTTAATTGTTTAATCATTAATACTTCATTCGTTCTGTTGTCTCGCTTAATCAATGGCTACTTTGGTATTAGGCAACTGCCCTTAAAACATACCAACGCTCCATTGTCTATTAAAGACCATTATTGTTCGGTCCTTCATTAATGTTCAGCTCATTAACTACTATGACTTCGGCTGACTTCTCTACTTAACCAACTCGTGGTTGTACTCCAACACGCCAGCTGGCCCATTCACTAAAATGATTTACCAAATCATTTTTTAACACTCCGTCCTCCAGGTAATTGCATCTTCTTTCACTCAATTGCTGCCGTATCTACATAGATGCACTTTTGGTACTCTTTGGGCGTTGCAATGATACTTCGACAAGGGCTCAGCAGAACTGTGGTTGCTTACCCGTGCATAAATGCCTCGTATACGGTTTCTACTTTGGTTTATCCTGAGTTTAGTCGAAGGGTCAGAACCGTCCCGCATAGCTATCGGGATTGTAGCGGTATTTGCTCATTAATCAATCACAAATAATCTTCAGTCCCAACCTCACGGTTGGCAACCTTGCAGCTTACCAATGGTTCAAGGCGGGCTCCCCTGAGCATTTGTCGAAGGGTTACCCCTGCCCATAAGGGACTTGCACCCTCTAGATTAATACCATATCTTCGATATAGTAAAGACGCCCATGCTGGGCACACACACCGTACAAAATTAATTGCTTTAGTTTTGGCTTATTTAGGAAAGTCCTCGCGGACTTTCTATCTGTGATTTATTTATTAACTTTAGTGCTTAACCACAGCAACTAATCTTGTACAACAACGTTGTGCTTCATTGAATAATAAATCCGATTGTCGAATTAACCGACTCCACCTCCAATATTCACCCTATAGACTCACTATTTGTAAAAATAGATAGTTTTAAATCTATTTATTTTATGTATATTTGCTATATTAAGATGAAAATATGGCAATGTTAAACCTTATTCCGACAGAAAAGATTATTGAACGTCTTCGATATGAAAATCCATGGTGGATCACCAAAGAGATACCGAACACATATAGCTCAATGTCCAAGAGACTATATTTTGATCTCTTTTATCCATTCGTCCTTGAAAGGAGCATTAAAAGAGCTTTAGTTCTCATGGGGCCTAGAAGGGTTGGTAAAACAGTAATGCTATTTCATTGCATTGGAAACTTACTGAAAGAAGGAACAAATCCTCATAAGCTATTCTTTATAGGAATTGACAACCCTATTTACGTCAATTTAAGCTTAGAGGACGTTTTAACTCTATGCAAAGATTCTTTAAACCTTGAAAACCTTAATGGTTGTTATGTCTTTTTTGATGAAATACAATACTTGAAAGATTGGGAAAGACATTTAAAAATATTGGTTGACTCATACCCTGAAACTAAATTCATTGTTTCTGGCTCAGCAGCCGCAGCTTTGAAATGGCACAGTACGGAAAGCGGGGCGGGTAGATTTACTGACTTCTTGTTACCTCCATTAACATTTCAAGAATATATCCATTTGAAAAAATTAGATCATTTAATTTTTGAAAGTGATATTCAATATGGAGACAAGCATATAAAGTATTGCTTAACTCATGATTCAAAAGCATTAAATAAAGAATTTCTCCATTATTTAAATTTTGGAGGATACCCAGAGGTTGTATTATCTGAAAAAATACAAGGCGATATGGGTAGATATGTGAAAAACGATATTGTAGACAAAGTTCTTCTTAGAGATTTGCCAAGCTTATATGGAATCAAAGATGTTCAAGAGTTAAACAGATTTTTTACATACATAGCGTATAATACTGGAAACGAATTCTCATATGAGACAATGTCTAGAGAGAGTGGAATTCAAAAAGATACATTAAAAAAATATCTAGAATATTTAGAAGCGGCATTCCTAATTAAGGTATTAAATAAGGTTGGAGTCAATGCAAAAAGATTAAAAAGAATAACCAGCTTCAAAGTATATCTTACCAACCCATCACTTCGCACTGCTTTATTTTCCCCGATAAGTGAAACAGACCAAGAAATGGGAAATATGGTAGAAACAGCAATTCTTTCACAATGGATGCATCGAGAGCAACTAGATTTAACATATGCTAGATGGAAAGACGGGAGAAATGAAGGTGAAGTAGATCTTGTTTTAGTAGATGATAAAAATTATAAACCTGTTTGGGGAGTGGAAATTAAATGGAGTAACCGATATTTTGATAAACCTCAAGAATTGAAAAGTTTAATTAAATTTTGTGAAGCAAATAAATTTGAAGCTGCTGTTGTCACTTCAATTGATAAAATGGGAATGAAAGAAATACAAGGTTTGAAATTCACTTTTCTTCCTGCTTCGATATATGCTTACAATATTGGAGAAATCACACTAAAAATGAAAACTAGTAATTAAAAAAAAACGAAAGCACAATCGAGTGGATGGCTCCGCCATTAATTGACGGAGTGCACCCCTCACACCACCGTACCGACCTTGCTCAGGACAGGCCAAGCGGGTCTCGTATACGGCGGCTCAATAATGATACATCATCGTTTGTAGTATTCTACTAGACTAATATAACCCCTCTTTTTCAACCGCTCTATTGTAATGGTTGTACCAAGTATTGGACTTTGAGCTACTGCCCATCCTCCCATTCTCGTTCTGCTCCAAGCATAAGCTTGTCCTTGGTCTTTCCCCATCCGAATTAGATTTTTCCTCTTTCGTTCGGGCTTTTTCCAATGATGCCAAATACAATATCTCAGTCTGTTTCTTAGCCATTCTTCCAACTTTTTAAGTTTGGCTTGAATGGATGCTTGTTTGTAATAATTAATCCAACCTCTGACTAACAAATTGATTCGATGAATTCGTTCGTTGAATTTAGCAGGAATTGTCTTTTTGGTTAACATTTTAAGCTTTGCTTTAAAGGTTCTCCATTTCGACTTTTCTACTACTAATTGATACTTCCCTTTTGACCCCTTTTTATAGGATGCCACAAAGGAATGTCCTAGTAAACTAAAAGTTAAAGGACGACGAATACCACTCTTCTCTCGATTTATTGGTAACAGAAGTTTTTGCTTTAAATACAGGTAGAGATTGTTTCCTACTCGTTTTGCAGCTTTCTTACTTTTTACATAAACACTAAAATCATCAGCATATCTCACGTAACGTAGTTTTCTACTTTCAAGTAATTTATCTAACTCATTGAGTAGGATGTTTGAAAGTAAAGGGCTTAAAGGAGAGCCTTGCGGAACCCCTTTCTTTCTTTGCTGTAATTTACCCTTGATAAGTATTGGTGCTCTAAGAAATGAACGCAATAGTTTTAGGGTTTGCTTGCACTTTACTTTTCTGTAAATCAATTCTAACAGCACATAATGTTCTACTTCATCGAAGAAGGACTTCAAATCAATATCTACAATATGCTGATAACCTGAATTGATATACTCCAAGCTTTGTGCAATGCCTTGCCCTGCATTACGCTTTGGTCGGAATCCGTAGCTGTGCTGTTGGAAGTCTACTTCGAATATAGGTTGCAGTACTTGATGTAATGCTTGTTGAAAAACCCGATCTATAGTTGTTGGTATTCCGAGTAATCTCGTTTTACCATTACTTTTAGGTATTTCAACGCCTAGGATTGGAGATGGCTGATAAACTCCACGTTCTACTTGCTCAATGTATCGTTTTCCGTTTGCTTGTAAAGTAGATTTAAGCATTTGTACACTTTTACCATCTACTCCTCTGCTCCCTTGTTGCGATACACCTGCAAATAAGCTGCGTTAAGATTCTCTTTTGATGTTAATTGTTTAATCATTAATACTTCATTCGTTCTGTTGTCTCGCTTAATCAATGGCTACTTTGGTATTAGGCAACTGCCCTTAAAACATACCAACGCTCCATTGTCTATTAAAGACCATTATTGTTCGGTCCTTCATTAATGTTCAGCTCATTAACTACTATGACTTCGGCTGACTTCTCTACTTAACCAACTCGTAGTTGTAGAGACCTCACCAGGTAATTGCATCTTCTTTCACTCAATTGCTGCCGTATCTACATAGATGCACTTTTGGTACTCTTTGGGCGTTGCAATGATACTTCGGCAGGCTCAGCAGAGCTGTGGTTGCTTACCCGTCCATTTATGCCTCGTATACGGTTTCTACTTTGGTTTATCCTGAGTTTAGTCGAAGGGTCAGTACCGTCCCGTATAGCTATCGGGATTGTAGCGGTATTTGCTCATTAATCAATCACAAATAATCTTCAGTCCCAACCTCACGGTTGGCAACCTTGCAGCTTACCAATGGTTCAAGGCGTTACCCCCGCCCATAAGGGACTTGCACCCTCTAGATTAATACCATATCTTCGATATAGTAAAGACGCCCATGCTGGGCACACACAAAGGCTATAACAAATAGGGCAGAAAGTGCTATATTCAGAGGCTTGGGTGTGTTTTCGAAGTCCGCCAAATCTTTTGATTTGGCTTTCAGAAAAATAAGATAAAACAAAATGCAAAAGATTTGGCTAAGTGCTTAAACGGAAAGGTCATCGCTTATCACCCGCCCTACTTGTCATAGCCCAAACGTTAACATTCATTGGAGGGACGCAACCGAAAACACTAAAAAGATAAAACTATGGGAACATTTTTTAATAAAAGCACTAAAAAAATAACAGGAATAACTTTAGCAATTATACTTTTCGCTTTACTGATTTTAAAGTTTGCATTTAAGTAAAATATTTTTTGAAAATTAAATGAAAATTAGGGCGAAATCGTTACTAAATTAAAAACTAAGAATTTTAAAAACATAATTAATTAATAGGTCAGGTCGTCCATATCTGCAATAAACTTTAATTTCAAAAACGAAGTAACTGCTAACTTTATAACTGGATTATTAAAAGATCCCGAAGAACTAGTCTGGGTACTGAAAGTAAAAATTGTTGTGTTTTTAATAAACATATTCTAAAATCACTTAAACTTTTGCTACAAAAAATCATTTTATTTTCAGGACTTGCTGGAGTCACAGTATTCATTGGTGGGCTTCTAGCGAAGTATTTTAACCACCATGTTAAGGAAACACCAGTTAAATATGAAATAATACACACGTTAATGTCATTTGGTGCAGGTATCATTTTGTCTGCTGTTACTTTGGTATTAATTCCTAAAGGGATGGAAGAATTGAAAGTTTTACCTATGGCATTATCTTTTGGAGGAGGTGTAATTATCTTTTTACTAATCGATCGCTATTTAGCTAAGAAAGTAGGAAAAAATGCAACCTTGTTAGCCATGTTGATGGATTTTATTCCAGAGTCTATTGCCTTAGGAGCCACATTTGCCATAGAACCAAACTTGGCCATTTTATTAGCAGTTTTTATAGGTCTTCAAAATTTACCGGAGGCTTTTAATGCTTACAGAGATTTAATATTAAGTGGTTTTACAGAAAAAAAGACCCTTATAATATTTTTCTTTTTAAGTTTTTTCGGAATTGGAGGCGCTTTAATTGGACATTATTTTTTGACTGATTTTCCAATAATTACTGCTCACCTCATGACGTTTTCTAGTGGAGGTATATTGTATTTATTAATAAATGATATAATACCCGAGAGTAAATTGGAAAATAATTATCTCACATCACTTGGCGCAACTCTTGGTTTTTTGGTAGGAATCGTAGGCGAAAAGATCATTTAGGAATAATAAAATGAAAGATTTCTTTACCACACATAGAGTCTTTTGTCTTTTGGGTTTAGCGCACCTTTTTTTTGCCCAAGTTATTTGATTTTCTACAAAAAAAGAAGTCTACTAAAAAAGTAGCCTTCAATTTTCTTTAAAGAGACTTTTCTTGCAGCCTCTTCTTTAATCTATCGTATTGACCTATTTCTAATTGCAATTTTCATATAAATCCGATGAATTGGGGTCGGTAGGAACGAAAATAGTTGCGAAATTAGGTCCATACACATCCCTTATGTCAACACCTTCTTGAACCCATTTCCAGTCCATATCGGTTATTAATCCATTTCGCATTACATCACCATCTTTTTCGAAAGTGGATGGAGGAAAAATATTTCCAATAGTCAAATCATAATTGGAACCGCCGCCAGTTACATCTAGATTGGCATCGAAAGGATTGAGTAAGTAAAAAGTGAAATCGTTTGGTGCAACTTCAACAGTAATGGTTTTTACAATACCAGAACCAGTAGCCCCATTACAACGGGTATTTATGAAGTTTCCAGCCGGGTTAAATGCTTGGTTTGTATCTGAATAAACAACAACCTCTGTATTCCCACCTATTACGGCTACAGCACCAGCACCTGAAATCACATAACCTGTACCAGGTAACCAAAATTTGAAAGCATGTGCATAGCCACCACCTCTTGCCACTGGCTCAAATTCGAAGTTTAAGAAACCTGTATTGATATCAGTAGAAGTCGTTACGTTCATAATAAAATCGTTGTAATCACAATCGTTACCACCATCGTCATCATTGAGGTCCTCCCAAGCAATATTGTAGGAGTTACTGAATACGTCAAAATCTCCATCACAATTTTCGTTTAAGTGTAGGTAACCTTCTTCATCATTGATCATGTCAACTCTATCTAACGGCATAGTTCCTTGGAATAGAACACCATTTACAAATAGCTCTATAAAATAAGACTGATCTTCAGTAGCTATGCTAGAGTCATAAGGGAATTTCAAGCAAAGAAGTTCGTTAGACTCATCTTCACTATCAAAATCGCCATCAGCTGCTCCACTCCAGATTAAATCTTCTTCAGAAGTTTCATTTTCATTTGGATAAATAAAGGCCTCTAATGTAGCTACTTCATGTCCATTTTCAGGATCACAGAAGTTAGCAAATATGCATAGATTTTTTACTTCCTTTATAGTTATATCCCAAAAAACAAAACCAAATTGAGGTGGTGTGAAATCTTCCACACAAAGTACTTCCAAATCGTATTCAATTTTTCTGAAGTTTTCTACAGTAACAGTAAAAGGTAATGGCGTATTAACAAACGGACCGAATTCACTATCTGCGTTAGGTGTAGCGTAGAGAGGATTATCATCTGCATCATAAAGTTGAGAACTAGTTACTTCATAGTCACCTGGTGGAAGTTCTATCAGTTCTGTTTTGATACTACTTCCCCACTCCTTAAGGTCGATGGTGTAGCTAACTCCACCCATTTCAATTACAGCATAAGAAGCTAAAGTTATATCACAAGATTCAAAGGTCTGGTCACCATCTTTAGAATCACCACTTTTGCCATTGCTTACTCTATCACCGGTAAATAAAAATTCAACACCGCCTTGTTCTTGTTCTATTCCATCAGAATCTTGATCGCAGGAATACATAAAAATCATCGCAATACAAGCTGTAAAGAGACTGAAAGTTTTTAATAAATTTAGAGGTCAGTATATAAATACCTATCTTAGTGGTAGTAAATATATATAATTATGGACGTATTTAAGGGTCAAAATCTTCTAGAGTTCTCTGATCGGTTCAAAACAGACGAAGATTGCAAGAAATA
>Ga0306910_1000739_pt1 | contig 13506 bp, 10 predicted proteins | sample AntRauMFilla2698_FD_190438 | JGI IMG/M metagenome (GOLD analysis project Ga0306910, IMG submission 190438) | Saline lake microbial communities from Rauer Islands, Antarctica - Metagenome Filla 2 #698 (v2) (version 2) | ecosystem: Environmental > Aquatic > Non-marine Saline and Alkaline > Saline ... | reverse complement strand
TACGAATTTGACAAGCAGTGTGATTGCACTTGAGACATTTATATCGAATTTCTGACTTCACTGAAGCTAAATATTTCTTGCAATCTTCGTCTGTTTTGAACCGATCAGAGAACTCTAGAAGATTTTGGCCCTTAAATACGTCCATAATTATATATATTTACTACCACTAAGATAGGTATTTATATACTGACCTCTATAGTTTAAAATATCAGATTTAATTGTTATTCAATTTGATAGGGATGCTGTAACTGTGTAATTGCCCATCTTCCGAAATACCTTCAATATAAATAATGCCTTCTTTAAGTTTAGTATCCACTATTTTCAAATCAACGCTATTGTTATTCTGGGTTTCTCCTTGAACTATTACATTAGGGAACCAGGCTATAGATCCAATGCTTCTAAACATTTCATTATCGTAAAATTTATAACTAGGGTTTGTGTATTTTTTTATTGGATTATAACCTCTCTTTACGTCTATTGATGAAAACATTCCATCATCATAATCATTTTTGTAAAGAGGGGTTTTACGGCTTTCAAGGGTTATAACTCCATTAGCTCCAAATAAACCTTGTCCAAAGCCGTTTCTATTTATTATAATGGATTCAAATTGGTCCAATTGAATATTGGATAGGAAAGAAGCATCTGTTAATCTTGCACCATCTAGCAATATTGCAACGCCAACTCCAGCATTTATAGATCTGTTATTGAAATTTTGAACGGAAAAACTACCAAAGTTCTCATTTACTTTAAATCCTTTTGTCCTCAGGTAAACAGAAAGTTTAAAATACCGTTCAACTATATCTAAAGTAATATCTTCTTTATTTCCTTGAATTAATCGATCCTTTCTATCTTCTTCTTTAATTTTTGAAGCTTTAATAATGACTTCCTCAAGTTCATTTGTATTATTAAAATTAGCTACAATTCTATATTTAGCTAATTTAATATCTTTTGAAAATGGCAGAGTGTCAAGTCTTTCAAATACAATTGGATGTTGGTCATTAAAAAGTATATCTGTTTCTAATTTTAGTTTTGGCGCTTTAAACTTGCGTTGCTTTGTTATAATAGAATACCTGAGTTCTTCTCCAATTACTGGATAACTATTTTTGAAGAAAAATGCTCTCGATGAATCTAATTTAAAAACAAATTCTTTATTAAATTTAGATTCTAGACCTACTATAAGTTGGTCCTCATTTTTTATATTATCTATTAAATATAAGGTTTGGTCAAAGCCGTTCTTTCGTACATATTGAAGTTTAGGTGATTTAGTCAAATCGGTGTTTGTTGTGTAGAGGCTTTTCGATATTAATAGCAATACATCTAATTCATTTAAATTTGAAAGATTAGTATCTTCAAAAAAGGATTTATAGTCATCATTATCTATGTAAGGTTTTAATCTGAATGTTTTAATAATAGATTGCTGCGACCTATAAGTAATATTTCCTTTTGGTAATATGGATGCACTAAGCATTAATTTACTGTTATTTTTGAAGTCTAAACTTAAAACTACTGAATCTTGTTTATCAACTTGTTTTAGTTTGTAATTTCCTTTAAATTCAGTTCTATCTATAGTTTTGTTGAAGTACAACCGTTCTAATACAGCATTACCGTCCCTTAAGAGTTGGATTGTATTTAGGCCATCAAAAAGTTTATCTTTTTCTATTGCAATTGACTTCTCAGAATTATTCATTTCAATATTGAATGAAGTAAACTTTTGATCTTGAAAAATAAATAATTCCCATTTTTCATCTTTTTCAATAGATGTGGTCTCAATATTTAAATAAATGTGTTCTTTTAAATTGATAAGTTGAAGAGAATTGCCTTTAGATTTTATATCCCCAATCGGGATGATCTTTTTAAAACCTCCTTTTGTTATGACTTCTACTTTGTAGGTTTTATTTTTAAGTGGTCTAAAATTCATTCTTGCTAAACCCGATTTACTAGTTGTAAATTCTTTTATTGGGATATTATTTTCAAGTAGTATAAGAGTTGATTCTTCAGGATTGCCTATATCGTTAGTAATTTTTATACCCAAATTAGTGTTTAAACCATAAACGATTTCTTGTCCTTCTGGTCGAACAACAACTTTAACTTCTTGAGCTTTCCTTTCGGATTTCACAACCTCATCGATGACTTCAAACTTTTGAAAATAAGCATCAGACTCTTTGAAATTATTCATGTAATTAGTCATCGCCTTGAAATAGTACCGGCCTGGGGTAAACGTACTGTCTATTTTAATTTGATTGAAGAAAATACCGTTGTTTGCTAACACCATCGATTTATCAATTAAATTACCAACGCTATCATAAACAAAGACCTGAATATTTCTTATATCGTCACTTAATTTTCCTTCAGTTCTATCGATAGCATAGCCCTTATACCATAAATACTCTTCTGTTGTGAATATTGACTTATTAGTATGAACAAATATGGATTCACGGGGTAACTCAAAATAATCTTGATATTCATCTAAAAATACGTCTTGAGCATTAACAGATAGGATGAAAAAATATAAAAGGCTGAGTGAACTAAATTTCATAAAGATTGTTTTTTTAATAAATCCAACAATTATGCCAAGTGAATTATTCATCAATCAAATTTACTAGTATCCGATAACTATCGAGAACAAGGTTATCAGTAGGATTCAAAATAAATTATAAAACTAATTAGCTTAATAACATTACTAAATATAATAAAAATCTTTAGCAAAATTGTTTTTATTGCCCTAAATTTTCTCAATAAATTTATTTGTTTGCTGAAATTGAAATTTCAGCAAACATCATATTTCAATCTTCACCAAATGATAAGGCTTCTTTTTTTAAAGCCTTATCTTTTTTTCTCGAAAAAAAATATTTAATTATTTTCTACTCGTCTTCACTATTAGTTGAATTTAAAACGAACAAATTTTATTAGGCTACTTATGCAAGGGGGATTGCTAGAGCAGAAGTAACTTGTACATAAAACCGCTCCTTTATTTAAAACTAAAGCACCTCAATCATACATCCTAGTATATGTTAATTGTCTTCAAATTAATACTCAATTTCAAATCCAGGAAATTCATAGGGGAGTTATTCATTTTAGGTTCTCAGAAAACTTAATTAAATAGAATTCTATAATCACTAAAAAAGCAGGAATTTGAAAAATTCCTGCTTTTTTAGCTTAATGAGTATAACTTATTTTAAATCGAAATTATCCAGAGAAACTAGCTCCTAGATACTCTCTATTCATTCTAGCGATATTCTCAAGAGAAATCCCTTTAGGACATTCTATTTCGCAAGCACCTGTGTTGGTACAGTTACCAAATCCTTCTTTATCCATCTGGTCTACCATGCTGAGTACACGTTCGTGAGCTTCTACTTCCCCTTGAGGTAATAAAGCAAACTGAGAGACTTTTGCTGCAGTAAATAACATTGCACTCGCGTTTTTACAAGCCGCTACACATGCTCCACATCCAATACAAGTCGCCGCATAAAACGAATCGTCTGCATTATCTTTTTCTATAGGAATACTGTTGGCATCTTGAGTATTACCAGACGTGTTAACCGATATGTAACCGCCGGCATGTTGAATTCTATCAAAAGCAGATCTATCTATAACTAAATCTTTAATGACAGGAAATGCGGTAGCTCTAAACGGCTCTATAACAATGTCATCTCCATCCTTAAACTTTCTCATGTGGAGTTGACAGGTAGTAACACGTCTATCCGGTCCATGAGGTTCTCCATTAATTTGGAGTGAACACGATCCACAGATTCCCTCTCTACAGTCATGGTCAAATTCGATAGGATCCACCCCTTCCTCTACTAGAGTATTATTTAAAACATCTAGCATTTCTAGGAAAGACATATCTCCATCGATACCATCTACAGTATACTTTTGGAATCCTCCTTTATCTTGGGCATCTTCTTGACGCCATATTTTCAAATTAAGCTTCATAATTCAATTATTTATAGCTTCTTGTTTTTAATTCAATATTTTCAAAAATCAATTCTTCTTTGTGAAGTTTTGCATCTCTAGGGTTACCAACATATTCCCATGCTGAAACAAATCGATAATTTTCATCATCTCTTAAAGCCTCACCATCTTCAGTTTGGTATTCTTCTCTAAAATGACCACCACAAGATTCATTTCTTTCTAAAGCATCTTTAGCGAAAAGTTCTCCGAGTTCAAGGAAATCTGCAACTCGCCCTGCTTTCTCTAATTCAGCATTTTTAGTTCCTTGTTTACCTGTTACTCTTACATTGGCCCAGAAGTCATCCCTTAGTTCTTTAATTTCTTCTAAGGCTTCTTTAAGGTCCTTTACGTTACGAGACATCCCACATTTGTCCCACATAATTTTTCCTAATTTCTTGTGGTAATAGTCTACAGGATTCTTGCCTTTGGCATCAAAAAGTTTTTGAACTCTTTCCTTTACCTCTTTTTCTGCTTTCTCAAACTCTTCAGTGTCTGTAGAAATGCGACCAGTTCTAATATCATCTGCTAAGTAATCACCAATGGTATATGGCAAAACAAAATAGCCATCTGCTAGACCTTGCATAAGGGCAGAAGCTCCTAGTCTGTTTGCTCCGTGATCAGAGAAATTAGCTTCTCCAGTAGCATAACATCCAGGAATAGTTGTCATTAAGTTGTAATCTACCCAAAGACCACCCATGGTATAGTGAACCGCAGGGAAAATCATCATAGGAGTTTTGTACGGGTTTTGATCTGTAATTTTCTCATACATCTCAAATAGGTTACCATACTTAGACTCAACAACTTCTTCGCCCAATTTTATAATTTCTTCTTCACCTGGATTTTTGTGTCCAGATGTAAAGGCTTTTTCTTTACCATAACGTTCAATAGCTGCTTTAAAGTCCAAATAAACTGCTTGGCCGGTTCTGTTCACGCCATAACCTTCATCGCAACGTTCTTTTGCGGCTCTAGAAGCAACATCACGTGGAACGAGATTTCCAAAAGCTGGATATCTTCTTTCTAAATAATAATCTCTATCTTCTTCACTTAGTTCCGTTGGCTTTAACTTGCCTTCTCGAATAGCTTCAGCGTCTTTTATATGTTTAGGAACCCAAATACGTCCATCGTTTCTCAACGACTCAGACATCAAGGTTAATTTTGACTGTAAATCTCCTGAAACAGGAATACAGGTAGGGTGAATTTGTGTAAAGCATGGATTTGCAAAAAAAGCTCCTTTCTTGTGAGCTCTCCAAGCGGCCATCACATTACTACCCATAGCATTGGTTGATAAATAGAAGACATTTCCATAACCACCAGAAGCTAAGACCACGGCATGTGCAGAATGTCTTTCAATTTCTCCAGTTACCAAATCTCTTGCGATAATTCCTCTTGCTTTTCCATCCACTAGGACCAAATCCATCATTTCGTGTCTATTGAAAGATTGAATTTTACCTCTGTTGATTTGTCTATTCATTGCTGAATAAGCTCCAAGTAAAAGCTGTTGACCTGTTTGACCTTTGGCGTAAAAGGTTCTTGAAACTAATACACCTCCAAAGGATCTGTTATCTAACAAACCACCATATTCTCTTGCGAAAGGAACACCTTGAGCCACACATTGGTCAATGATGTTACTAGATACTTCGGCGAGTCTGTAGACATTACCTTCTCGAGATCTGTAGTCGCCACCTTTTACAGTGTCGTAAAATAGTCTGTAGTCAGAATCTCCATCACCTTGGTAATTTTTTGAAGCGTTAATTCCACCTTGAGCTGCAATAGAGTGCGCTCGTCTTGGTGAATCTTGAAAACAAAATGTTTTCACGTTATATCCAAGTTCTGCTAATGTTGCTGCAGAACTCCCTCCAGCTAAACCAGTTCCAACAACTATAATGTCAATATTACGTTTATTGGCAGGATTAACCAGATTGATTTCGTTTTTATGTTTGGTCCATTTTTTCTCAATGGGTCCTTCTGGTACTTTTGAATCTAAAACTGTCATAATCCTTTCGCTTATAAGTTATTAAAGTAGTGAAATATCGCAATAAAAACGAATCCCATTGGGATAACAATTGCAAAAGCTTTTGTAAAGACTTTCAGCGCTTTTGAATACATGTTGTTGAAACCAATAGATTGGAATGAAGAGGCGAAGCCATGAAGTAAATGAAGCATTAAAAACACAAATGATAATGCATACAAGCCAGTTCGAATTGGATCTCCAGTAAATTTAGCTACGGTCTCCTCGTAGTAACGTGTTGGATCATCGGGATGGCTCTCAACGTACTTATGAACCAGTTCTGGGATCCAGAAATCGTAGAAGTGTAAGCCTAAAAATAGCAATACTACACTTCCAGAGATAATCATGTTTCTAGACATCCATGAAGAATTAGAAGCCCCGTTAAATTTAGCATAACTCACAGACCTTGCTTTTCTATTTCTAATATCTAGGACAAATCCCATGATAAAGTGAAAGACAACTCCAAAAATTAAAATAGGTTGTAAAATCGCCTGAACCACAAAATTAGTCCCCATAAAGTGGGAGATCTCATTAAAAGTGGACGGACTTACTACCGATGTAAAGTTTATTGTGAAATGTTGAGCTAAAAAAAGGACTAAAAAGAGTCCTGATAGAGCCATAGCAAATTTCCTCGCTATTGATGTTTTGCTTATTCCAGCCATTAGTCTTAATTTGATTTTAGCACAAAAATACACCACCTAAACCTCTCAAGCAAATAAAGCCAGTTGTTTAGCCATAATTTAGAATAATTTTAAAGCCTATTGAATCAATTTCACGAAAACCTTTGAGTTTTATAACCCAATTTGTCTCAAGAAAACCTTTAATTACCACTTAAAACCTAACAAATTCAATTTTTACCTTCCATTTCTTACCTTTGAAAAAAATTTAAGTTTATGAGATACGAACCTATAAAATCTGATTTGTTTATTCAGAATAGAAAAAATTTCATGAGTCAGATGCTACCTAGCAGTTTAGCTGTATTCAATTCTAATGATACATACCCAATTGGTGCGGATAGTACCATTCCCTTTCAACAGGATCGAAATATTTATTACCTCAGTGGTGTAGACCAAGAAGAAAGTATTTTGGTGTTATTCCCTGACGCTCCAGATCCTAAGCACAGAGAAGTTTTATTTCTGACAGAGACCAATCCACATATAGCGGTTTGGGAAGGAGAAAAACTCAATGAGGAAAAAGCGCTTAAAGTCACAGGGATAAAAACGGTGTATTGGTTGAAAGACTTACCGAAAGTTTTTAACGAATTGATGACCCAATGTAACTTGGTATATATGAATACCAACGAACACTATCGGGCAGACCATGCTACTCAAACTCGTGAAGACCGATTTAACAAGTGGTTAAAAGAAAATTATCCCGCCCATCAAGTCGCCAAAAGCAATCCTATTTTACAGCGTTTGCGCTCTATCAAGCATCCTTTAGAACTAGAGGTGATGCAAAAAGCTTGCACTATTACTGAAAAAGGCTTCAGAAGAATTTTGGATTATACCAAACCAGGCCAATGGGAGTATGAGTTGGAAGCTGAGTTTATGCATGAATTTTTGATGAATAAATCTCGAGGCTTTTCCTATACACCTATTATTGCAGGAGGGAAAAACGCAACTGTACTTCATTACATAGAAAATAAAGAGCAGTTGAAAGCTGGTGATTTGATTTTGATAGATGTTGGGGCTGAGTATGCGAATTATGCAAGTGACATGTCTCGTACTATTCCTGTATCTGGAAAGTTCAGTGTTAGACAAAAGCAAATTTATAATGCGGTAAATAAAGTTAAAAAAGAAGCCACCAATCTATTGGTTCCTGGTACTATTTGGAAAGATTACCACGTTGAGGTGGGTAAACTAATGACCTCCGAGTTGCTAAATCTTGGACTATTAGACAAGGCAGATGTTCAAAACGAAAACCCGGATTGGCCTGCTTATAAAAAGTACTTTATGCACGGTACGTCTCATAATATTGGGCTAGACACACATGATTATGGTCTACTTAACGAACCGATGAAAGCCAACCAAGTTTTCACCGTGGAACCAGGAATTTATCTGCCAGAGGAAAATATGGGTATTCGTCTAGAAGACGATGTGGTTATACAAGAAAAGGGTGCTCCCAAGAATTTGATGGCTAATATTCCTATCGAAATGGATGAGATAGAGGATTTGATGAACTCTTAAGAAGAAACAGGAACACGTTTTTAATTGTCGATAGATTAACATATTAGAGTTTAAAACATTAACTTTATTATGATTTTAAAGAAGATAATTATGAAAAATCTATTCCTGTTAAACTTTTTTCTTCTTTTTGTGGTTTCAGTAAACGCTCAAAATTATCAATCTTTTTTTGGTGAGGAAGATACCCGCGTTATATATGTACATGATGACGGGACGCTGGGTGAAGACCCACGATTTTTAGATTCGCTTTCTATCACGACAGAAGTCGTTTCAGCAGATGGTGAAATTTTAAAAAAAGCAGATCATTTTAAGTATAATCAAACGGAACCCCCCATTTCTTCTTATTATAGGGAGGATTTGGAAGAAGGCAAGTTATGGTATCGGCCAACAATTGATGCTGAGGAATATTTAATAGCAGATTTATCACTAGAAATTGGAGACACTACTGATATTTTTTCACCTTTTTTTGGAGGTGATGATAACACGTATACTGTTAGTGACATAGCCTATGATGGCAATTATAAAATTATATATTTTGAAACTTTTTGGTTCGGTGAAATATTTATCAAAGAAGGGGTATTGCCAATGATGTTTAATGGACAAGTTCCTCTTCCTGAAGGACTTGATTATTTTCTTACATATTTTACAGTATGTGTTGAAAAAGATGGAAATCAGGTGTTTAGAATTGATGAAATTTGGGATATCGATATTGAGGACCCAATCAATAATTGGGTAAGTTGTAAATTGATAGACATTCAAAATTTAAGCAACAAAACTTTTGATCAGAACCAATATACAATTTATCCAAATCCAACGTTTGATAAATTAAATATTGATACTCGTGGAAACATAGTTAATCATATTGAATTGTTTAACCCGCAAGGGAAAAGATTGATGAAGACTTCGCTTAATAATTCAAATCAAATTGATGTTTCTCATTTAAGTCCTGGTATTTACTTTATTAAACTTAACACGGATAAAAATAGTATGATTCATAAATTTGTAAAAAAATAGTCAGTTTAAAAAAACACCCAAATTTAAAATTTATCCCTTGTAGAAATTACAAGGGCTTTTTATTACTATGACATTCACTTATAAACAAACGTCAATTCACTATTCCTCTATAGGTGTTGGCGAGCCTCTTATTTTAATCCACGGGTTTTTAGAAAATAAAAATATGTGGACTACTCTTCAAAGTGGGCTTTCTAAAAACTATAGGGTTTTGGCGATAGATTTGCCAGGCCATGGCGAGACCGAAGCGATTGGATATATCCATACAATGGAGGATTATGCCGAAATCCTTTTAGCCCTCATCCAATTTGAAAATCTTCAACAAGTTAGCCTCATTGGTCATTCTATGGGAGGTTATGTGGCTTTAGCTTTAGCTGATTCGAGCTTTGGAAGGGTTTCAGGCAAAATCAATAAACTGCTACTTTTAAATTCTACCCCTTTAGCAGATTCTGATATTCGGAAGCAAGAGCGGAATAGAGCGATAGCGATGATACAAACATACCCGCAAGCTTTTGTAGCTATGGCTGTAAAACACTTATTTTTACCCCAAGACCAAGACCGATTTTCTTCTGAAATCGATATCGCTATCCTTGAAGCTAAACACTGTTCACAAAAAGGAATTATCAATACGCTGAAAGGTCTACGAGATCGAAAAGAAAGAATAGAAGTACTAAAAAAAATGCACGATAAGAGTCTAATAATCTTAGGGGCTCTAGACGGAGTTATAGATGTTGATGCAACAAGAGCTGTTGCTCAGGCCACGCATACTAGACTTGAAGTTTTACCGGGCGGCCATATGTCTTATATTGAACATCCAGAGGTGCTTTTGAGCACTTTAAAAGAGTTTTTATCGCAATAATGTAGGAGTGAACCCTTTTACTAGTTGACCAATGTACCAGTGAACCGGTCACATAGTTAGTTTTAAACTTTTTGCTTAGGATCTCGAGGGCTTGGGCTAGTTTCTATAAGTCACTTCCTGTTAATTTACGGTAAGTTCTAAGGGCATTACTGTCGGTAAGTGAAGCGACGTGAGAACATACATCTATGAGCCAATCCTCGAGCTTAGATTCAGAAAAATCAAAGTCTTTGAGGAAATTTTTTAGAATCAATTTATCGAAATTGCTTGCCTCCCCAGCATGCTCATGTTCTACAGCCGTGGTAAAATCATCTAAAATCTTAGTCAAAATTTTATAGCCAGCAATCTCTTTGTCCAACACCTCCTGGCTTTGGTAAATGTTTTTAATACTGATCTTGATAATATCCTCTATTTGAACCTTGTAAGTGGATTTGTCCAGCAAAGCCGTGTGATAATCTCCATTTAAAATAGCTTCTTCATTCTCCATGAAAAGAGCGACAGCATCCTCAATTAAAGCGCCTATGGCCAAAGATCTTAGGTAGCTAATTCTATTTTTGGTAGTAGAAAGCTTTGAATACTTGGTCGTATTTATGTTCTTATGAACAATTTTGGACAAATACTCCAAGGCAAACTCCTCTTGAATTAAACCTAGATTGATTCCATCTTCAAAATCAATAATGGTATAACAAATATCATCTGCCGCTTCTACCAAAAAGGCTAAAGGATGACGTTTGTAGCGAATATTATCTCCTTCTATAACTTTTTGTAAGCCCAATTCCTCTGCAACATCTTGAAACTTTTCCTGCTGCTGATGAAAGAATCCAAACTTCTTATCGGCGACTTGTTGGGTTGGTTTGTGAGGAAGTGAGGCTTTTGGGTATTTGGTAAAAGCGCCTAAAGTAGCATAAGAAAGCCGTAGACCGCCAGGGGAACCATATTTGTCATCGGAAAGGAGTTTGAAACCGTTGGCGTTCCCTTCAAACTTGGATAAGTCTTGATAAACAACATCCGATAATTTGGATTTGAATCGTTTGCCATTTCCAAATTTGAAATAATCTCCAATAGCTCGTTCTCCACTGTGCCCAAAAGGAGGGTTTCCGATATCGTGAGCTAAGGCAGCAGCAGCTACAATTGCTCCAAAATCGTTGAAGTGATGACCGTGAGTGCCTTGTAATTGGGGGTGTTTCTCTAAGATCTTTTTTCCTACCAAACGGCCTAAAGATCTACCAACAACAGAAACTTCTAGGCTATGGGTTAATCGCGTATGAACAAAGTCGGTTTTAGACAAGGGAATCACTTGAGTTTTATCTTGTAAACTTCTAAATTCAGAAGAGAAAATAACGCGATCGTAATCGACTTCAAACCCTAAACGGGTATCATCTTGTTCTTTGCGTATGCGTTTATTGGTGTCGCCTTGGCGCTTAAGTGATAAAAGAGATTCCCAGGTTGGCATGCGTTTTAGTTTGTGTCAAATGTAAGGAATTCTATAAAGTGATTACCCCGAAAATAATACCATATTTAAGCAGCTTTTTCTAGCCTGAGTGATAACTGTTTCTCTAAGAATTGAGTTAATACGTTTAATTCTTATTTTGGTAGTAATTTCAAAAGAATCTAAACAGTAGGCCTGCCGGCTAAGATCATTATTTTTAAATAGTCCAAAGACATTCAAATGTTAAAAACTGGATTTGTAGTTATATAACTGATTTTATAGTTTACATTTGAAATACAAATATAGCACCTCATGAAAAACCCAGAAAAACTTACCCTTAAAGAAGAAGAAGTGATGAGTGTTTTGTGGAAGCTCGAAAAGGCTTTTGTTAAAGAGATCGTTTCAGAACTTCAAGGCAAGAACCATTATAATACTATTTCTACGATCGTAAGACAATTGGAAGAGAAGGGTTTTGTGTCCTATACGTCCTTTGGTAAAAGCCATCAGTACTATCCTATTATAGAAAGAGAAACCTATAGCGCTACGGTTATGGATCAAAATTCCAATCGGTTTTTCGAAGGCTCCTATAAAAGCATGGTGTCTTTTTTTGCTCAACAGGAAAAAATAACCGAAAAAGACCTCGAAGATATTTTAGAACTCATCAAAAACAAGAGCTAATGGACTTATTGATATACTTAGCTAAAGTTTCTTGTATTTTGACTCTATTCTGGCTGATTTACAGCCTGTTTTTGGAATCCGAAACTTACCATAGATTAAAGCGAGCTTACCTTCATTTGGGATATATGTTAAGCTTGATTTTACCGCTCTTTACATTTACGAAAATTGAAGAAATCAATTTTACAGCGTCTAGCATTATTCCAATTTCTTCTGAATTTGCCACTACTGAAATTTCAAGAACTAGAATGGAATTGTTATGGTCTTTTATGACTGAAAATTCCGTCATCGAACTTATATACGTGGGTATTTCCTTACTATTTATAGCCTTTTTATTGATCAAATTCTATAAACTTTTAAAGGTTTTGAACCGTTCTAAAGCATTTAAAAAAGAGGGCTTTATTCACGTCAATCAATCTATTCCAGAAGGTGCTTTTTCATTTTTGAATTATATTGTTTATGATCCAAACCTCTATTCTGAAGAAGAAATGAAACTCATTTTAGCTCATGAAAAAGCACATGTGGTCTATAAACACAGTTTTGATATTCTTTTGTCACATATTTATAATAGTTTCTTTTGGTTCAATCCGTTTGCCTGGTTATATCAAAAAAGTTTAGTCTTAAATCTAGAATACGAAGCTGATGCCAAAGCTGTATCAGAAACTGCAAAAGCAGACTATCAAATGACGCTGTATAAAATAACAGAACAACATTTCAAATCGCAATTGCAACATTCCTTTCATCAATCCCCCATTAAAAAAAGAATCGCTATGCTCAACAAAAACAATCAAACACAATCGCTTTGGAAACTGTTTGTCGTTTCTCCTTTATTAGTCGTTTTCTTTCTTCTTTTTCAAGTCGAAACCAAGGCCCAGATTAAAGAATCGGTGACAACTTCAGACGCTAAGATCACGAAGGTTGAAGTCATTTACGATGCTAATACTACTCTAGAAGAGATAGAGTCTGACGTTTCATTTCTAAAAGAAGATTTTGATATTGATATGACCTTTTCTGAAGTCAGATTTGGAGCTAAGGGTAAATTATTATCAATTTCCTTGGCTGTAGAGACCAATGATGGTTTCAGTGGGTCTGTAAGTTCTTCTGATGTTGCTTCAAGGCCGGTTTATTTCTTCAGAGACTTCTCTAAAGATGCTGAGGTTCCATTTGGAGTAGGAACTAAATCTAAATCAGAAATGGATTCAGCAAAGAATTATGAGACGATAAAGAATGCAGAGAACTTTATCATTAATGGGAAAAAGATAGATAAAGACCGTTGCAAAATTCAATAATTTACATACATCCATTATTTAGATGGATTTTTATTTAGTTTTTATCGAAATATGTAGTTTTTTACTCTTTTTATTGTCTTTGTTGGTCATTTTATTGATGTTTT
>Ga0306910_1000738_pt1 | contig 13526 bp, 9 predicted proteins | sample AntRauMFilla2698_FD_190438 | JGI IMG/M metagenome (GOLD analysis project Ga0306910, IMG submission 190438) | Saline lake microbial communities from Rauer Islands, Antarctica - Metagenome Filla 2 #698 (v2) (version 2) | ecosystem: Environmental > Aquatic > Non-marine Saline and Alkaline > Saline ... | reverse complement strand
GTAGGTAGGAAATTTATTTCTAATGAAATTACTGAAAGTTTAAATTTTGGTAGTGCAGAGTTTTTACATTTTATAGATTCAATAACTGAAAAACCGAATGTTGCTCTTTTAGGTTTTTTTAATTCGGGAAAAAGTACTGCTATAAATTACCTTTTAGGCTTAAGACTTTTACCAGAATCATTTATACCAACTACAAGTTTAAATATAATTTTAAAGCATAAAGATGATAAACCTGAATGGGTCAGTGATACTGACGATGTTTTTGTTCTTTCAAAAGGTTTTGACATCAATAATTTTAATGATGGCAATTACACTGCAAAATATTTAGAAGAAGGTTATAAAGGGCCAATCTCATGCTTGCAAGAATTTAAGCACAAAGGGAAAACAGAATATTTTAAACTTGATAGAGCAAGCTGTGCAATTGCATTTGTAAATGCAGATATTTTAAAAGTATGTAATCTTATTGATACTCCAGGCTTTGGTAATTCTGTTCAAGATAGTGGAAAAGCTGAAAAACTTTATAAAGAGACTACGATTAAAAGGGATGAGGAAACTTCTGAAAGTTTACAATTCAAGGTGGATATTGTTATTTTTCCGTATTCTATTCAGTCAGGTCTAAATCAGTTTGAAGTTGCAATATTGAAAAATGTAATTCAAAACTTACCAAATTTTTCAGAGAAAGTTGCTAATACATTTAATAACTTATTTATACTTACTACACATATACATGAAAAGGAGTGGGTTAAAGTCAATAACGATCATGGAAGTTTTTATAATTATGCATTAGAACGTTCAAGAGATTTAGCCATGAACTTGTCTGACCTTTTAGAAGTTGAAGAAGATAAATTAATGAATGTTTTTGCTGAAAGATTTTTTCCGTTTAATCCTGACTTAGAATATCTTGAACCTGCAATGAAACTGGGGCTTATTGATTACCTGCAAAATGATCTCCCGCCAATTAAACTAAGTATGGCTAACAATATATTTGTTCAAACAAGGGATGCAAATTCTAATAAGTTTAATGATGAGATTTTACGTTTAAAAGATCTTTTTGATAAAAAAGAAGAAATTGAAAAATGGTTAATAAGTTATAAAGAAAGAGAGCCTAAAAATGTAATTAAAATTACAGCAGGAAAGACTAAAGTAAAAGATAAAATATCTAACTTAAAAGAAAAACAATTAAGAGATTTGGAAGTTGATATAACTGAAGTTTGCAGTGTCGAAAATCTGATGGATCTAATAGATAGGCATTTTAATAATCACAAAAAAGAAGCAGAATCTCGGTTTCCTTCATTTATAGGATCGAAAATTGAGGCCAAGATTAAACATAAGTCAAAAAAGTACTCTGATGAACTTAAAATAGTTATAGACGAATTTTTTGCTGAATTTGAAAATTTAATTAAGCCCAAGGACGGAGTTGGGAAAGTAAGTTTTTCAATTCCAATTGATGTAAAGGCGGCTTTTATTGGTGGAATGGCCAGTGTTGGAGTCGCAGGAGCATTAAGTATGTGGTTGGCTGGCCTTGGAAATCTTGGTGGATATATTGCAACGGCTAAGGTTGTTAGTTTTTTAAGTTCAATTGGTATTAGTGTTGGAGGAACTTCAACAGCAGTCTCATTTGTAAGTGCACTCGGTGGCCCAGTTACCTTTGTGATAATGCTTTCATTACTTGCCGGATTTGCTGTTTGGAGGCTTTTCAGCGATTCTTGGGAAAAGCGATTATCAAAGAAGATAAATAAAGAATTTTTGTCTGGAGATTCTCGAAATAATTTCAACAGATTTGTTAGTAAATTTTGGGAAGATACACAGATTAGTTTTGATGCTGGAGTTGACGAAATGGTTAAAGAGCTAAATAAACAAGTTAAAAAAATGGAAGAAGAAATTAAAGATTGGAATCCAGATAAAACAGAGAAACAGATACAAGAATGTGAGGAATTTCTCAATTTTTTGGCACATATCCCTTGGTCTATTTCGGACAAGGGGAATAGCCTAACAGAGAGGCGGTGATATTTTAGACAGTTTACGGATAAGACAAATAAAGCCCCTTTCCTACCAGTTATAACCTCTATTATAGGGGGTAATGATGTGATTTTTGGTTAATTTTTTTAAGGAATTTTGGAATGAGTTTGAATGGGCTTATTAAAGACCGAAATGATGTGGTTTTTGGGAAATTGGGCGTAGGAGTCTGGGAGAGAGTTTACCAGGTTGTCTCTTGATTGAAATCTATGTCAAAAGTGGCGGCTTCGTAGTCTAGTGGTGGTGCCCTTGCGCTATCGAAGGTTGGGGAGTTTGTGGAAATCTCTAAGTGAGTTAAGATTTTATTGGCGACTACTTTACTCTTTATCGTGGCCACGTACTCAAGTGTTTCGCCACAACGATGACAGGCCGTAACATCTTTGAGAAAAACATGTTTTAAAAGTTCGGCCCAAGGTGTGCGGTAAGATTTTTTTTGAGGGGCCTGCTTTGAAATTTTTGCCTTCTTTGACCTTGACCAGTCTTTTGCTTTCTTTGTTATACTTTTTCTTTTCTTGTTATTAGCAGCAAATACTCCATGGTAGCGAATAAGGTTCATTCTTGGCGGAGGGATGAGTGCCATAAGGCGCGCAATAAACTGCTCCTTGGAAAAAGATAAGTGGGTGGTTCCCGATTTATAAGGAGTTTTTAGTTTTAACAGCACTCTCCCCTGCCCCACAATTGTAATTCTTGATTCTGCTAATGGACCTCTAAGGATATAGCGGCACATCTTTTCCAATACTCCTCTGGCGTGACCTGGAATTCGAGAGTTGGCATGAAGACTAAAGCCTTCTAGATAAGCGCAGCGCTTTCCTGAATATTGCTCAAAAGGAGGATCATAAACCTTTCCAATCTCAACTGGCTTTTTTAATTGGCCTTCTTCCTCTCTGACAAGATTTAGGACACTTTGAGCATGAAGGTCACTGTTGTTGTCGTCTGCTACTTCAAAAAAATCTTCATCAAAGAAACCTTCTTTTTTAAAAATACGATTTATACGAGTTTGGCACTTTTTGATGATCTCTCCCACATCATCATCATCTGGAATAATGGGTAGGAAGAAATCGTCCTCATTATAAACACCATCCATAAATAAGATATGAAAGTGAGTATTTAGGTTTAGTGCTCCTCCAAAACGTTGAATAACAGAAACCGAGCCTGTCGCCCCTTTCTCAAGCCCGTAAATGCGCTTTGCTTTTTTCTTATAAAAGGTAGAGAGAGAACCCATTGCCTGACTGAAACCGGAGGAATCACCTCTTGAATCAAATGCTTCGCACTATCTGCCATCTTGCGCCCCGTACAGCTCGGACAAATTGTTCTGCCCTTGCAGCTAAAGGCCACCAGCTTTTCACTCTTACAATGATTACAGCGAAGCCTAACAAAACCTTCGGAGAGAACTCCACAGGTAAGATATTTTTGAAACTCCCTTTGAACATGAAAAGGAATGGGCTCACCTAATTGCTCTTTTCTTTGACGAATTTCTTCATAAGTCGATTTTATAATTTTATGGAGGTCTGTTTTCGTGGGGTCACGAATATCAGAATGCTTTTTGAATAAGTCTAGGACCTCCATCGGGAGGATTCGTAAGGGAATTGAGACGCATTAAACAGTTAAAGCTTTGCTTTATTTCATATTCGCCCTGATCGCTAGTTAAGATAAGAGAATCTACACCACGTCATTCACATCACTTACCTTCATTTGACCATTTTTATTGGCAATTTTTCTAGACCCCAAATGACATGTATCCACAATTTTACAGTGAGTTAGAAAATTATTTCTTATTTTCTAAGAGTTATGAGCCGATAAGCTTATTATATATTAAATCAAGAAAAGCAATCATGCTCTCTTTTTTGTTCCGTATGGAGGTTCAAATGAAATTCCAAAAACTACTAGCACCCGTTGTTGTCTCTCTTTCTCTCTCTCTTGTTCCAGTATTTGCTGATGGTGTTACTGATGGAGCAGTTCCTTGTTCAGATGTTCAAAAGAACGGTGAATCTTACGGCTGTTTAGAAAATCAAAATACGGATTATAGAAACACAAAAATGAAGTGTGTAAGCGCTCTAAAGCCCTTTCAAATTCCAGAAGGAAAGAAGCCAGCTGAACCTATTAAGAAGCCAGGAAAAATAATGAAGGGTGAAGATACTCTGGCCATGGGTCACGAAGATGGATCACTCTCGATTTCCGATAAAGAGAAAAACTATAAGCTTGATAAAGACCTTATAAAATCAAAAATTGCAGCCAAGTTTGGTAATGAAGCCTCAAATATGGATGAGGTTGATCTCGCCATTATGACGGCAAAAGGAAAAATCAAAATTAAAGTTAAAAAGGATCAAAATGCTAACCAAGCTGATGGCTTTAAAGTCGGAGATTGGGAAAAACTGAACGATGACGCTGCATCTAGCGACAAAGAGGTTCTTATCACTTTAGGAAATAGCCATAGTGATGAAAATGCTCATAATCCTTTAAAAGAAGAGTTGAGCAAAGACGTAGAAAAGTTTGATGAAAATGTTCAAAAGAAAGTTGCTGATATCGAAGAAAACTATACTAAAAAGATTAGTGAGGTTGACCAAGTATCAGAGCTTTCAGGAATGGAGAAAGTAACAATCAAGCGCAACCTTCGTGATGAAAAAGAAAATAAGAAGTTAAGATGGCTTCGTCACCTTGAGCAAAAACAAAAGCTCATTATGGCGGCAAAAGAAGCCTGTGCTGGTCTTCCCACTCTAGTTAGCCAAGAGCTTTTTCAAAATGCTGGTGCCCTTCAGCCCCAACAACAAAGAGCAACTGCCTCAGGTGGAAGTGCTGATCAATAGAAAACACAAGAAAGCATTTAAAAGTAGAGTTTAATCAAGGCCCACTCATTATATAGTGGGCCTTTTTTTATACGTTTTGAATGCCTAGTTTTTATGGCAATGAAATCTCATAAATCCCCTTGTCGTGATAGACTAAATCACCGTTTTTGCATAAAAATATTTATTATGATGGGACCCTAACCTTATTTCATTATAAAATATTAATTAAGATGAAACTGCTAAAGCCCTTGTTGAATATTGTTACTGTTATGAGTTGTGCTGCCTTAGTTTTAATGTTTAGTTCATGTGAGAACTCGACTAATATGCCCATGGCCGCAAGTTATCAAGCAGGCTTAACCCCTAGCGAACGAGATAATCCTCGCATCGACAGAGTTCTCCGTAATGCTCAAGCGTTCGACCTCACAGGGGTCGCTAATGGAATTAACAAAATTACCGACCCTCCAGGGGACAACAACTGTGAAGCTTCAACAGCTACCTCTTCAATTCTCGATTTACAAACAATGAGAGATGAAACTCCCTTTGAAAGAATTTCTTCTCAAGGTTCTCAGAGGACTCCCATAAGCTTATGGGCCACTTACTATTATACACCTGTTTATACTTCAGACTCTGGAGGCGTCGCCCTTAAAACCAAGAGTGAGGCACCTATTAAATATAATCATGAAACAGTGTCCCTCTCCCATCGCAAATGGTGCATGGCCGCGATGGAAGGCAGCGTTTCCATTCGTATGCCAGATGGTGTGACAAAGACTTACAACTATTCCGGAGTGGGCTCTATGCAGACAGATTGCACCGGTTACTTTCGTGGCCGTCACAGAGCAACCGGTAGAGTAAAGTTTATGGAAGTTGATAATGTCTGGGGTTATGGTGTCCGCAACTATTCTCTTATTCCCTACCGCACAATTGCCGTTGACCCTGATGTCATTCCCTATGGTTCAGTTGTCTACATTCCGGAAGCTGCGGGAAAGGAGATTGCACTGACAGATGGCACTAAATTTATTCATGATGGTTACTTCTTCGCTGGTGATACTGGTGGGGCAATAAAGAATAATCACATAGACGTCTTTACTGGGAATAATGAAGCTCATGAACTCTCCTTTATCCAATCAAATGCATCAAGTACATTTTCTGCAGAGATCGTGCATGATCCAGAAGTTAGAACTCAGCTAGAGAACCTTCACCGCATCCGCTACTAAAGGTAGCCAAAAAAGAGAGGCACCAATGAGAGAGACCACCATCTCAAGTCATCGAAATAACTGCCCTTTATAGTACAAAAAACTTAATCGCGATAAGATACTCAAAGAGGAAATACTGTGAAACTAAAATCTACCATACTCGCCCTTCTCTTTTTCTCATCTTCTCTCACTTTGGCTAAAGTGACTTGGAGACAAATAGATAAATCAATCGGTTCTTCTACAAGGAAAGAGAGAGTTGTAATACATCAAGCGGTTCTTAAAATCGTAAGCTCTATTGACTATGACCGCGAAAACCTCAGAAAGAAGACAACATTTTGGTCCCTCTTAATTAATGATGCTATTGCAGGTAATACGGACCGTTGCTTCTTTGGTGGCTGGATAAGTCTAGAAGTAAATGGTGATTGTCAGCCACCGTGGCGTATGCAAAATAATTCAGCTTTCAAGTCGCAATTTGAAGACCAAACTTATACACCAGAATACTATTGTAGTAACCGGAGTGATGTCACCGACTCTAGCAATATGGTTCGTTGCAACCCTTCATTTTATGGTGCCGATAGTGAAGGAGCTAAGTGCGTTTCTATGACACCGAACTCCTCCATTACAGAGAGATGTCATCAAGCTTCCACCGGACTTATTGATAATCACATCGAAAACTTTCTAAGCTCCTCAGCAAATCGCTCACGCTATGCCACACTCGTAGCAGAGCTTATAAATTTTTGTTCCGATCATAGAAACTATACTTGCCATAGCATGGCCAAACAACTTACCTGGCAGCTTGAACAAATGAGAGATAATGAGGCCGTCAATCTTTGTGCACATGGGTTTGTGGATGATATTTTGGAGGTACCTGACTTTGAGGAGATCTTGCGACTTGTGAGTGAGCCACCTGAAGAAGTTCCAGAAATCTGGGCACCACCTATTGAAGAAGACTTTCTCGAGGCTTGCAATATAGAGGGTATGACAGAGGAGGCGAAAGCCAATTGCCAGGCACTCCTTGGCAGTGGAGACATCCCCCGAAACGCACTCTTATTTACCTTAGAGGGAATGAAGAGAAATGCTAGTGAATTTAAAACAAATCAATGCTTTGATGGTCGTCCCGAGTTTGAAACTCGCTTCAGTGACAGCAATGGTTATAAACATCACTCGCTCGTAGGTCTTGATTCATCGGACGACTTTGAAGCAAAATTAGAAGGTGGTATTACCAATAAGTGTTCAATGGTTATTAATGATGTAGGCAATAGACTCGAAAGTCATGGTGGATCCCTAAAATGCCGCATGAAGACCTTTCATATCAACCTTTGTGGTGATGCACCAAGGGTCAGAGAAACAGCAGCTTGGGTTGGCTATGGAACGTGTAAAAAAGGTAACGGTCACAAAAATAAAGAAGGCGAAGGTACAACACTCTTAGGATTTCATGTTACAGGCGCCCAGACATTTAATTTTGGAAAAGACGACGGCCCCTATAATCAAATTAGAAGCAACTATGCGAGAAGTCGCCAAAATAGAATCCCCTCTCTCGCCCTCTTTGGCCTTCAAAACTCAAATAATGGCTCGATGACTGATTACAAGTATATCCATATTGGTGCTTACACGAGTGCGGGTTGCCCTTCACTTATGGCCACAGATGATAACTATGACTTGATTGAAGAGCTTGCCGCCAACGGACCCTCTGTAGTTGTCAATTACAAAGAAGGGGAAATGGAACCTTTTCAAAAGTGTGAGGAACAATGAGAAAACTTCATCTCTTACTCATATTATTAGTTGGATTCAACTTTTCTGTAAAGGCTAACCCCAGTTGCTCAGAGGCCAGTGTCCAAATAAAAAACTCAAAACTACAGAAAATCATGATTAAGTGGATAGATAAAAAGAAGACTAAGATTAAATTTCTTTATAATGAGAAAATAATAAGTGCTAACCCTTTCTTTTGTTATCAAAGAAAGGGATTTAAGGAATGCCTTGGAGATGACGACTCAGGTCATCTCATCATAAAAAATAATAAGCTTAAAATAAAGCGCTTAACCATTCGAACGGCTGATGATCATCACCACCAAATTAAAGAAATAAGAAAAGGCTTTTCTCTTAAAAAGGTTTCATGCAACCAAAATTCTAAAAAATAAACAGAAGTCAAATAGAGAGACCCTAGCAGCCTGACATGCAGCCTGGAATAAGTGGTCCGTGGGGATCTGACCATGAGCAACAAGCTGCTGCTTTAATTTTAAATTCTGACTTGAGGGATGGTATTTGCGCACATATGTTATTAACCATTACTACAAGCATTAAAATCTTAATCAGTTTCATTTCAATCTCCTTTGATTCCTCATACTAGAGAGCCCCATAAGCTTCGTAAAAGCAAAAGAATAAAGGCTCATCAAGTGACCCAAGAGGGCTCAATTAATGAAAATCGGCATATATTCACCCACCAGCGCTCTTTAGCCAGTTTCCTTTATTTCTAAGTAGCCTATTTTTTGTTAGAATAATGAAATGAAACCAACCTCTTTCTCTATTCTTTTTTGCTGCTGGATTATTTCAACCATCTCCCTTCTTGGAAGCCTTTTCTTTAGTGAGGTGATGGAGTTTACTCCCTGTGTGCTGTGTTGGTACCAGAGAATTGCGATGTACCCTTTGGTTATTATTTTCTTTGTAGGCGCTTTGAAGGCTCCCAAACCCACAATTCTCTTCAGCTTCCCATTTGTCTTGATTGGCTGGTTGATTGCGCTCTATCATAATCTTCTTCACTTTGAGGTCATTCCAGAGAGTGCTTCTCCTTGCTTAGAGGGAGTTCCATGCTCTACTGTTTATATTGAATGGTTTGGTTTCATAACTATCCCCATGCTTTCATTAATTGCTTTTACTTTTATTGGCATACTTCTTATATATTTTAAACGGATGGAACTTGATGAAAAAGAATAATACCTATCTCTTTATTGGCGTTGGTGCACTCTTACTGGGAAGCTTTCTCTTAGCGATGAAATTCTATAAGTCAGCTCAAAGAGACAAATTTTCATTTATGGCCCAAAATAATGCTGAAACCTTTGTTCGCCAACATTCTCCAAGGCTTGGAAATCGAGATGCCTTAGTATACTTAGTTGAGTTCTTAGATCCAGAGTGCGAGAGTTGTCGTCAATTTTATCCTATCGTTAAAAAGCTTATTTCTGAATATAACGGAAAGGTTCAGTTGGTTGTCCGCTACGCGGCTTTTCATGGTAATTCAAAAGAAGCCATCGCTGCAGTAGAAGCTGCTAAGAAACAAGGCAAATACTGGGAAGCTTTAAGTCTCCTTTTTGAAACTCAACCTCAATGGGGAGATCATCACAATCCACAGATTGAATTAATCTATGATTTCCTCCCAAAAGTTGGAATAGATGTCGCTCAATTAAAAGTCGACATGAGAGACGAAGCCATCTCTAAGATAATTGAGACAGATATGGCCGATTTAAAATCCCTAGGAATTCGCGGAACTCCAACCTTCTTTGTAAATGGTAAAAAGCCTAAGGATTATAGTTTTAATGCCTTAAGTGAACTTCTTGCTCAGGAAGTAGAGTCTGCTTATAAGTGAACAGATGAATCTATCTTATATTTTTGGTAGCCAATAGAAAAGAGCCCTTAAAAACAGACACTCCCGAATGATTACTTTTTAAAGAGCGTTATAAAGTTGAAGTTAGTCAAAAAACACTCATATTTCTTACACCACAATATTCACCATTGTAATGATCTTTACAATTTATTAAAAGTTTTATGATGAAAATAAGAAGCGAACAAATTATTCTTTTTAAGGCCCGAAAAGGAACAAGTGCTGAACAGCTGAGAGCTCTTCTAAAAGAAGGCGAGGAACTTGTTAAAGATGGATATCTGTTATGGATGGAGAAAATTAATCTCCTCGGTGATTCGTCTTTCGTCATTGAGCTTGAAGGAGAGACATACTTGGCCTCCTTTTATCTTTACGGAGAAAAACCTACATTTGAACCTAGCTACGAATACATTGAAGGGATGGATGAGTATCAAGAAAAGCTAAGCCACTTCTTTGAAAGTCGCGAGCCTGACTTTCAGTGTGAGGCCAGTAACAGTTTTTGGCAAAATATATAAAAATTACGCTGAGAACTGATAAGGAAAATGAACCCCAATATCCTATGATTGTTGGCTCACTCTAGCAGCTGCTTTATAGGTGCCGAGATAACACCAAAGGCTTCCTGGGTTGATCCCAGCATAACGCCGATGGAGTCGGACGAAGTTGAAAAATTGACGACAATTCCTTTGTCGCTTATGACGATATTCCTAACGCCTTTTGAAGCCTTCGGAGAAAAGGTAATCCTTCCCTCTTCATCTATAAGCTCGCCGTGACCACCATCTTCTAAATCTTCGAAGGCCTCAGCTAAGTCGTCAAAGTTAATTTTACCTGTTACTGGAATATAGAGGTCTTCGAACATTTTAGGAAAAACAGTATCAAAACCAGCAGGAATTGAGCCCATGTCCATGCGAAGCTCTAAAATTCGAGTAGTTTTGATACTTCGAAAATCATTCTCATCCTGAAAAGCCGTTACCCTATAACGAAAAGGTGGAGTCGCGAGAAAACCACCTTCAGGGTCTTTTTCACATTCTCGCTTCTTGTACCCAAAAATGACCTTCGCATTTTTGTAAACATCTTCAATCTCTTGTTTAATATCGTCCTCAGTTAAGCGCTGGGCCCAAGTCTCGGCACTCGTACAATGTCTCTTAGGCTCACTATTTCTGCCTTTGACGTAACCGGGAAAATTTTTGTAGAGCTCAATTTCAGTTCTTCTCAGCTCGTATTCTTCAGTATTGAGCGAAACCAAATTAGCGTTGGTTTCATCGAATTGATCGTCACCATAGGCCGCTATTTTTAAGTTTGGGTCACTACCAATAAGCGCAAAAGGATCCTGTGTCCCCCTGACTTTGGTTTCTTTTGTGAGATAAGTAGGGATCGATCTAGAGAGAAACTTCTTTAGAGACACTGCCGTTATGACATTATTTCGATCAAGTGCTTTGTCAGCTTCACCAGAGAGGGCTTCACTAAGATGCCAGGCCCAGATGCTTTGCTTAAGCTTCGCCGAAGGGTGTGACAATTGTCCATTCGACGTGGAAAAGAAGAAAGCCTGAGAAGGGAATTGAGCGACATGGTTAGTGAATTCAAGCTCGCTTATCTCGGCGATTGTGGTTTTAGAATTTTTAAGTTTTAACAGATGGGTTGCAGAAGTATCCATAAAGAGAAAGGCTTTATGGCAAGCCCTCTTACTGAGTGGCTCGAGTAGAAGCTCATCAAAGTAGGCGGATGTTCCGTTTAAGTTGTCTAAGTCGGAGTCATATACGGTAAAGAGGTTTTCATCGCGACTGGAGTAGCCATGGCCAGTGTAATAGAAGAAGAAAGTATCGAGAGGAGAGAGACCTTCTATAGTTTTAGGAAGACTCTCTTCCATGGCCTCTAGGTTTGCCTTTTCATTAACGAAGAGATGAATATTCTTCTCTGGTACGCCAAAGTTTTCAAGCATGACATTCTTAAAAGCTAATGCATCGTTCTTTGCAAACTTTATACTGGGGATCGGTGTCGCTTCACCGGCCATGTAATCTTCGATAGCGACGATGACAACATGTGTTTCTCCTACGACCTCAACACTCATTTACTGCTCCAAATCAAGAGTTTATTCCTTTAAAAATGTTAGCATTTTTAGTTGGTGTTGTTATTAAAAAATAGTAATAACCCTACTTCTTTGCTGCTCTCGATAACGGAGTTTACTGCAGAATAACAGTAGCTTAAGAGTCGAAACAGCGCGTCGTATAAGGCACAGATCTGCGCATACCACCAAGAATTATTTAAAGCTATTCACAGTTTCAATCTTCGCTTACTTATGTAACAGTGCAAGACAATATAATAATTAAGGGAGAATCATGGGTTTGACTTCACTAACCAGTAATACAGATCAATCACTCCTCAAAGATGAGTTTATAAAAAGCCTTCGAGAACTAAGAGAAACTCCTCTGCAGATTGAAAGTCTTCAACTCTCAATATATGGGATTGCTTCACAACTGCTTCAGTCACCAGAAGGACTACTCTTTCTTTACGAGCAGGCCTCCGACTTTGATGAATATGGAATGTTTAAAGGTAGACCATGGGAAGATCCCTCCAAGCTACAGGTATCTCTAGTTGCCGGCACTCTTAGAGGTCCTGATCCACTACCAGTAATCGAGACGTTAAGTGAATTACGAATCCTTACTATTGCCATGAACAAAAATACCAAAAGCTCTCTGCCACAAGAGGAAGCGATAATCTTTCTTGATGAAATGGTTGCACGCAACTTGCGTTTTCTTTTCCCAAGTAACGATCAAACAGAGGCCGAAAGAGTTGGTAATAATGCCTATAAAGAATCCAATCAAAGGCTTTTAGAGCTAATTATTCAAGAGAGAGGAATAGAGAATGCCTTAAAGGAAATATTATTTGAAATAGAACAAGTTTTAATACAGAGACCGATTAGTACTCTTCCCGTGCGTAGAATGATTGCGCGGGCCTACAAACTTGCCCATCAGGGTGGTATTGAAAGCAGCGAAACCAAACGCTTGCAAGAGCTCCTCAAGGCTGCCAATGGTCCATCTCCCCTTAGCCAATCAAAGCCAGAGCTTACGCAATATAGAAAAGAACTGAAAAGTGCCAGTGAGGACGAGCTCCAAAAAGAGGCCCATGCTTTTGCTCAATCTATGAAGCAAACCGGTCTTGCAGCACCCTACCATGGTATTTTAGTTCAACACCTCGCTCACGAAAATAGTCAATTGCTCCGGGTGGCCCTTGGTACTAATGATGCTGGCGATGTTGAAATAAGTAAAAACCAAGAACTTATCTACAAACTCATTAAAGCAGCTGTTTTTGCCACGACCGCCCAATCAATCTACGGGCTATCCTTGGCCCTTAACCGAGTTCTTCTTTCTCGACCAGAGGTAGCAGCAGGTCTAGAAAAACTTATCGATTTAGAAATCAAACCTGATGTTCAAGAAAATTTACTTTTTCATCGAAGTGAAGATGATAATGCCACGGCAAGTGGTGTACTATTATCTGGTGTTTTAGCCGCTCTAGGACAGCCTCTAGGAATCGGACAAGGACGTAATCCAACCTGTCAGTCAGCAAGAGGTATCAGCTTATGGGCCCAATACGATCCAGCCCATCTAATAAAGCTAGTAGTATCCGCTGCTCGGGACGGACAAATTAAAATACTTTTCCAAGGTCATATGGTTCAATCAGAACACCTCCCACAAGGAGTAGCGGCCACACTAGACCTTGACCTCGATCCAATATCTATTGTGCTTGTTCCCCATCTTGATCGAATCTATAGTGAGTTTATGAGGAGATCTATCCTACGTTTAGAAGATGCTCACAAATGGGTTAACCCGGCCCTCTATGGCCACTGGGTCCCTCATGAGCTGTCCACACCATTTGCAGACGTAACTCAAACAGTAGTTTCAAAGTTTAATGAGTTTGCCCGTTGCTTTTATGCCACTCACCATCCTGACT
>Ga0306910_1000737_pt1 | contig 13574 bp, 13 predicted proteins | sample AntRauMFilla2698_FD_190438 | JGI IMG/M metagenome (GOLD analysis project Ga0306910, IMG submission 190438) | Saline lake microbial communities from Rauer Islands, Antarctica - Metagenome Filla 2 #698 (v2) (version 2) | ecosystem: Environmental > Aquatic > Non-marine Saline and Alkaline > Saline ... | reverse complement strand
TAATCTCGTCCATCGTCGCCCCCGGACGCCCATAGGCAATATTATCCGCAAGTGATCTATGAAACAAAACCGGGTCTTGCGGCACCAGCGCGATTTCCTGCCGCAATGATTGCTGGGTCACGTCTGCTATATTTTGTCCGTCAATCTCGATAATGCCGCTTTGGACGTCATATAATCGCTGCACTAATTTTACGAAGGTCGATTTCCCTGCGCCGGAACGCCCGACCAGCGCAACTTTTTCACCGGACTTTATATTGAGAGAGAAATCTTCATAAATAGGATCTGACTGGTTATCATAGGAAAAAGAAACATTATCAAAAACAATATGTCCGTCAACAGCCTTAAACCGCAGCGCATCTTTTTTATCAATGACCTCATCATCACGTTCATGAAAATGGATAATATCCTCCATCTCTGACACAGAACGCTGAAGCTGCGCAATTTGTCTTCCGATATCGCGCATATAGCCGGATATTACAAAAAAGCTTGTTAAGGCAAAGGCAATATCACCCGGCGTCGCCTGACCACGTGACCAAAGATACAATGATAGGCCAACCATTCCCGCCAGCATTGTTGTCCGCAGCATGCCGCGCACCATATTCATAAAATCCGCTGTCATCCACGCACGCTGCGATACGGATCGCCATTGCGTCGCTAAATCTGCAAAGATGTCTTCTTCGCGGCTCTCCGCGCCGAAGGATTTTACCGTGGCATTGCTTGTAATCATATCAGCAAGCTGGGCGCCTACACGCGTATCTTCGGCCGCAGAGGCTCTGAAACCGGGCGCAAGAATTTTCAAAGATGTCCAGATACTAAAGGCGCAATAAAGAACGGCCATAAAACTGGAAAATAACCCGACCAGCGGCATATGGATAAGCAGGATCGTATTCATCGAAATCAAAATCAACAACGCAGGATAAATTCCCATAAAGAGCGTGTCGCCATATGTATCAAAGGCCCACATGCCACGCGTAATTTTGCGTACTGTGCCTCCCGCAAACGTATTCGCGTGCCAGTCCGAACTGAATTTTTGTACCTTGCCTGTGGCATCGGTCAGGATGTCATACAAATTGCGCACAGCAAACCTGATCCAGAGTATAAACGAGCCCCATCGCACAATATCGAATGCCAGTAGCAGACCTGCAAAGATAAACAAATTGATCAAAGCCATATCAATCGCGATCTCAGGCTGGCCCTCATTCGCGACAACAGCATCTACAACGCGTCCTGCAAACACAGGCACAAAGCTATCTAAAATCGTGGCAAGGGTCATCAAAATCATCAGTGCAATACCTGATTTAGGGCGGCGCTTCCAATAATGAAACGAAAAGGACAATAGTCTTTTTATGGATCGAGGCTGAACAGGCATAATGTATATATAGGCTCTCTTCTATTAATCGCAAGCCTGAAGGATTTTTTCCGCTGCACTCAAATCACGGCGCGTAGAAATCTGTTTCTTTTCTATATGCGGGTCGCGGCCATATTGCGCAGCCTTGTATAATTCATCTTTGTGAAATTCCTCTACAAATGCTGCCTCAAATATTTGGCCTGCTGAAACATCACCTTTAACAAACAAAAGCGCGAGCATAACCGAGCCCGTAAAAGCCGTTACAATTTGTAAAACAGTAAAACGAAGATCATCCAGCGCCTCGATTTCTTGCGCAAAGAACGCATGCACATCATTATTTTGCTTAATAGAAATAAGAGACAAAGTTGTGTTTATATCCAAGCCGTATCGTTTTTTATATAGATCAGTGAACACATCCCAGCACACACGCTGTTTTTCGGCTATATCCTTAGGCTCGTCCGTGCGATAACAAATCAAATCCGTATCGATATATCCCAAAGCTTGCCTTGCGACATCACCGCGCAGCTCCGCTTTGGTATCGGCACAGGTGGAGCATATTTGCGTAAAGGGCATCTCAGTGGCTTTAATCTCTTCTCCCTGCGCGGCCCATTCCTGCATTAAAAGACTGGCAAGTTTATCATTCGGAACCAATAGATCATTTTTTTGCGATGTCTTTACGGGCTTGCCGTCTAAATGTATTTCGTAGAGGCCATTTTGATTGCAGTGATATGTAACTGTTTTGTAAAAACGCTTCATATATAGCCCCTATTCTGCCGTCGCTGGCGCATCTATAAATTCGCGGCACGGGTGATCATCACCAACCCCGAGATCAGTTAGACTTACAGCGAGAAAAGCAGGATTAATCAAACCAACGGCAAGGCCGCCTATTTTCGACAACGCAGACAATTTGGATATTGAAATCTCGGGCTTTGACAAAGCACCGGAAATATTGACAGCAGGCGTGACATCCAAAAAGGCAGCTTCTTTGGGCTCTGTCTCTAACTGGATTTTAATTTTATTCTTGATGAAATTGACAGTTCCTTTACCAACAACAGTAACGCGTTTTGTATCCAAAAATAATGGGTTCGCCGTTGCTATACCGTCCACGACATCAAAATTAGCAATAACACAATGCAGATCCATCTCCGACTTAGGATCAAGACTTGGCAGCATCGCATTAACAAGGCCGGCGCCCCATACATTAAGGGCTTTGCCAGGCATCTTGCCCTTGCCAGCAATCAGAGAAACTTTACCATTCAGGCTTTCTGTGATCTGCGTGTATGTCTCGCCATCACCCTTAATTCGGATAATAGTATCTACATAAGCATCGCCAGGCCCTGCATCTTGGAGGATGTCTTGTAAAAGAGCATAGTTGAGCTCCTTTAAAAACACATCAAGAGTCAAACTAGGCGTACCAGACTGGCTCGCGGCATTCGCGCCAAACAAAACAAGCTCGGCATCCAAGTTACCCTCGGCCAACTGCCCTGTCGCATTTTGCATACGCAGCAAATCATCGCGGATCGTAAGAGGAATCTTTACATGCCCCAGTGTTTTATCGTTTATTCGCAGATCTTTGATGTCAAAGAATATTTGCATATCTATTCCGGTAAAATCAATCAGATCGCTATTCACCGAAGGCGTCTTATGCGCCAGCAATAAACCGATACTGGATACCAATTTTTGGATCGGCGCAATATCTTCAAGATGAAAAATATCAGATACAAAATCGGCTTTAGATGAAGCAGACAAATCTATATCACCATGAATAACAGTGCTTCCTGACGTCATACTTGCGTGAAATGTTTTTGAAAACAGCGCGCTTTTAACTTCCAGTGATGCTTTTACAGGCAGCGGCTCTGCCGCAAACACAATATCTTCTATTGAGAATTTAGCGCCGGAATCAGTACGTTTGGTAAATCCTGAGAAAACAAAATCAGCGAATTCTATTTTTATCGGCGTTTGATCCCCGATCCAGAATAAATTCTTATTACTTGTCAAAGGCGCTGACTCTATATCCGCTCTTAGATTGAAGGAATGCGTATTATACGCGCCGTTAATCTTCAGACTGCCCGTGCTTTGATCTTCATTCTGAACCAGCTCCGCTTTGCCAATTGTCAATGGCGCGCTTCCGGTAAACTCCGAAGACAGCGACACACCCTCGATCTTTAGCTCGCGCGGCCTAAGGTTAGAAAAGAAAACATCCCAAAATCCAATGCTGGCTTTAACAGAATCAACCGTTCCCGTTACAGTTTTTCCATCAACACTCTTGAATACAACATCTTCTATGTCCAGTTTCGCAGTAGGGAAAAATTGCATCTCGTTAAAGCTGCCTATTTCAGCTTCATAGCCAGAGCTCTGCGTTAAAAAGCTTTCGAAGCCATCTTTTAGTAACTTGCTGTTACCGCCAATATTGCCCAAAACAATTAAGCTTACCCCCATAAGAACGGCTATCCAGAGTACAATTTTAATGAATAAACGGCGACGTTTCTGCCATTTTGTGCGCTCCTTCGGCTTATCATCCTCAAAAAACAAAACCATGTATCTCTCCTTTATTTCTTATCTTCAAATGGATGGCGGCTGAGTGCGTAATCAAACCCGAGCGCTTTCCAGCTTTCCATCAGCTCATCAGGCAGCGGCGCGCTTACATCCAGTATTTTATTGCCCTTCAAGGGCAATAAAATACGTCCGGCATGCAAATGCAATCGTTTCGCGAGCCCCATATGATCTTCTTCCAGAACACCGCCATAGCGCCTGTCACCAACAATAGGGCAGGACAAAGCCTCGGTGGCGTGAACACGGATTTGATGCGTGCGGCCGGTTCGCGGCCAAAATGCGACAAATGCGAATTGATCCCCCGCTTTGTCCATTGTCACAAAATCCGTTAACGCAAACTTGCCTTCATCTTCGTCAATGCACATTTTATCAAAGGCGCTGCCTTGACCGATCGGCGCGCGAATTGCGCCTTCTTTGAGTTCGGGAACAGGCGAAACAATTGCCCAGTAAATCTTTTTAACTTCGCGGCTTTTAAACATTTTGCCTAAATGTCTTATCGTTGCTGGCACGCGCGCCAAGACCATAACGCCCGATGTCTCTTTATCAAGACGATGAACAAGTTTAGGTGTTAGATTTTTTTGCCCTGCAAGTGCAGGCAGCAGGCGATCAACATGATCTGTCACATTCTCGCCGCCCTGTGATGATACGCCGTATGGCTTATTGATGACAACGATATCGCCGTCATCATACAAGACCCATGATGCAATGCGATCTTGTTCCTGTGTGGTTAGCGGTTTCGGCGCTTTCTTTTGCGTGGCATTTTCAAATGCAGGAATACGAATTTCCTGTCCTTCGGTAATGCGGGCATCCTGCTTGGTGCGTTTACCATCTATGCGAATTGCGCCTTTGCGTATAAGCTTCTGCGCCAGAATAAACGGCATGGATTTCTTAAGCCAGCGATCAAGCCGCTGTCCGTCTGCATCCGCAGGAACAGTAACGAATATTTCTTTTTTTCCAATACGATCAAAAGACATGTGTTAAACCTTTCACACAAAACATACCAACGAGCAACCCCACAATTGAGATTGTCACCGAAGCCAAGACATAAAAAACGGCCTGCCAGATTGCGCCGCGTTCAAACAATGTGACTGTATCAAACGAGAAAGCCGAAAATGTAGTAAACGCGCCCAAAAAACCTGCGGTCATAAATAATTTTAAATTTTCGGACATATCTGAAAACATCGCAAAAGATGTAATAAGCACGCCCATTAAAAAAGACCCTAAAATATTAACGCAGAGCGTACAATAGGGAAACGCCGTGCCCAAAATACCCATGAGCATATGACCGAATCCATAGCGCGCCATCGCGCCAAGCGCGCCGCCAAACCCTACAGATAAAATCGAAACAACCGTCACTTCCATGCCCTTTTCTTCAATATAAAAACAGTGACCCGACCTTATATCAAGCCGCATAAAAAATCCAGTATGCAACGCATGCCAGCTTAATAAAGGGCGATATAAAGGAAAATCAATTTTTCTGCTCGCGCAGTTTCTGCCAGTAAGATAAACGCTTATTAATGTCCCGCTCGAACCCGCGATCCGGCGGGCTGTAAAATCGCGCGCGCTCCATTTCATCGGGGAAATAATTCTGCCCCGAAAACCCTTCTTCCGTATCATGATCATAGGCATACCCGTCCCCATATCCCTGATCTTTCATTAAGTCGGTCGGTGCATTCAAAATATGTTTAGGGGGCGTTAGCGAACCCGTTTGCTTTGCCGCCTGCATTGCCGCTTTGTACGCCGCATACACAGCGTTTGATTTTGGCGCGGTTGCCAAATACACCAGAGCCTGCGCCAGCGCAAGCTCCCCTTCCGGCGAACCGAGCCGTTCAAATGTTTGCCACGCCGCCATCGCAACCCCCATAGCCTGCGGATCAGCATTGCCGATATCTTCGCTTGCCATACGCACGATGCGCCGCGCAATAAAATGCGGGTCTTCCCCGCCGGAAAGCATCCGCGCGAACCAATAAAGCGCCGCGTCCGGATCACTTCCGCGTACAGATTTATGCAGCGCACTGACCAGATTATAATGAGCATCTTCGCCTTTATCATAGAGCGGCGCGCGCTTTTGAATAATTTCGGATATCTGGTCGCGCGTTAATATTTCGACAGAGGCCTGCTCGGCATATTCAAAGAGTTGCTCCAGCAATGACAGAAAATAACGGCCATCGCCATCGGCAAGTGCCGACACATATTCAAAATCCGTAGCAGCAACGGGCATATCCCGCCTGTAATATTTTTCTGCGCGCTGCGTAAGGGTTTTAAGGGCTGCATTATCAAGGCGGTTTAAAACCATCACCTGCGCCCGTGATAACAAGGCCGCGTTCAGCTCAAAAGACGGATTTTCGGTTGTCGCGCCGATCAATGTAATTGTGCCGTCCTCAACCACAGGCAAGAATGCATCCTGCTGTGATTTATTAAAGCGGTGTATTTCGTCTACGAACAATAGCGTCGCTTTCCCGTTTTGGCGGCGCATTTTGGCTTGATCGAACGCAGTGCGTAGCTCTTTCACGCCCGAGAAAATGGCCGATAGCTGATCAAAATGTAAATCTGTATGCCCCGCGAGGATTCGCGCCAAAGTCGTTTTACCCGTGCCCGGCGGCCCCCATAAAATCAGCGATGGAATATGCCCGCGCGCAATCATCCGCGATAGCGGCTTGCCCTCACCGATCAAATGCCCTTGCCCTGCGATATCATCCAGCGTTTGCGGACGCAGCATATCAGGCAGCGGACGCGCCGGCTCATTCTCATTTTGCGGTGTTTCAAATAAAGTATCTTGGCTCATTATCTGATCACAATACTGGTTTGGCGGCCATCGCGCTCTATAATAATTTGCCAGCTATCTCTGCGGCCTTGTTTGCTGAGCATTTTTTCAAGCTGGGTAGTTGATGTGATATCCTCGCCGTTGATTTGCACAATAATGTCGCCCGCTCGCAATACCCCCGATATCCGTGATCGCTTTGCATATCCTGTTAGGACAACAGCATCCTTTGTTGAAACTTCGGAGATCGGCAGCCCCAGATCAATGGCGACTTTGGGATTTAGATTCATAACGACCGCACCGGCCATGGGATGCGCCCCTTGCAATGCGCGCTCATCTCTGTCCGGTTTATCAGGCGGCGCAATCGCTTTGATTTTATACTCTTTTTCTTTGCCCCCGCTCATCACGGTAAAAACAGCCGATTGCCCCAGTGGCACAGTTGCCATACGGAATTTCAGCTCCGCAGGCTCACGCACCAAACGCCCGTTAATCTTCGTAATGAGATCACCTTGCTTAATACCCACTTTGCGCAAAGGGCTCTCTGCATGGACGCTGACAACCAAAACGCCATAAGGGCTCTCCAGTCCGAGACTACGCGCAATATCCGATGTTACAGGCTGCCCCCTAATTCCAAGCCATGGCCGAATAACACCCTCTTCACCGCTTTGGCCACTTTCATACGCCGCAATCACCGTCGCCAGCATTTCCGATGGCACAGCAAATCCAATCCCGAGCGAGCCGCCGCTGCGCGAGAAAATAGCCGTATTAATACCAACAACTCCGCCATCCATAGCAACAAGCGGGCCACCGGAATTTCCGGGATTAATAGCAGCATCCGTTTGAATAAAAAAGTTGAAATCATTGATATTAAGCGATGCCCGTCCCTGCGCAGAAACAATGCCCGACGTTACTGTTTGCCCGACGCCAAACGGATTACCGATCGCCAGAACCAGATCACCAACCTCCAGCGATTCAGATGGTTTTAATTCTACAGACGGCAAGCGCTCACCATTGGTATTAATCTTTAAAAGCGCAAGATCGGAGGGTTTATCAACCAACACTATCTCGGCTTCAAACTCACGCCCATCAGCAAGTGAAATAATAATTTCAGTAGCCCCTCTGATGACATGTGCATTTGTAACAATCAAACCATCCGCGGCTAAAATAACACCGGACCCTAGCGCATTTTCAACGCGCTCGCGTTGTATACCATGATTAAGCCGGTTGCCGAAAAACTGTTTAAAGAACGGATCATTTGCAAAAGGATGAATATTCCGCGAGACAATTTTCTGCGTGTAAATATTAACAACGGCTGGCGAAACCTTTTTCACAAGCGGCGAAAATGAAAGCTGCATATGCATTTCATTCAGCGGCACTGCGCGGTCAGCTATTGCTTGCGCAGCAGGAAAACAGAGCAGAATTAAAAACAAACAGAATGCTCTTTTTACAAAGGTCATTTTTATCTCCATCACTAATAATAGCTACACGCTTATTTTATTCAAAAAACTGCGATTTTTCATCCGGTATTTCACCGACATAATCATGTGTCATAAAGTCTGCCATTTTATCCGGATCACCGTCAAAATCAATTAGCGCAATTTCGATCTTTGCCAAGGCAGCAGATAATGTCATATAAAGAGGAACGCCGCCCTTTTTAATCAAGTCACGTGTTGATGCATACAGAACTTTTGGCGCGCTGTTTACCGGACTTACGACAAAAACGGGGATCTTTTTTTCCGCTGCCCGCGGAATAATCGCATCAACAATGTCTTCATCCACGGCGCCGGCGCCATATGAATATAAGATAACCGCTTTAATGTGCGGATCATTCACCTGCGCTTGTACTGTATCCGGCCTAAGACCGAGCGATGATTTAATTACCAAAGTATGAGAATAATCACCAGGCCATATGCTAGGCCTGAATGCGACGTCCTTGCGCTTTGATTTAATAAAATCCGCGATAGGTACAGGATATTCAAGATAATTAAAACGCGACACAAATTTATGTAGCGGCGCATCGAACGCATTTGCTTTTTGATCTTCTATTTTATCCGAGCTTGTCGCCAAAAAAGCCCTGTCACCCATGGCAATAATCACTTCGGCGCAATTATTTTTATACAAAGATTCCAGCGTATATAAAGAATTGCGAACATTAGTGCCTGCATCACTCATAGCATCTTGAATAGGCTTTTGCGCGCCGGTATACACAATTGAAAATGGCAAACCCTGCCCAAGCATCAACGACATAGCTGCTGCCGAATATGACATTGTATCTGTTCCATGCAAAATCAAAAATCCATAAAGAGGTTTCGTAACATTACGCCAAATATACGTCACAACAATCGCAAGGTCTCTGATGTGTTTATATTGCATTTGAGAACTGTCAATTTGAAAAACATCAAAGCCTTCAATCCAAAATTTCTCTCGTAATTGCGGTTCTGTATACTCAAGAATTTTGTCGAAATCTAGTGAAGGCACCCGCACACCATCTTCTTGCGAGTGCATTGAAATCGTACCGCCGGTTCCAAGCGCAAGCACCAAGCCGCGATCAGCAATATCAGAATCCAAAATATCATTCACGCTTTGTACAAATGCACGAACAGCGCTTGCATCTATTAATGTTAAATGACTTAAATCATCAGCCGGAGATAAAAATTGTAGATTAGGCACGTAATTACCTCCGAAGATTAATGAAAACAATATATCGAGTATAAACAAGCCAAGTAACAAACCAAGAAGAAATATAAAACGCAACAAAAACAAAACATGAAAAAAGGCGGTTTAAAACCGCCTTGTAATCTCATCTTAATTTGTGTGCTTTATTAGATAGCGGCTTGCTGTGTTCCCGGGAATCCTGCTGGCAATGCAACATCTTCTGCTACTGTTTGAGCCGGACCACTATCCTGACCTTTGGCACTTTCGTCGCGATCAACAAGTTCGATCACAGCCATCGGCGCGTTATCACCATAGCGATAGCCGGCCTTCATGATGCGGATATAGCCACCATTACGATCTTTATAACGCTCTGCAAGAACACTAAAGATCTTAGCAACCTGATCCTCGTCACGCATGCGCGCTATAGCCATACGGCGACCTGATATAGTGCCTTTTTTACCAAGTGTAATAAGCTTTTCCAAATATGGGCGTAGCTCTTTAGCTTTTGGCAATGTTGTCACGATTTGCTCGTGCTTCACAAGTGAGGCTGCCATATTGGCAAGCATTGCGCGGCGGTGTGAACCTGCGCGGCCTAGTTTGCGTTGTTTAATACCATGTTTCATTTTCTTTACTCCTGAAAATTCATGTTAAAAACTCGTTTAAAAATACGGGTCTTTGTTATTAAGTCCTAGAAAGGCTCCTCGATCTTACGAGCCATTTCTTCGATGTTTTCCGGTGGCCATCCTTCGACCTGCATACCAAGATGAAGCCCCATTGTCGTGAGGACCTCTTTAATCTCGTTCAATGACTTACGACCAAAGTTTGGTGTGCGTAGCATGTCGCCTTCTGATTTTTGAACAAGGTCACCAATGTAAACAATGTTGTCATTCTTAAGACAGTTCGCAGAACGCACAGAAAGTTCAAGCTCTTCAACTTTACGCAGAAGGTTCTTGTTAAACGGAAGAGTCTCTTCCTCTTTTTGCTGCTCTTGCTCTTTAGGCTCATCAAAGTTAATGAAGACCTGAAGCTGATCCTGCAAGATGCGTGATGCGTAAGCAACCGCGTCTTCAGGTGTTACAACACCGTTCGTTTCAATATTCAATGTAAGCTTGTCAAAATCTGTGATCTGGCCAACACGTGTATCTTCCACTTCGTACGAAACTTTACGCACTGGTGAGAACACGCTATCCACTGGAATAAGACCCACAGGGCATTCTTCCGGACGGTTCTGCGCAGCAGGGCAATATCCCTTGCCTGTGTTCACAGTCATCTCCATGTTGAATTTCGCGCCTTTATCAAGCGTACAAATAACAAGCTCAGGGTTCATGATTTCAATATCAGCGCCGGCTTCGATCATGCCTGCTGTTACTTCACATGGCCCTTCTGCATTAAGGCGCATTTTCTTTGGACCTTCAACATGCATGCGTACGGCGATCGCTTTTACATTCAACACGATGTCTGTTACATCTTCGCGAACACCTTCAACTGAAGAAAATTCATGAAGTACGCCATCAATCTGAATTGCTGTAACCGCAGCGCCTTGGATGGATGACAAAAGAATACGGCGTAATGCGTTTCCTAATGTAAGACCAAAACCACGCTCAAGCGGTTCGGCAACAATTTTGCCAGTTGTATCAGGGCTGTTTCCGTGATCAATTTCAACCGTTGAAGGTTTAATCAGTTCTTGCCAATTTTTATGTATCAAGGTTCTATCCTCTTCTTTATCTCTATAAGTTTATGTGACGTCACTTTTGCTGTTTAAGTTCAAGACTTACCAAAGACATGATCGTCACCATGCCTCACTGCATATACTATAATTATACGCGGCGTCTCTTTCTTGGGCGGCAGCCATTGTGCGGTATAGGCGTAATATCAACAATCGATTTGATTGTGTAGCCAACGGACTGAAGACCACGAAGCGCACTTTCACGTCCTGAACCAGGACCCTTCACGCGAACATCAAGTTCTTTCATGCCATATTCCTGCGCTTTACGGCCGGCATCTTCGGCTGCGATCTGTGCAGCAAAAGGCGTTGACTTACGAGAGCCTTTAAAGCCCTGTGTGCCTGCAGATGACCATGCGACAGCGTTGCCTTGTGCATCTGTAATTGTGATTAATGTGTTATTGAATGTCGAGTTTACGTGTGCAATACCCGCGCTGATATTCTTTTTAACTTTTTTCTTTGATTTAACTGGACGTGCCATTTTTATGCTCCTTTAATCCTGCTGCGTTACCGATTATTTCTTCTTACCGGCAATTGCTTTCGCTGGACCTTTGCGTGTCCGTGCATTTGTTCGTGTTCTTTGACCGCGCACAGGAAGACCCAAGCGATGACGAAGGCCGCGATATGATTTCATGTCCATCAAACGTTTGATGTTCATTGAAACCTCACGGCGTAATTCACCTTCGATTTTGTATTTGTCTGTGTCGATTTCTTTACGGATGGCATTGAGCTCATCTTCTGTAAGATCATTCATGCGACGCGCGCGCTCGATCTTAAGACCGTCGCAAATCTGGCGTGCAGATGTTCTTCCAATTCCGTGAATATATGTAAGCGCAATTGTTACACGCTTATTGTCTGGTACGTTGACCCCAGCAATACGAGCCATAATCATTTCCTTTCGATCGTATAGCCGAACCAATATCCCTTAATTGCCATTACACAATCACTCAACGGGCTGGTTCGTAAACCGTTTATGTTCACTTTTTATACCTCTGCCCTATTTTTCATTGTGAACTAATTTTTTCACTATGAATTCGAGGCATTATCAGGCATAAAGAGCCCTCTCTATATACAGAGATGGGCGCATTATATGGATAACGCCCCTATAGTCAACAAAAAAATACATAAAAAGGTGAAATAGAATGACCTATTCAGAAATCTATGTTGAAAAATTACAAAAATGGCTGGAAAATGGCTCCTGTCAATTGATTGATGTTCGCGAAGACAGCGAGTATAACGAGGCCCATATAGCACAAGCCACCCTGTTTCCGCTCAGCCGTCTGGATCCCGATGAAATTATAAAAACACTCCCCGAGGGACAAAAAATTGTAATTCAGTGCAAAAGCGGCGGACGCTCGGCCCAGGCCTGTCAGATTCTCTCTGCCCACGCGCCGGATCTTGAATTCTATAATCTGGAAGGCGGTATACTCGACTGGATGAACGCTGGCTACGCGGTCAAAAAAGCATAAAGCCTCAGAGCTTTAAACCGCCCCATATATTAGGCTCCGGAACATAAGAGTGTTCCTCTGAATGCACATTGTCATGCAATATGCCTTTTCTTGCCGCGTCGATGATAGTTGCAATATTATCTGCCACCACATCCACTTCATCGCTGCCGCTGACATGTACAGCAAGGCTCTCTGCATCATATTTTTCTATAGCGGGATAGGTTTGCTCCCAATAAATATCCACGCGCCGCTTAGCCACTTCGTCATCCAAATCATCCGCCCGCGGCTTTTCACCTTTTGCAATCGCTTGCTTGCCACGGTTCATTTGACGCTCGACCAGCAAACCTGTTTCCTCTGGCGTGAAATCAAGGCAAATTACCACGTCCAGCACGTCATCAATACTTTGCAAAAGCGTATCTAAATGCTCAGCCTGCTTTATCGTGCGGGGATATCCATCAATTAAAATATCGGCATCTGTGCCATGCTCGGCTTTTATATCACTCACCCAACCTGCAATCCTATCCTGAAATAGCGCATCAGGTACAAGCTCGCCCGGATTTTCTAATTCAAATGCATCAACCGCTTCCTTGAACGCAGCATCTTTTTCTTTGGTTTCACGGATTTTTCTACTAATGGATAAAATGTGAAAATCAAGCATTCTAGCCTGCGTTCCCTTACCACTCGCAGGTGGACCAATCAACGATATAATCATAAATACCCTTTCAAAAATAAATTCATAGCGACCATCCTATAATAGGACAGACTGAAAAATCAATTTATTTCGTAAAATTAGGGCATGGACGCGGTGTTCACTAAGCCGCTGTTGACTTTGCAATAGCCAAATCTATTTGCGCTTCGACTTCTTCGATAGTCTTCATGCCATCAATGGATGTCAGCATATCTTTGTTTTCAAAATATGGAATAATCGGCGCTGTCTGTTTTTGAAAGATCTGCACACGTTTACGCAGCGTTTCAGGATTATCATCACTGCGTAGCTCCTGCCCTTCTGCTTTCATTTGCGCGATACGGTTTTCAAGACGGCCAACCAATGCTTCTTCATCAACCAACAAATGTAAAACAGCGGCT
>Ga0306910_1000735_pt1 | contig 13607 bp, 4 predicted proteins | sample AntRauMFilla2698_FD_190438 | JGI IMG/M metagenome (GOLD analysis project Ga0306910, IMG submission 190438) | Saline lake microbial communities from Rauer Islands, Antarctica - Metagenome Filla 2 #698 (v2) (version 2) | ecosystem: Environmental > Aquatic > Non-marine Saline and Alkaline > Saline ... | reverse complement strand
GTGTGGTGGCTGGAATGGGCGTTGATTAGGTTTTAGACTTCGGAAGTCACTTCGGAAATGATGGAAAGGGATTTTTAGGAGGTGGGCTTTGATGACCATGACTTCCGATGTCTTTCCGGGAAATCCCCGTCTGACGGGTTGGATCAGACTCTAACTCTAACTCCATCTCTATCTCAAGGGATCGGCTCTGCCGTCCCGCTATTTGGATATTGAAGATGTGTTGACAAACGACTTCTGAAGTCACTTCGGAAAGTTTTGAAGCGGGATGTGATTTTTTTGCGTTGCTTACGGCGACTTCCGAAGTCTTTGGGTGGGGAAATCCCCGTCTGATGGGTTGGACCAGACTCTAACTCCACCTCCACCTCCACCTCAAGGGATCGGCTCTGCCGTCCCGCTAATTGAATATTGTTGATGTGTTGACAAACGACTTCTGAAGTCACTTCGGAAAGTAATAATGTAGATAAAGAATGTGTTGCCTTTGTTTGCGGTGACTTCCGAAGTCTTGCCAGGGGAGAATTACTTCCTTGTTTTCACTGTCAGAATAACGGCAACAATCGCAAAGAAGAGGTGGGGGGTTGCGGCTGACCAGAAGGGGGAAATTACGCCGTGGGTTCCAAGTGGTTCCATAAGTTTTATGAAGGCGAGATAGATGAAGCTAATTCCCAATCCGAATGCTAAATAGACGCCTTTTCCTCCTTTTCTGCGAACTGAGGCCAGACAAACACCGATAATTGTAATCACGATCATGGAAAAAGGATAAACAACCTTGGAGTAAAACTGGACTTTAGGTTGTTCAATACTTCCGGCACCTGAACGCTCAATAGATTCGAGATAATCGAGAATCTGTGGATAGGTGAGCTGATAAATGTCGGATGTAGTTCGGGATAGATCACGTGGATAGACCTGAAGAGCGCTGTCCATTTCTGAAATTTTTGTCATTTGAATACCATCCAGCGTGTATTTCTTTTTTTCTCCGCCGTTCAGTTTCCAGGTATTCAGAGAATCTACAAAAACCATTTTTGAAAATTTATAGGTCTGAACGAGCGTGTCTTCTTCAAACTCAGATATATACACCGAGTATCCGGTTTGGCTGTGTTGATCGAAATAACCGACTTCTAAAATGGTTTGGGGATTTAACTGCCGATAGGTTCTGTTTTTGTCAATTCTTTCAGAGGCGTTGTGAATATATAATCGCTCAAAATCCATGCGCTGTGCATTTGATACAGGAACAACAAATGCATCTAAATAACTGATACCCGCCGCAGCCACGGTTGAAACTACTATGAAGGGAAGCAGAAACCGGTATAAACTCACACCAGCGCCTTTCAAAGCAACAATTTCAACCCGGTCGGCCATCTGTCCGGTGAGTAGTAGCGCAGCGCTAAAGATGGCAACGGGAGAAACGAGCCGAATCATCTCAGGGATGTAATTTATGTAGTAAACACCCCAAATCTCGGCTAATGTGGCGCCCCGATCAGTAAAATCATCGCTGTTTTCAGAAAAATCTATGGCGATGAAGATGAAGATCAAGACCAACAATATTAAAGCCGTGATAGTGAGCATTCTGCCCATTATGTACCGGTCAATCTTATTCATCGTGAGCGTCTGATTAGGTGATCGTTGACAATCTTGAGCGTGAGGACAAGTCCCAGCGCAGCCAGAATAATATTGGCTCCCCACATTCCAAGCCATGGAGAGATAAACATGCGGTCGGCCAGTTTTTCACCCTGAATGAGCGCGATCCAGTAAAAGGTGAAAATAATGGCACTGATGATAGCCGCCACGCCAATATTTCCGCTTCGTGCAACTAATCCCAAAGGTGCTCCAATCAACACAAAGATAATGCAGCCGAAAGGGATAGCCAGTTTTTTATGCACTTCCACCCAATAGCGGGCCTGGCGCTCACTCTTGTGTTCAATCTGTGTAAGTAAACCCTGATAGTTGATCGTTTTTGAGCGGAGAGAACGAGAGGCAGACCGGATTAAAATATCCTGCTCTTTTTTGAAGGTGAAGGGATTCAGTGAGGCTAATGGGGTTGAAATTGAGCTGTCGGCCGTTGCTTTGTCGTTAAGCATTAAAATATGATCGGGAATGCGAATGGCGCTTTCTTTGGTGAGAGAATCGGTGCTTGAAGTGGGAATTGTGAATGTATTATTTCCGGCATATCGATCAATTTCGCGCTGTTTTTCAGCGTCGAGGCTGTCGATTACTGCCAGCATCATTTCCGCGCTCATAGTGCGGTCGTTGCGGCTGCGTGATTCATGGTCGGTGCGGGTGAAAATAAGCTCTGATATATCGAAACTGATTCGGTATCGTGAAAAATCAGTTTGTTCTGTCATTTCAGTTTGAGTCTTTTTGGGCGAAAAGAATCGTGTGATTTCTCCATCGTTCAAATACAATGTGATGGTTTGTCCATCTTGTTCACTAATCAGAATTCCCCGGTCGGCCCGAATGACAGAGCGGTCTTTGCCTCTCTTGGGTTCCTGAAATAATGTGATATCGTATAGTGAGTCTGATTCTTTGGCTAAATCTTTCACTAAAAACGTGTAGCCGTCAATTCCCTCATAAAACACATTGGGCTTGAGGTCGAAACCTGGTTTTTTCAGGCGAATATCAATAAATAACGATTTTGCCTTGTAATTAGCTTCGGGGAGTACATAGTTGGAGAACCAGGCAAGCGCAATAAATAGGATTAATCCTGCTGCTAAAACCGGATTGAGCAATCTCAACGGATGAACGCCCGCGCTTTTCAACACGGTAAACTGATTTGTTTCAGCAAATCCACCAAATGCCATAAGGCTGGAGACTAATACAGCCATGGGAAGAGCAAGAACAATCATATAGGCCAGATTGGTGATAATCAGCTCAATAATAATGCTCAGCGGCAGGCCCTTTCCAATGATTTTATCAAGATAAAGCATCAAAAACTGCATGAGCAGAATAAACATGATAGTAACAAAACAGAACAAAAACGGCCCCGCGTGCCGTTTTAGAATATCAGTCTGTATTTGTTTTATAAAAGTCATTTTCATTCTCAGTAGTTGAAGAAATCTGATTGAGAAGGTACGGAATTAGATCATCTCACCGCAAAGAACCCGAATAGATCAAATGGGAGAGTAGGGAAAACAAGCATTTCAACGAAAAAACACTCCACATCTTGCGAATTGTGTAATAAGTTGAATGCTACACAGTTATAAAAACTATTGATGACAGACCGATTTCAGATTTTGGATTTATGCTGTTGCTCCCTATCATTCTGATGATGAAAGATTGTTGTTTACCATTCAAATATGTTATTTTTGTCACCATTTCAACATGCAAATACTGCGTTAAAATCTCACAAAATATCCTGTTGCCTATACACTGACGGTTACTATTACTGATTAATAAAGCTTGAAATCAATATTCGTTGCGCCTTTGTGAGGTTCCCATTTAAATTACTAACTGTGCTTGCGGGCTGTATGTTTGGCGTTTTTGCACCATTTGAGGTGTACGCCCAGCAACGGCAGGCCCAAACGCAGGATACAACACTTGTCACGGTTAAACCCGACAGTACGTACGATGATCGTTCGCTGGTAGGGCCACGTGGATCAGCAGGTATGTCCGGTTTCAGCGTACAGCGCTCGGGATTGGTGCAGGTGAAAGGCACGAACGAAAAAGTGGAAGTCACCTATACCGAAGAGGGCAACTATCTGCTTCAACAAACTATTAACGGAGTACCCGTTGGTGAGCCGATTGAGTTGACCTTCGATGAATTTCGTACAGTTCAGTTCAGAAACAGCCTGAAGGGCAATTGGGCAAAGCTCGTTCGGCAGTCAAATTTGAAGAACAGAGACGCCGGCGGATTGCTTGACTTTGAGATTCAGGTTCCCGGGGGAAGAGAATCTGTTTTCACTACTATTTTTGGAAAGCCAAGCGTAAATCTGCGCGTAACCGGTACGGCAAACATGAATATCGGAGCGTCTATTCAGCGTACCGAAGATCCCGCCATTCCGGAAGATCAGCGTAAGCGAATTGATCCTTTATTCAATCAGAATCTGAAACTGAATATTCAGGGTTCGATTGGTGATAAATTAACCATCAACACCGACTGGGACACTGAGCGGCCGTTCGATTACGAAAATCGTTTGCGTATCGTTTATCAGGGTTATGATGATGATATCATCAAAAGCATACAGCTTGGAAATGTGTCGATGGATAACAACAACTCGCTGATAAGTGGCGGACGTGCGTTGTTTGGAATTAAAAGCGTGGCAAAAATGGGTGATTTGACCATTTCGTCGGTTGTCTCTCAACAGGAGGGAGAAAGTAAATCAAAAACGCTTGACGGTGGTGCCGTTACCGAACAGTTTAATGTTCGTCCGGCTGACTATGAAAATGATCGCCACTTTTATATGGGTAAATACGCGCTCACGAACTATGAGCAGGCGTTGTCTAATCCCATTCTTCCAATTAACCTGTTCAATTTTTCTGAGATAAAAGTCTTTAAACTTAATATCTCAACGAGTAACCTGAACGACCCGCAGGAGGCCGTGGCATTTTCTGATCTTGGCGTTTCGGAAACGGAAGCTGGTGATTTTCTGCCGCCGGATGAAGATTTTGATCCTCTGGATGAAGATATTTTAAATGAGATTAGAAATTCCAATCAGGATACTATCGATGTGGCGGTGTTAGCCGAGCGTATGGGTGTTGATGAGCGAAATATTGTACGTGGTTACTGGATAGAATTACAGCCCGGAATTGACTATGAGGTGGATCAGGGACTGGGGACACTTTCTCTTAAATCATCGCTGCAAAGTCGTGAAGCACTGGCTGTTACCTTCAAATACAGTGTCGGGGGAGAAAACAGAACCATTGGTGATTCTGACAACGTGGGTGGAGTTAAAATTTTGAAATTATTGCGTCAACCTAACGTTCAGCCCGATTATGATACCTGGGACTTGACGATGCGGAATGTTTACTCGCTGGGGCAGGCTAATTTATCGAGTGAAAATCTGGAGCTTCGGGTAATGTACACGGGCGGGACCACGGCTCAGCCCCGAATTCCCGGTCTAAATGAAACACTTTTGCAGGGTTTGGGACTTGACAGAGTGAATCAAAATCAGGAGCCAACACCTGATAACCTGGCTGACTTCAGTACCGGCGTGATTGACGGAGCTAAGGGATTGGTTAAATTTCCTTATGTGCGGCCGTTCGGGGAGCGTGTTGTTGAGATTATTGAGAATTCAGAGCTTCCTGATCAGGAAACACTGATCGGAAATCTGGCTTTTACCGAATTGTATGAGGAGTCTCAGGGAAATGCCCGGGTAAACTCGAAGCAAAATAGTTACAGTATCTCGGGTGAGTCAACCGGGGGGATATCTGAGTCTTATTCTCTTGGAATTGGTTTGGTTGAAGGATCGGTAAAAGTATTTGCCAATGGTGTGGAATTGGCAGAAGGAGTGGATTATGAAGTAGATTACGCATTCGGAAGTATCTACATCACCAACCGGAAATATCTGGCTCAGGGTCAGGAGATTGAGATTGAGTACGAAAGCAATCAACTGTTGCAAATTCAGCAAACTACATTTCTGGGATTAAACGCCGATTACCAGCTTACAGATGATATTACGCTTGGCGCAAGCTATGTTCAGCTGACTGATAAGCCGATTTCTGATAAAATTCGCGTGGGAGATGAACCCATCGACAACTCTATGATTGGCCTGAACGCCCGCGGACAGTTTGACGCTCCCTGGCTAACGCGCTTTATCGATGCTGTTCCACTGCTTGAAACTAAGGCTCCATCTAATATCAAATTTTCCGGTGAGTATGCTCAGCTACGCCCCGGAGTTGCCCAGACTAACGCGGTTGAAGACGCCATCGACAGAGGCGTATTGTTTGATGATGAAAAGAGCGGTTTAGCCTTTATTGATGATTTTGAAGGAGCGGAAACCAGTTTTGGTTTTAGAACGCCCGGCCGCTGGGCTCTTGCCGCGGCTCCACAGGCACTTCCCGGTTTTGATGTAGATTTGAACAGTCCTGACCGTTCAATTAACGCGCGTATTCAGAGAAGTGATCGCAGGGCGCAGTTTTCGTGGTACACGGTTCCGGTTAATATCAGCTCAATTTTGGGACTTAAACGCACATTTGAAACCCGTCAGCTGCTTATTCAGGATATTTTTGATCGGGAAGTGCTTACGCAGGAAAACACACTGCAAACGATGGATGTGTATTTCAATCCGGAATCGCGCGGACAGTATAACTACAATATGGATCTGAAAGACCTTCTGGAAAACAGGCCTGAACAAACCTGGGGCGGGATGACAACCGTGTTGCCACAGGGCCTCGAAGATCTTACGCTGAGCAATATTGAATTCATTGAGTTTTGGTTTCAACCCATTGTTCCCAACTCCATTCTCGAAAATGGAACTTTAAACGGGCCTCAGAATATTCGCGAAGATTACGATGGTAAAATGTACATCGATTTGGGAGTGGTTTCTGAAGATTTGATTCCTAACTCAACTTCAAATAACGAAGATGGCTTGGCTCAGGGCGGGACACAAAACCTGGTTCCTGATGCTTATGATCGTTCTTACGTACTGAATCGTCCGGTGGATTTTGACGGTCAGTTTTCCATCAACAGTATTGAAGAGGAAGATGTGGGACTGGATGGAATTCCCAGTCAGGGCGGATTTGAAGGCAAAAGCGAGCAGGATTTTTATCGCGATTTTATTGTTCGGATGGGTGAATTATATGGAACCAATTCACCTGAATATGAAGCAATTGCTGAAGATCCGTCTAATGATGACTATTTCTACTATAGTGAGTCACAGCTTAATGATCTATCCATTCAGGAACGTTTTTTCAGGCTCTATGGATACACAGAGGCCAATTCCAGAGCAGAAGGAGAAAAACGCGCAATCACTAATAAGCCTGATGGTGAAGGTTTAGTAATTGCCACCGTACCGGAATACCGTTCGAGTTATTTTGAGTATGAGTTTGCGGTTAATCCTGCACATCAAAGTGAGCTTGAGGTTAATAAGTACATAACTGATGTGGTTGTTGAGCCGCCAAACGACAGAAACGGGGGCGTTGAATCGAAGTGGTACCAGGTGCGCATTCCTCTGAGCGATTGGAAACGAAAAGTGGGTGATATAAACGATTTTCAATCAATCTCACACATCAGGATGTGGATGACTGGCTACAAAAAACCGCTGACGATGCGTTTTGCCTCATTTGAGCTGGTTGGTTCTCAGTGGAGAAAAGCGGAAGAGGTTGGAGAACTTAACAATCCCAGCACCGATTTTCTGGTTTCTACAATTAACGTAGAGGAAAATCGCAAACGAGAGCCGGTTCCCTATTATCCGCCAAAAGGAGCTATTCGCGCCCAAAACAGAACGCAGCAGGGAAATTTACTGGCCAACGAGCAGTCGCTGTCACTTTCAGTGCGTGATTTACGACGTGGCGATATCAAAATGGTGAAGCGAACATTTGACGGACCAAGCAAGCTCAATATGGTCAATTACTCAAACGTGCGCATGTTTGTGCATGGAGAAGGCTACGACCGGCGTGAAGATATACAGCTGGTTATCAGAATGGGGCGTGACCTTGAGGATAATTTTTACGAATACCGTCAGCCCGTTTCTCCAAGTGATTCTACCTTTTTTGATGGATTACCATCCGAACTGAATCGCGCGCTCGAAGATGAATTAAAAGAAGCGATTTGGCAGCCTGAGGAAAACAGCGTCAATATGGTGCTCGATAATTTTAACTCGCTGAAGCAGCTGCGGAATTTTGAGGGAATTGATCCGACCTCGCTCTATCAGGATTCCACTTTGGTTGAAGACGCTCCGCAGGGAACCATCATCGGAATAAAAGGAAATCCATCTCTGAGTGATATTTATGTGATCGGAATTGGAATCGCCAATCCGGCTCAACTTGGAGCAGAAGGGAATCCCGCCGGAAATGTCGGAACCATTTCATTAGACTCTGATGTATGGGTGAATGAGATGCGTGTATCAGGATTCCGGAACAAGAAAGCGTGGGCGGCGAAATCGTCTGTTGGAGTAAAATTTGCCGATGTTGCCAACCTCAACCTGAATTATAGTCGTCAAACAGATGGTTTTGGTGGATTGAACTCAAAGCTTCAGAACAGAAGTCAGGACGATCGTGATAATATTGGAGTAAGCACAAGCTTTAACCTCCACAAGTTTATTCCCGATCGTTACGGATGGAATATGCCGGTTAGTTTTTCCTATTCCAGATCTATGTCAACTCCGAGATATCTGCCCGGACCGGGAGATATCAGATTGTCAGATTTTGAGGATGCCATTCTGGCTTCAAGCCGTCCAGAGGCGGAAAAAGACAGCATTATATCATCCACAACTCGTCAGGCTGAAACGTTTAAAGAAGATTATAGCATCAACCTGAGTAATTTTTCCAAGAAATATTCTGAATCCAACTGGCTGAAATACACGCTCGATAATTCGAGCATCAGCTATGTATATAATGAGGGAAATTCCCGCAGTCCCACCACAGTGTACAACAATAACTGGAACTACAGCTCAAGTTATAACTACCGCTTAAGCATCAGAAAGGTAGATTTACTACAACCATTCTCGTGGCTGGAAGATGTGCCGGTGCTTGATGCCGTATCTGGTTTGCAGTTCGGATACGTGCCTTCCTCAATGAATTACAGCGCCAATCTGGACAGAAATTATAATGAAGTTCTGGAAAGAAGTGTAAATACCGGAGAGACGGATTTCAGACAGACCAAGAAGTTTGGATTTCGTCAGAGTTTTAATCTTTCCTATAATTTTACACCGAATATCCCGATCAACTTCAGTTCATCATCAAATTTCAACCTCGATGATGTCGGTTATGTTGAGGATCCACAGGATTCTACCCGTTTTAAAGTCGTTCCAACATTTGAAGCGCTCGATAATCTGATTTCTGTTGATTCTATAAGTGGACGAAAAGCAAATTACACAGAAACTTACGGAGCGAGCTGGAGGCCACGGTTCAATAAAAACAAATGGCTCGATTGGTTGACCTATTCAATCTCCTACAGCGGTGGATTCAGGTGGGCAAACTCTCCTCAGGGATCGGGACTTGGTGCAAATCTGAGCAACAATTTTTCTCTCGATCAGTCAGGTTCGTTCGAAATGCAGAAGATTCTTGGAGTAATTCCGTATTACGATGAACTCAAAGAGGTGGATAAAAAATCGACGGCTGAGCGTAAGAAATTAGGCCAGAAGATGGAAAAAGACAGAGAACGGCTTGACCGATTGATTGAACAGCAGCGTAAAGACACAACCGGAGAAAACAAGCAAGAAGACGCGATCAATAAAATTGAAGAACAAATCAGGGAGTCTGAAAGTCAGCTTACACTCGGGGATAATGTGGTGCACTTGGGACGAAAACTGCTGTTGGGCGGACTCAGCCTGCAAAAAATCGACGTCTCCTATAAATTCAGTGAAGATGGATCACAAAACGGATATTCAGGTGGTTCTAATTTTTTCGACATGTTTAATTCGTCAGATAATGGTTCCTTTTCACCTAACTTTGGATATCGTATTGGTGTAAATCGAAATTTGACAGATCTGGTGGCAAACCCGAATGAAAATCAGACGCTTAGGATTAATCAGAATACCAATTTCAGCGACAATATCTCCCTGAAAACCCGATTCAATCCGATTGATAATCTCAGCGTGGATTTGAACTGGCAGATCGCCTGGCAGCAAACTGATTCCAGAACGATGGAACTGGCACCAAACTCGAGCGATGTGGATTCCCGGCTATTCAGTTCTCAGGGAAATCTTCAAACTAATACCTGGGCTTTTGGCAGCGGATATAAAGAGCTGTATGAGCGACAATTACAGCGTGGACTTGATGATATCACCGATCCGAATCAAAGTACTATCAGTGATAACACGGGAAATCAGGATGGCAACACAATTTTGGATCAGGATGGCTTGAATGATGATTTGCAGAGCGCGTATTTAGGCTATAATGGTGTGGGATTTGGAAAACAAAACTACATGCCAATTCCGCTGCCGAACTGGAAAGTCACGTGGTCTGGACTCGAAAAACTCATCCCATACGCTGCTGATTATGCTTCGCGTGTGAGTTTAAGTCATGGATATCAGGGGAATTACCGCGTGGGCTGGGTATTAAATAATGACGCCGGTGAGCAAACAACTGGACGTGTCGGTGTGAGTGGTAATACCTACGCTATTGAATATGAAATTCCCAAATATGAGCCAACACAATCTACCATCCAGCATAAATTTGTTCCGGTTGTGGGATTAAATGTTACATGGAAAAACAACGTGACAACCAGTATTCAATACGATTACAGCAAAATCACATCCATCAGTTTGAGCAACCCGAATGTGAATGAGCGGATTAGTCAGGGGATTAAATTCTCCACAAACTGGTCGAAGCGTGGATTCTCACTTCCATTTTTAAAAAAACTTCGAAATACGCTCGATCTGTCGCTTAGTGTGAGTTATATAGAAGATTCCAGCGTGAATCTGAATCTTGTAAATGATCTATCAGACGCATTTATTAATGGATACATTCCCGGTGGTGATGTGGGAGATTATCCATACGATTCCGATCGCCAGAATTCCATTACGGGTGATTCACGTCTTAAAGTTTCCACCTTGATAGGTTATCAGTTCTCCAGGATGATTAAGGCGAATTTTGAATACACTTACGATCACCTCTTCCCAAAATCCACCAAAGTATTTGAGCGCGTAAATCAGGATATCCGATTTAATATTATTGTTACAATCCGCTCTAATTAGGAATCTGACTTCGATTATCAGCCTAATCTATCCTGTCTCTAAGGGTTGACTCATTAGTCTATAATTCCATTCTGAATCCGTAATCCGTCATCCGTCAGGGGAATTTCATGAAATTCCCCTGACGGTGGGCAGATCCAGCCAAAAGCCAGATTAATGGCCCGTCCCCGTGTAGTCGATCGTCATGACGATCGACTACACGGGGTGGTTGAAAGTCTGGTAGCTCAGAGCAAAATTTGAGTTTGGGTGATAATAGAAAAACCGCTCAAAAAAGCTCGTCGGTTTAGTAATGTCTGGAAAACTGATAACCAGACTCCTCGCACAGATTTATGGGTTCAATTAACCCCGGGCTGTCGCCCGGAGTGATTCATGTTGCATCCCTTCAGGATGCCGGGCGTTGGTTGGGTTAAAATCAGGATTCATGGTAAAATACACCGTGCGATCTCTGAATCGCTGGAAATCGCAGCGCCAAGGGCAGCTCAGTTGAGCGATAATAGAAAAGCGGCTCAAAAAAGCTCGTCGGTTGATGAATGTCTGAAAATTGATAATCAGTCTCCTCGCACAGATTAAATCTCCAAGGATGGCTCTGCCGTCCTCAAAAGATTGGTAATTCAGAGCAAAATTTGAGTTTGGGTGATAATAGAAAAACCGCTCAAAAAAGCTCAAGTGTTGAGATACTCTAAAACCCTGTACAGAAGAATTCTAAGTAAGATATCATCCGGAATCTTTACACACATTCAAGCATCAGAAAATCTTCAAATTTCTATCTTTAATGTTCAATATAATCCTCAAAATCCACTCTCAATATTGATCAGTCATTTCCGTATGTTTAGCCATGAAAAAAGAGATACAAATACGCGTCCGGCCTGAAGTAGCCGGAGAAATAAATGAGCTGAAATCCTTCATCCGAAAGAAAGAACAGCTCTCAGAGCAGGAGCTTCAATACGTTGAAATCCTGCGCCGATCAATTGATGCCCGGTCAAATCAAACCTACATCAACCTCAAAGTCCGGTTGTGGATTGGAGAAGAATATCAGCCTGAGACCATTCAGCTGCCCGATTATCCCGATGTTTCCTCAGCGCGTGAAGTAATTGTAATCGGATTTGGACCGGCAGGACTATTCGCCGCCCTGAAGCTGATTGAAAACGGACTTAAGCCGGTAGTGCTCGAACGTGGAAAGAATGTGAAAGATCGTATTGTTGATCTGAAAAGCATCAACGTAAAGCACATCGTGAATGAAGATTCGAACTACTGTTTCGGAGAAGGCGGAGCGGGAACCTATTCAGATGGAAAACTCTACACACGCTCAGGAAAACGTGGAAATGTGCGTCAGGTGCTGGAAACGCTGGTCGGATTCGGAGCGGTTGAAGATATTCTGGTGGATGCTCATCCCCATATCGGGACCAACAAACTGCCGGGAATTATCTCCAATATGCGCGAGTGTATCTTAGCCCAGGGGGGAGAGATTCACTTCAACACACGAGTGACCGATTTTCTGCTTGAAGGAGATACTTTGATTGGAGTAAAAACAGAAGACGGAACAACATTTAAAGCAGATGATGTCATTTTAGCCACGGGACATTCAGCGCGCGATATCTTTGAGTTACTCCACAGAAAAGAGATCGAAATTGAATTGAAACCACTTGCCATCGGAGTAAGGGTAGAGCATCCGCAAAAGCTGATCGACTCAATTCAGTATAATTGTAAAGTCAGAAGCGAGTATTTACCGCCGGCCGCTTATACCATCTCAAAACAGTCGAAGGACAGAGGCGTGTACTCATTTTGTATGTGTCCGGGTGGTGTAATTGCTCCATGCGCAACCAGTCCGGGTGAGATCGTCACCAACGGCTGGTCGTCTTCACGTAGAGCCAGAAGCACTGCCAATTCAGGAGTCGTAGTTGAGTTGAAAGAATCCGACTTTAGGAATTTTGCCGAATTTGGTCCGCTGGCGGCTATGCAATATCAAAAAGTAATTGAGCAGAAGGCATGGATGGCTGGTGGAAAATCACAAGTTGCTCCCGCACAGCGTCTGCAGGATTTTGTGAACGGAAAACAATCTCAGGATCTTCCTAAAACATCATATGCACCGGGAATTACATCAGTTGAACTGGGCAGTGTTTTACCAAATGTCATTCATAAAGCTTTGAAATATGGATTAAAACAGTTCAATAAAAGTATGCGGGGTTATCTGACCAACGAAGCCGTTGTGCATGCTCCTGAAACACGAACGTCAAGTCCTGTGAGTATACCAAGAAACTGGGAGACACTGCAGCATGTGCGTGTGAAAGGATTGTATCCATGCGGTGAGGGAGCAGGTTATGCGGGCGGAATTGTAAGCGCGGCCATGGACGGAATCAGGTGCGCCGAGAAAATTGCCGGGAAATAAGTTTCTTTAACCATCATAAAATCATCCTGTTGAAGAAATTCGTCTTTTATCTCCTCGCTTTTCTATTGCTCCTTGTCGGGGGATTTTTCTTAGGCGAACTCTCCCTGCGATTGATCGATACCGTAAATCCCAAAAGCACCTGGCTTCAGATGGATGAGCGGGGATTTATGAAAAACATTCCTGATCGTACCAATCTTCATACTTTGGGAGATATTCAGGTTCGCTATCATTTTTCATCTCTGGGAACGCGCGGCAAAGAGCCAGATTCTGCTGACACCAATATCTTTGTGTTTGGAGATTCGTTCACTTTCGGATTATTCTTACCGGAAGAACATACATTTATCAATCGCTTGAATGATAAATCGGATTCTAATATCACCTTCATAAACGCGGGAGTGGGCGGAACCGGACTGGCCGACTGGGTGGCTCAACTT
>Ga0306910_1000731_pt1 | contig 13671 bp, 11 predicted proteins | sample AntRauMFilla2698_FD_190438 | JGI IMG/M metagenome (GOLD analysis project Ga0306910, IMG submission 190438) | Saline lake microbial communities from Rauer Islands, Antarctica - Metagenome Filla 2 #698 (v2) (version 2) | ecosystem: Environmental > Aquatic > Non-marine Saline and Alkaline > Saline ... | reverse complement strand
AGCAGCGTCGATTGTTGTTTGCCAAGTTTGAGGATCACGATTTTGACCCCATCGAAGAGATGATTAAGTATGCCAAGAACAAGAAGCATTCGATGAAAGACCGCCTCCCGATTATCAAGCAGCTATCGGAACTGGGTTACGCCAAGCCGAAGTCCATCGACGTAGTTGCGGATGTGAAGAGTTCGCAGCAGATTGTTGTGATGGATTTCTCCAAGACCACGCAGGCTCAACTCAAGCAGGCGACCCCCGTCCTGCCAGACCAGCTGCCTGAAGTCCCAGATGGCGCTTACGACGAGTTCCTCTCACCCGAAGAAATCGACAAGCGCAGGAAAGAAGCGATCTTGGACGCGGAGGAAGCAGGCAATGAGTAAAGAACTGCTTTATCGCCCAGAGGTCACAGTGGAATATCGGGACAACCCAGCCACGGATCACATCACAGGGAGCTACCTGTATCGCTCCTACACACTGAATGGCAAGACCATGCACGCAGGTTCCGTTGCCCACGACCACTTCGACAAGAAGACGGTTCCCATTTCTTTGGTGCGAGCGATGATAGCTGTGGCTCTTCGCTCCGCACTAAACAATCCACCAACCAACCCAGAATAAAATGATAAACACACCCGAGCTACACCCATGATCCAGATACCCGCTCAAGGATGGGTCCCAAGGCCCTATCAGCTGCCATTTGTAAAATACATGTGTCAGGACAAGCCGAATCTTCGGGCTGTTGTTGCTTGGCATCGCCGCGCAGGGAAAGACCTTACGTCCATCAATATCATTGCAATGAAGGCCCTTCAGCGCCAAGGGTTGTATCTTTACATTGGTCCATTCAACAATCAGATTCGACGGATTATTTGGCAGGGGCAGGACGGGGATGGACGCAAGTTCATTGATTTCATTCCCCGCGAAGCAGTTGTTCGTAAGTCTGAGCAGGAAATGAGCCTCACGTTAAGCAATGGTTCCACGGTTCAGCTGCTCGGAGCGGACAATCCAGATAAATTGGTAGGAATCAACCCAGTGGGGATTGTGTTCTCGGAGTATTCCCTGTCAGATCCCACCGCATGGGTGCTCACCAACCCAATTCTTGCTGAGAATGGTGGGTGGGCCTTGTTCAATGGGACCCCGCGAGGCCAGAACCATTTCTACCACATGCTCAACAAGGCGAAGAGCAACAAGGACTGGTTCTCCAGTCACCTGTCTGTCTTGGAAACCAAGGCCATTCGGCCCAAGGAGCTCGCCAAAGCGCGGGACGAGATGAACAACGAGGCGAGGTTCCAGTCTGAGTTCATGTGTTCCTTTGACACACCTGTCGAGGGGGCCTATTACGGCGAGATCATCAGTAAGCTCTACAAAAAGGAGCAGATCATTGCTAATATCCCGCCCGACCCTGCGTTACCTGTTCACACCGCTTGGGATTTGGGTATGGACGATTCGACTACGATTTGGTTCTTCCAGCAACACCAGAAAGAGATCAGAGTAATCAACTATTATGAGAATTCAGGGGAAGGCCTCCAACACTACGCACGCGAGCTTGATAGGTTTGCTTCCCTCAACGATGTTATCTATGGGTGTCACTATGCACCACACGACATTGCTGTCCGTGAGCTTGGAACTGGTCGGTCACGGCTTGAGACTGCCCGAAGTCTCGGAATGCGCTTTACGCCTGTCAAAAGACTGGCGATCAGTGACGGTATCGAAGCTGTGAGGCAGATATTGCCGCAGTGTTGGTTCAGCCAGACACATACGTCGCAGGGGCTGAAGTGTCTTCAGGATTACCGCAAAGAGTGGGACGCGCAGAAGAACACATTCAAGAAAACTCCTGTCCATGACTCTTCGTCCCATGGGGCGGATGGTTTCAGGACACTTGCTGTGGGGATTAAGCTCAATGCAAACCCAAAAAGAATGCAAGAACACATGCAATACGAGGTGGTAGATGTCGATTTCTAGTAAAAACCCGCCTCCCCGACTGACCATCACCCAGCTCACAGAGATGGATAAGGCCGTGATTGTCTACCAGCAGATGGGGGAAGACTTCATTGAAACCTTGGACCTGTATCTCAATTCGCCACCTGAGTTTGAAAGCTACATATTCAAAGGCCCCGATTACTTATTGCTGGGACACAGGGAAACACGGGAGGACCCATGCAAGGCAGACAGTCCAAATAATCAGGAGCCTTATTGGTATATAACCTACGGGGGAACATCGCAGCATGACCCCATAAAATTGTTCCTTCAAATGATGCCCTACAGACTTGACAGGGTGGCGTTCGCTAGGTATGCAAAAGACCCTACGCGACGTATTAGACGTTTTTCAACCACTAGGCTACTAAAATATTATGGGCTCAAAACCTAAGACACCACCTCCGCCGCCTCCGCCTCCGCCTCCGCCTCCGCCCCCTACGCCCATAGCGAAGAGGCCGATCAAGGCTCCGAAGGTCGCGGCGACTACGGTCAACCCGACCAACACCCAACGCAAAACTTCGAGTAAGACTGCGATTGGACCACAAGGTAAAAAAGAGAAAAAACTAGGCAGTGGCATTTAACATTGGAGAGATTACACCTGAGCGACTCCGTCTGCAAGACCGCTACGAAGAGCTGAAGCGTATCCGCATGGGTATCGAGTCCACGCTTTGCGATGTGCAGAAGTTTGTCCGCCCCAACGGAACGAGTTTCTCTCAGGGTTCTTCGGTGGGTTTTGGTGGAGCACAGGAAGATGGCTCCAAGCTTCTCTATGACCACACAGCTGTATGGGCAAATCAAATGTTTGCCAACGGCTTGTCCTCCTATCTGATCCCCAAAGCAGATCGCTGGGCATACTTTAAGCCACTTGGGATACCGTCTGCTGAACTAACCGACGAACAACTCCTCTATTTGGAGACGGTATCCGATTTGGTCTATCACTACTACGCGCTGCCAGAGACACAGTTCTATCAGGCGGGGCATGAGAACTTCCACGACCAAGGGTCCTATGGAACTGCGGTGACATATGTTCGAAAGACGGATACAGGTGTGAACTTCCGCAGCTGCCCACTCTCTGATTGTTTTTTTGACATTGATCAAAATGGGGATGTGGACACAATGTTCTACCGCCGCAAGATGCGAGCGAAGCAGGTGGTTCAGATGTTCCCCCACGCATCCAACATGGATGACTTTGATTTCAAGAACTCCGACAAGGAATACGAAATCATATTTGCCGTGGAGCCCAATCGGGACATCCGCGCACGTAAAGGCGGGAAGATCGGAAATGAGCGTCCATACCGAACAACTTACTGGGCTCCTCAGCTGAAACAGATGCTTCAAGTTGGGGCGCTCGATTACTTTCCATTCCTTGTGCCACGTTGGTCTGTTATTTCAGGTGAAGTTTGGGGTCGCAGTCCTGCAATGACCTGCTTGTCCAATATCCGCATGATCAACAAAATGAAGAAGGAGTTGATTAAGAGTGCGGAGATTGCCAATGCTCCCCCGCTCACAGCAGAAGAGGACAGCATCCTGCTCCCTATGCGCTACGGCACACGCCAGATGATCTGGAGGACCATGGGTTCCGAGGCTCCTCAACCTGTTGTTTCAGGAAGTCAGCCTCAATTGACGCTGGAAATGATGAAGTCCGAGCAGGAAGCCATCACCCGCGCATTCTTTGTTGACCAGATCATTCGGGAACAGAAGAAGGAGCGGCAGTCGGTCATGGAGGTGCAGGATGAGCGCGGACAGATGCTTCAGCAGCTAGGCCCACAGCTTTCGCGCCAAGAATCAGAATTTATTACGCCAGCCATTGAAATCACTTTTGATATTCTTCAAAAGAAGAAACGGCTACCCCCCGCCCCAGCATCCATGGAAGGCATGGACCTTGAGTTGGTTTACACCAGCCCAGCGGCCTACGCACAATATTCTTCGAAGATCAGCGATATTAGCGGATTCCTTCAAGATATGACCCCACTCTTCCAGACTGACCCTTCATTGATGGAGGGTATCGACTCGCAGGAATTGATGGATGCCTACAGCCGCTACCGCAACGTGCCCCGCCGTATTATCAAGTCCAAGCAGGACATGGCTGCGGTTAAGGAGCAGCGCGCTGAGACAGAGCAGCAACAGCAAATGATGAACCAAGCTCCCCAGCTTGCAGGCGCTATGAAGGACGTAGCCTCGGCCAGAGCCACCGACCCAGAGGGTATTGGCCAATTACTCAATGCTCAATAAACTGACCAGACCCCTGAAGAAGCTTCGCGAAGAGCAGGAGCTTCGGAATGACCTAGAAGCTATCTTGGCCACACCCCATGGCCAGAGGTTCTTCAAGACCTTTCTTCGTCATTGCAATGTGACGAGAGCATCTTTCAATAGTGATCCCTACCGAATCGTGGAGCAGGAAGCGACCCGCCGCTTGGCAATGAGCTACCTGCACCTCCTCGGTCGGGATGACCCGCAACACCTCATCAGCATGATTGAAGAGGAAACCGAATACCGACAAAACCCAGAATAATATGCCAATAGGAGACCCAGCAGTAGAACCCGCCGAGCCAGCAGTAGCTGAGCCCGTAGCCTCCGCTTCAGCCGAGCCTGTAGCGGAACCAGCGTCCCTCGACTTCTCGTCGGAGGACATGTATTCGCAGTTCCGAGCGTCATTACCAGAGGACCAGCGCGAGCTACCCATTTTCAAGGACACCAAGTCCATATCGTCCCTAGCGGAACAGGCGCTCAATGCGCAGAAGATGCTAGGGAAGCCCAAGCTCCCTGTGCCCGATGAATCATGGGGTGACAACGAGTGGAATGATTTCTACTCCAAGCTCCGCCCAGAGACATCCAGCGACTACGAGTTTCCAGAGAAACTGGAGTTCAAGCTTTCAGAGGACGGAGACACCAAGGAGTTTTCCTTTGATGAAGATACGTCCAACGAGCTGAAAACCGTGTCGCATGAGCTCGGATTAACCAAGCGGCAAGCCAACCAGCTTGCGGAGGTTTGGGCGAAGAAGTCCCTCGGGTCCAATGAATCGCTCACCTCCCAGATTGACGGCTCCGTCAAGGAACAGGTTGTTGGGCTCCAAAAGGAATGGGGGGACCAATATGAAGTGAAGCATCGCGCGGCCAATGAAGCCTTCGAAGCGCTCTCCAGCGAAATTCCTGAGCTCCAGCAACTGGTGGAGTGGAGCCCAATCGTAGCCAACCACCCTGCTGTGATGAAATTGTTTGAACGCCTCTCACCGTTGGTCAGTGACCTTGGGTTGCAAGGCAGCGGGAATTCTCCGTCGATGGGATTCGGGGGCGAAACAGTCGCTTCGATCAAGTCGGAAATTGAGTCAATCAGTCAGGACCATGGAGATTTGATTATGTCCAACCCGTCCACCCTTAGTATGGCCGATCGCACACGCCGTGAGCAACTGCTGTCTAAACGCTCAGCCCTCTACAAAAAGCTGCATCCGTCCAGCTAAGGCTTGACACAGCTTTTCAAACACTCTATGGCTCTCTTAACGGGGAGCCATTTTTTGGTCCGTTAAACAGCTTTAGATAGCCGCTGACCGCGACAGGTCAGAAGAGTCCGCAAGGGTAGCTTTTCGAAAAGAAAAATTAACGCAACTCTGTTGCACTTGTTTAACACAAAACCAAAATTATTATGTTTACTGGCACTGCCACACCTTCGTCCATTGAGACGCATTTCGTGAACCAGTTCCGTGACGGCATCTCGCAAGCATTCCAACAAACGGAATCCATCTTCGAGAAGTATCACGAACGGGACACTCAAAAAAGCGAATTCCAATTCTGGGATCGCATTGGGGAAGCGGACGACATGTCCGAAGATACTACTCGGTATGGGGACAACCCTATGTCGGAGATTGAATTCGATCGTCGCCGCATCCATATCAACGATTTCGACCTTGGTAAAGCCATCGACGAGAAAGACCTCAAGCGCGTTGCGGAAGACCCACAAAACGCTTACACCCAAGCACTGATTGCATCCACGATGCGCAAAAAGGATGACTACTTCCTTGATCGCGTATTCGGTGACGCATACACAGGCAAGGGTGGAACAACCACAATCGGGTTCGTTAAAGGAGCAGGGGATGAAGACAGCACAAATATTGTTGTTGGCTCTCAATCCAATGGTTCCTCGAACAAGGTAACAGCTGCTGATACAGCTGGCTCAAACTCGATTGCCGCTATCGGCGCAGCTGCTACCGAAGGCATCTCGGTTGGCTCCAAGTTCGCTGGTTACGGTAAGGCTGTTCTGTCTGACCCATCAGGTCTCACCCTCGCAAAGCTCAAGTCTCTTCGCACAACTATGCTGCAACTTGAAGCAATGAGTCAGGACACTGTTCTGAATTGCTTCATCACTGCAAAACAGTTTGAAGACCTCTTGGGCATTCCTGAAGTAATCAACTCCGACTACGCGATCAAGAAAAGCCTCGCAGAAGGTCAAGTGACCTCCTTCATGGGATACCGCTTCATCCACTCGGAACGTCTACCACTTGCTGGTAGCGAACGCCGTTGCCTCGTAACACTTCCCAAGGCCTACAAGCAAGTGCTTGGTATGGAAACTGGTGGTGACATGTGGCGCTTGACTGGCAAGAAGAAGATTCCTTATATCTACTTCAAGCTTTGCATCGGCGGCTCGCGTATGTGGGGTGAAAACACCGCAGAAATTCGCTGTGAAGAAGGCTAACCCTCAACCCAAGGAACAACTATTATGAGTAAGGCAACTACCTTCACCTATCAGTCGAACGAGGTAACTCAAGCGACTTCAACCGATCATACGCCACTCTCGCCCACCGACAAAGGTGGCCGAGTGCGTATCGCTCGTTTCTCTGTAACCACTACTGCTGGCGCAGCCGATGGCTCCACTATTGAATTGATCCGTGATCTACCCACTTCGGGTGTGCTCATCGGATATGGTATCTCATGGGGCATCCTTGATAGCGGCGCAGGAGGCATATTGCAACTTGGCACGGATGACGGCACAGCTGTCGCAGGAGCACTTATCGCAGCACCAGATGCGGATACATCTGCTGCTGGCACACTGTCTGGTCTTTTTGCCGAACCTGTGGTTTTGGACGCACCTACATCCATTTACATGACGCTTCTCGAGGACCTGTCGGTTCTTGCGGGCGATGTAAGTGGTTATGTGCTCTACGTCGATAACAGCTAACCGATTTGCCCCTCCTCATTAGTGGGGAGGGGCATTTTTTTTAATATGTCCACAAATCTTGAGATAGCCAACAGAGCGATACGTGAGGTCGGAGGCCGACCAATCACAGCCTTGGACGCTGTCAACTCCACTGCAAATATTGCGAACGATGCGATCCTCTTCAGCATTGAAGAGGTGCTATCCGAATATGAGTGGCCAATCAATACCGTCACGGAGACCTCCACTGGTGTAACCACAGGGCTCCCCGACACTAAATTTGCATACAACCACGACCTGACCGCTCTGGCGAACACCGTGGATCGTGTCGTCGGCATTGCTGACACCGAAGGACACCCCTACTACACCCATCGACTCGAAGGAACATCGCTCCATGCAGACGAGGAAACTCTCTTCATCCGATACACCTTCCCAATGACCGATGTGGCCACGATGCCTCCATATCTGTCGCAGGTCATCGCAGCCCATCTTGCAAAGGAGATCTGCATACCACTTTCAGGCGACCAAGGACGCAAAGAAATACTTGAGGAGCGATACATCAAGCTCCTTGGTAAGGCTAAGACCCAAGTGTCCCGCCAACGTCCGCCCCAGTCCTTCTTCGACGACACATCATCCCAATATTTAGAAGCGCACAGCACGTATGGCGACGTATAACACAGTCAACACAGATTTCACTGGGGGTCTTATGGATCCTCATTTGCGTGGACGTATGGACTTGGAGAAATTCAATAAAGGGCTCCAGCGAATTGAAAACTTCCTTCCCTCGATCCAAGGACCCGTTCGGTTTCGCGAAGGAACACAGTGGATTGATGACGCACAGGCCACAGGTAATGTTCGCCTGATTGATTTCTCAATCAACAACGAGAGTCGCTACCTGATTGGGCTGTCATCTCAGCGAATCAATATTTACGACCGATCTGGTTTGCTTCTTTACGAGCGCACAACGGACGCAGACGATGCTGCACTCCCATGGAGCAACTCAGAAATCTTGGATATCCGTTACAGCCGCGAAGTGGAGAAGATGATCTTTACCCACAAGAACCATCCACCCTATGAGCTTTCGGCCAACACGGTATTTGATTCGATTCAACTCTTTTCAAATGACACTTACATCACGTCCAGTGCATCAGGAGATGCTGACGCAACATGGGATATCGTTGCAGCTACCGATCCTGCGGAATACGAAGAACGTGGGGCTGGAACCATGGTTATCGAATATAACTCTGGCGCAGGGCAGTATCAGATGCTGGATGCGACAGGGGGTAACATCATGTATTACGTTGTGGCGTCAGGAACGTCGGAGTCTATCCCCCTCTCTGGGTGGGTAACAGGGGACACGGGCACAGATAGCACCATCGCTATTGAATACGGAACTTACATCACATCCAACGACAACCCTGTTCAGAATTTGTTTGCAGGCTCTGTGGGCTCCGCTGGTTTGACTCCTTGGGCGGTCTCCAAAGTTAATTTTACATCCCATCCATTCCAGAAAATAGACACCACCGATACGGTAATGAAGCTTACAGGGGAGACAGAGGTTATCAAGCTGGTTTCATCTGATGGGGCCGATTTCGCAGGCCTTCCAGCTGACTTGGAAGCCACCAACAAATATGTGGAATACAAAGCAGGCAACCAATGGGGCCTTGCTCGGCTGATCGACTCAAAATACACAGGAGGCACATTCCCCGACCCCACTGGAACCACGGCTTACGCGATCCCAGTGGATAAGGTGGTCAATGTAAACGACCCATCCACACGCGTAGGGTTTTTCAAGGGAATTTACGACGCCCCAAACGCACTACCGACTTGGCTGGATCGGGACGGCGTCCCTGATAACGAAGTCCACGTTCGCGCTGATGCACTTACATTTAAGACATCAGACATTGGAGCATGGGTTCGAGTGGGCGGAGATAAGCTCTTCACCAACGTCGTGAACCGTGGTGGAAACTTCACCGATGACCACTATAACGGGCAGGACGGCAACGTCCGATGGGCCAAGATAGTCGACTATCGAGGGGTAGAAGACCACCCCGTTGAGTTTATTGAGGGCACACTTGATTCCGATAAATTTGACTCGGGCTCTGTTTATGAGGTGTATGAATGGGATTCAGTAGTCACTGATCTACTGATCTACGACGGCACAGGAAATGATAGATCAGATGGTGATCTATCGGCATTTGTTCAGAAATCTGGTGGTTCATGGCGTTTTGCAATGAACCATAAGATATGGATCAACGCAGGAACAGGGGTTGCTGCTGATGGCTCCGAAGTTTCCCAAGGAACTGTTTACGCGGATATGCTGATAGCCAACATGTCCACGCAGCGGCAGTTTGATGTGGCCGAGGTGGAAGCGTCCACCGTTCGTGTGGAGGGAACAGATTTAATCTCCCCCGCAGGGGACATCTCTGTATACGACTTAGTGACCGATCCAGACGGGGTGGCCACACACACTGGGACCCTGACTGCATCCAAAGACCGGTTCTCCGCTGCGCGGGACATCGGACGGTTTGTCTTTGGTAAGCTCCTTGAAAAATGGGTGCTGATGCAGATCAAAGAATGGACCAGTGATACCACGGCCATAGTGGATATATTCTCTTCCGTTCCCAAGGACAGCCTGACAGGGGATATCACCAACAACGGTGTGTTCACACAGTTTCGCATGGGCGCTTGGTATATTGGGAACTGGCCACTAGCTGTCTCCTACTACGAGCAGCGCCGTGTGTTCGGGGGCTCCAAGAACGACCCGAATCTGATCTGGCTCTCCAAACTGGAGGACGAGGCAGACTTCCGCACAGTGGAAGACGATGGCGATGTTTTAGACACGTCAGGCATCACCTACCAATTAGGCACAGATAGCACCATCATCCGATGGATTGAATCTGGACCGACCATGATCATAGGGACAGAGTCCAATGAGTGGCAGCTACGCCCGAACGAATTTTCCGCAGCCATCACTCCGTCAAACATTCGAATAACACAGGAGACACCTATTGGCTCCATTCTCCAAGGAAAACGGATTGGTGGCTCGGTGTTTTTTCCGCACATCAGCGGTCGGACGCTTATGGAATTCAAGTTCGATTTCCAGTCACAGCAGTTCGTGGTTACTACGGTTACGAAGTTGGTCCCCACAATGTTTGAAAGCGACCCAATTAAAAGCATGTCCTATCAGTTGAACCCAAATGCAACTATCTGGATCATCACTGTAGGCGGCCAACTGTTCTCCCTCACCTATCGCAAAGAGGATGATTATTACGCATGGGCGAAGCACACAACTGACGGGCTCTTCAATGAAGTAGCTGTTCTCACGAAAGGAGACTCAGGATCATCTGAGGATCAGGTGTGGTTCATTGTTTCACGCAACGGGAGCCAATACATGGAACGTCTCGCCCCTTCGTTCCGCGACGACGGGACGGACACCTACAAGAAGGAGGCAGCTTTCCTCGATTCCCATTTACGGAATCCCACTACAGGATATTTAGAAGCACCTGCAACCACAGTATCAGTTCCTGCTCGCCTAGAATCTGGTGGCTTGGCCAGAGTAGTCGCAGACGGAGTTGATCTGGGACCTCTCCCAGTGATTTCTGGTCAAGTCACCCTTCCTACGGCTGCGACCAAATATACCTTGGTCGGATTGCCTTATACAGGCCTTGTTCAGCAGAACCCCTATGCGTTCCAAACACAGGGCGGTTTTGCTTACGGCCAGATCAAGCGTATCGTGTCCATGCGCCCCTATGTCTACAAGAGCCTTGGCTACAAGGTCGGGGTGGCTGAGGACACCGTGCAGCAGGCGGACAGCCCCAACGGAAGCCCAGATGATTCAACTACCGCTCTCTATACAGGTTTCATGGAGGAACATGGGGTCATAAATGCACAATTTGGGGTGGACGAATCTCCTTTAATCAAGCACGATCAGCCATACCCACTCACACTCGTGTCTAATGTTCAAAAAATTGAGGTAAACTAATATGTCAGGTCTCGAAATCCCAGTTATATTAGCCATCGCATCTGCATCTGCATCTGCTGCTTCAGGTTACGTCGGCTATGTTGGGGCGCAGAACCAAGCGAAAGCTATGGAGGGGCAGGCCAAGCGTGCGCAGCAGATGGGTGTCTACAACCAATCGGTCGCTCACAACCAAGGGATCGCTCAGCAGCAGGATTTGAACTACCAGAGCGGTGTGGCCAAGTTCAACCAAGCGCAGGCGCTTCAGGACCGCGACAGACAGATGGGACTGCGCCAAGACTCTCTGGAGAAGGCGCTGGCATCATCCAAAACTGCGGGGTCACGCAGAGGCACTTTCGATTATTCTTTCGATGACATCCTCCGTGCGGAGGAGGACTTCCAGAACGAGGCGTTCTTGAATGAATTTGCCTCCGCAAGCCAAGAGGCATACGGTTACAGCGCTCAAGCGAAGCAGAACACATTTATGGGCGACCGAGCCATCGAAGTTAGCAATCAACAAGGATTGCTTGCTCGCAACGAAGGCTACGCCCAATCCACCTCACTCAAGAACCAAGCATCCAGCGCCCGAATAGGCTCCTATGGATCACTGATTGATGGTTTCGGTTCGTCCGCAGGAACAATGAGTGGGATTAACTACGGTGGATCATGGAACCCTAAAAATTGGAGTATGAGCTAATATGGCACTAAGAATTCAAAGCAACACACCAACCTCTGGACCCGCCAGTGCAGCCTCCTTCGGCGTCGGCCTAGCCACTGGCGACGGCGGCGCAGGAGCCATCGCCCAAGGTCTCCGACAGGTCGCTGGGGCGGCGGGACAATGGAGCGCGACGTTGGCTAAAAAAAAGGATGCCTCTGAAGCTCTTCAAGCAGCTAAAGGTTTCACAGACTGGGAGATTGACCTTAAAGAGAGATTAAAAGAAGCAGGCGACCTCGACAAGGTTGGTGACCATGCAGGAGCAAAGGCTCTTTATGCGGAAGTATATGCTAAGTTCAACATAAAGAATGAAAAGACATTTAAACACATAGACCACGAAGATTATCGGGGCGATAACGGTGAGCTAAGCGATAAGAAAAAAGAGGCTTATTATTCAAACGTAAGGGGCTCCTTTTACGATAATTATACGTCCGCCATGGATAACCATGAGACACGTAAACTAGCAACACAGAGCCGAGAATTCATTAAAACAGAAGAAGCTAGGCTGGACTTCAGAAATCTTAATGAGAACAGTCTTTCTCAGGTGGGGACGCAGATCAATACATACGCCGAGGCTACATTAGAGGCACAATCACCAGTCGTCGTGGAGGGAATGAAGCAAGTTTTATCCAAGAGGGCTGAAAATAATATCAGTATTCTTCACGACAAGGCACTGGAGTCTGGGGATATAGAAACAATCAATGCTTTCCATGATACATGGACCAAGGCTATTGGTGAGTCAGAGTGGCTATCCGACCCCATCAAAGACTCATTATTGTCTAGGATTGACCCAAAAGAGGAGACGAAAGAATACACAGAGAAGGAGGAAAAAATCATTCAAGCCACCCTATCTTCTGCGACGGCGGTTCTCGAAGAGCCGATAAATGATATTCACGCCCAAGGGAATCTTGTCGCGGAGGAATATATGATAGTTAGGATGCTTGAGAGACACCCTGAAGATAAAAATCTTAAGGACGCGCACGAAATCGTCAAAGCCCGCATCAAGCTCGAAGATCCAGAAATTTTAGACAAGGTGCTCCGCCATCCAAATATATCTGATAACCTGTTTTCAGCGCTAGAGAGCCGTCTGCCTATGTTTAAATCCATGACTTCTCAAAATCAGCGTCTTTTGATGGCAAATGTTTCAACCGAAGTTACGAGAAGGCAGACTCTTTTGAATAATGGCAGATATCAGGAATACGTTGAAACTACAAACCTCCCACTGAAAAACATTTCATCTAATGGTGATCAAATTTACCAGGACTTCTTGCAGGGTGAAGACGGCAGTAAGCAAGGCCTCGACAACTGGGTGGCTGCTTATGACAAGGAGGCAGCGGAAGCCGTAAAGAAGAACCCTGACCTGATGGATCCCGAAGACATGAATCCACTTGTTGCTCCCATGATCGCGGCAGTAGCGAGCGCTCTTTCAGGGAACCCGCAAGCCAAGGCAGGATTGGAAGCGGCACAGGCCATTATTCGCGAAACGGTGTTTTATGATCCAGACAGAATGAGATTGTGGGCGCAAGCCAATATGAACTCAACTGATCAGCAGAAACAAAGTGCAGCTATAATGATCTCCTTATCGGAAACATTTGGGACATCGGGCCGTGCTTTATTTGACGCGCAGTTCTTCACGGGAGAATTTGAAAAAATCAACAAAAGTGCAGACAAAGAATCAGTATCTCCACAGGAGCGACTGTATAATAGTGTGATGTCAGAGTTTCTCACGAAAGACTCCGACTTCAGAGAAAGCCTCCCCAACGCAAACAGAGTAATTCAATACTTTGCCAGAGTGAATGGAGAAGCTGGAATCATAGAAGCGCTTGGTGCATATGTAAAAAAAGCCATACTCACAGGAGGCTCGCAGGACAAAGAGGATTTGATGAA
>Ga0306910_1000729_pt1 | contig 13721 bp, 4 predicted proteins | sample AntRauMFilla2698_FD_190438 | JGI IMG/M metagenome (GOLD analysis project Ga0306910, IMG submission 190438) | Saline lake microbial communities from Rauer Islands, Antarctica - Metagenome Filla 2 #698 (v2) (version 2) | ecosystem: Environmental > Aquatic > Non-marine Saline and Alkaline > Saline ... | reverse complement strand
GGCTGAGCAAGCAGTCGCCAGCCTTCCGTTCCTGTTATAGAGAATTCGGAATTGAGTTGATTGGGAATCGCGTACTTATTTACCAAATATTCTTCCACTTTGCCGCGGTCGGTGGCAGAAAGCACGCCGGTGTAGATAATAACCTCGGCGATATCCCCATCAAAACTAAAACTGTTATCAGTCCGAACGCCTAAATATATATCTCCAGCATTTGAACTTTGGGCGTTAGTGTTATTAGTGGTCATTTGGCTACGGTTTATTATAAGCTTACCAAAAGTATCCGTGGCTTGTAAATTGATAAGCTGTGGAGTTGAATCGGTGAAATCTCCGGCTGAACCCACATCTACATAGTTACTTGCATTAGATACAGGAATAAAACGGGCACCCGCATCTCCATTCAGGTGCAGTTCGTGCTGCCCAATAGTTTCACCACCCAGCAGAAAGTTAATGTCTGAACTGGATGATTTTGCTACCATAAACAGCTCGTAATCACTGTTTTGTATGCCGAGGGTAGAAGCAGCAGGCAAGGTTACATACGAATTGGTTCCGTTAAAGCGAATGACCCGCCTGTTATTGATGACGCTGTCTACCGCTACCGGGCGCCGGGCTAGATCAGTTTGCACCCCATCGTTTCCTGAAAGGCGCAGGTTCCCCCATGTGTTGAGCGAATCCCCAAAGGTAGCCAGCCCTCTTTCCGCATCTAAATGGAGGGCTAAATTCGTTGTGGGTATGGGCGAGGTGCGCCAGTTAAAATTTGCTATGGGTTGCGGTGCACGAACACCTGATTCAGGCAACCCATTGCCGAGCGCTCCATATCTGTAAGCTTTCTGTAAAGTACTTCCAAAACTGAGTATGGAGCCATCATCCAGAATGGCTAAGCCATGAAAAGAATTCGCAGCAATAGCGGTGGCTTTTTTGCCTGCAATCGCGGCATTGTTCAATAATGTTGGTTCTGTTTTATCCGTAAATGCTCCCCCCTCAATTCCTACTCTGTGGGTATTCCCAAAACTAAATACCGAGCCATCCTTCATCACTAACATGCTTGTTTTTTTTCCGGCAACTACATCGCTAATGGTTTTACCCGGAATATTGGTGTTGGTAATCTGAGTAGGCACGTAATTATCATCTTTGTTTCCCTGCCCAAGCTGTCCATCACGACCTTCTCCAAAACTATACAGACTATTGTCATCGGCGAGAAGCAAAAAATGCGGAAGATTACTACTATACCCAATAGCCCCATCCACAAAGGTTTTCCCTAAGCTGCTTATATGCCCCGCCAGGGTAGGTACATTCAGATCGTTGGTGTTGCCAAAACCCATCTCTCCTAACCCTCCTTCGCCCCATAAAAACACACTTCCATCGGAGGCTATAAGCATGCTGTTACTTGCGCCGACGGCTATATGCGTAATGGTTTTGCCGCTTATATTGGCATGGGTGATTTGAGTGGGTACCCTTCGCCTTACAAAATCGCCCAAGCCAAGCTGTCCTGCATCATTACTTCCCATCGCAAATACGCTACCGTCTTCGGCTAATAATAAGGTGTGTGCTCTGCCCGAACTATTTGATATTAAAGCTGTACTTCCATTCCAACCCGTAGCTATAGCGCTTATTTTTTTTCCATTCAAATTTGTATGATCCAGTTTGGTGGGGACGTACACATATACACTATCTTCTAACCCCAACGCGCCATTGTACCCGGCTCCAAAAGCAAAAACTTCCCCGTTACTGTTTAGCAGAAATGACTGAGTGCCCCCAGCAAATACATCCACAATGGTCTCTCCGGAAAGATTGGAATGGGATAGCTCGGTAGGGGTATTTACGATTCGGTCAAAGCTTCTTCCAAGATGGTTATTTGTAATAGAAGTATTATAGTCCGGATAATCACTCCCCCCAAAACTATAGGCTACACCCGCGCTGTCAATGACTACGCTATGTTCAACTCCGGCTGAAACGTGCTCAAACACTTTTCCATGGGTAAAGGCATCATTAATGATTCGAGGGGTAGTGATTTCTGCCGTTGTTCCCACTCCGTGTTGGCCATATCTCCCTTCACCAAAGCCATATACCGTGCCATCATCCGCAAGAATTAGTCCGTTTTCCGTCCCCATCGAAATATTGGAAATGGTTTTTCCTAAGGTTGCCGAGCTGGTGTACTCGGTAGGCACTTCCGGAAAGGAGAACCCATTATTATTATTATTCCCAAAACCAAATACCGTACCGTCAGAGGATAGTAGCAAGGCTATTTGATTCGTTTTTGAGATGTTAGTAATGGTTTTTCCGGAGAGATTGGCATGCGTGATTGCGGTGGGCGTTAATAAATCTGCACTTAACGAACCATGCCCCAGCTCTGATCTGAAATTTCCCCAGCTATATACAGTTCCATCCGAAGCTAACACTAAACTTGAGTTCAAACCTGTTTCAATATCCACAATGGTTTTATTATCAAAGTTGGCTTTAGGGATGGCAACCGCTAAAATTGTGCTATTGATTGAACCATTTCCAAATTGGCCATTACTGTTTTCTCCAAACGCAAATACCTGGTTGCTGTCGGAAAGCATTAAGGTGTAGCCCGAGTATCCTCCTACTGAAATCTGTGTGATTGTATGCCCGCTCAGGTTGGTGGTATCAATAAGGGTGGGAACCAACACCTCTGAGGGCGAAGTTGATCCAATACCCAGATATCCAAAAGAATTATTACCTATCCCAAATACACTGCCATCGCTTGCCAATAAAAACGATCGCTCTTCTCCGGCGGCAACCGCCACAAATTTCTTCCCACTTATGTTGGCATGCGTTATTTGGGTGGGATCTCTTCTACTTTCCTGATCTCCATGCCCTAACTGCCCCTCACTATTTTTACCAAAACTATACACCGTACTGTCTTCGGCTACTAATAGGGTGAAAGCATCGCCCCCGTCTCCTGTATTGGTTGCAGAAGCAATTATTTTCTTTCCGCCCAAATTAGCGTGTGTAATGGGTGCAGCAATATCGTACCGCCCCGCATGACCCTGCCCTAAGGTTCCGAAGTTTCCCTGACCAAAGGTGTAGACGGTTCCGTCATCGGTAAGTACCAAACTTTGATTGGCGCCCACTGCAATTTTTGGTGTGGTGGTTTGGGCGTAGGTGAATGGAGCGGTGCCCGCTAAAAAGAGAACCCCGAGAAAAAATATCTGTAATGTTTTCATAGTATGTGCAGTGAATGAGTAATTGGCCTTTCTATAATACATATCTCTACCTGCGCAGGTGTGCCTACTTTCTGCGCAAACGTGCCAACTTTGTCTTTTAAATGGTTTAAATGACGATACAGTCCGGCACATTGGACATTTTCCCATCTGACGGGCCGAATGGTGGTGGTGTGATTGGATTTGAGAATGATCCCCATCTGACGGCTGAATAGAAGACGCAGGTTATTTCCAACACCTTCATCACCACCGTCCGAAAAGTGTGTCCCATCCACGTGCCGTCTGATGGGTGCACCGCCCACAATTTCAAGCTACGCTTATGTTCTTGTTTCCAAATTGTGTTTACCAAGTTTGGGTGATTGGAATGTGAGCTTTTATGGTCTGGAAGGTGGATTACCCGTCAGACGGCTCAGGGTGGCAGTAGAGATTCTTCTGTTTTCGGGGATTTTTCAGGAGTGAGAGTTTCTTGGTTTTTTTAAGCCGTCAGACGGGGTTTTGTCACGTTTAACTCGCCCGACGACTCCTCTTGTTTCAAGGTTTCTTCCTCGAATTACAATAAATGTGGTTCTGTAATATTTTTCCCCTGTAAAGTCGCCGGACGAGGCCACGAACCCTCATCGGGCGAGTCGCACTACCCAAAAAACCTTGCGCTACGACAGCCTCGTCCGGTGAGTTTTACCACCTGAAAATCCAATCAACGCTTTTCTACATCGTTTTCAGAACCTCAACTTCAGCTCAGTTTTGGGACAATCGGCTCATGGGCTTTGATAAACTACCAGCTGGAAAACTCGCCCGACGACTCTTCTGGTTTCAAATGTTCTTCCGCAAATAACAGTAACTATGGAAATGTAGTTTTTCCCCTGTAAAGTCGCCGGACGAGGCCACGAACCCTCATCGGGCGAGTCGCACTACTCAAAAAACCTTGCGCCACGACAGCCTCGTCCGGTGAGTTTTACCACCTGAAAATCCAATCAACGCTTTTCTACATCGTTTTCAGAACCTCAACTTCAGCTTAGATTATTTGGGTAATTGGTTTTGGGTTTTGGTGAGCTGGTAAGTGGATTACCCGTCGGACGGGGATTTTCTTTTTCCTTCATCGCACATCACTCCAACGGGTGCTTGCCATAGCTTTTTTCAAATGCTTTTCGGAAGCTTGTGGCGCTTTTGTAGCCTACCGCATCGGCCAGTTCCTCGAGTGAGTAGTCACGGTCACTTTGAATAAGGTATTCCGCTCTTTTGAAGCGCACTTCCCGAATCAATTCTGAGGGCGTCATGCCAGTGCTGCTTTGAATATTTCGGTAAAACGAACGGCGGCTTTGTGGAAAAGCGGCCACCAGTTTATCCACATTCAGACCCGGATCTGATATGTTTTCTTGTATGTACGTAATAACATGATCTTTTAATAATTCAGTTTCAGCCATATCCTCTTTTTCAGGTTCAGGAATCTCCATCCGGCGCTCAGCATATTTCAGCATATTGCGCACTTTTAGCATCAGCTGATCGGGCTCAAATGGCTTCGTGATATAATCAACCACGCCAATTCTGAGAAGCTCTGTTTTCTGCTCAGGAATCGCTTTTGCGGTTAGAACGATTACAGGGATATCTTTCCATCGCTTATGCTCACTCAGTTTTTCTATCAGTGCGATGCCGTCCATTTTGGGCATCATCAAGTCGGTAATAATGAGATCGGGCGGAGATGTTTTAATCTGATCAATCGCCTCTATCCCATTTGTGGCCGTTTGTATGTGCGCCTCACCCGAGAGCACACCACGGACGTAGTCCATCATATCCTCATTGTCCTCAATCAAAAGCAACTTTTTGCCAGAGTGATGAGGAGCCTTTTCTGTATTCCGAGGTTTCTCATCTGATGACATTTCAATTAGTAATTCATCTAAATCCGCTTCCTCAATATTAATAACCGGCCGGGTTGCATCTGTTTCAGCTACCGGCAACGTGAATAAAAATGCTGCGCCTCGATCACGATTGGGTAAAAGAGTCAGATCACCATTATGAAGGCGGGCGAGTGTCCGGCTGAGCTCTAATCCCACGCCCATTCCCTCCACATACTCTTCCTCTTGCTGTTGAATCCGATAAAATCGTTCAAAAATTGCTTCCTTATCTTTTTCCGGAATTCCGGGACCGGTATCGCTTACAATCAGATGGAATATATTGTTCTTAACCGACGTCTTGATCAAAATCTGTCCGCCTCCTTTTGTGAATTTAATGGCGTTTGAAATCAAATTATTGATAATGATCTCAACCTTGGAGCGATCCACAAACAGAATAGCATCATCACTTTGCTGATTAACTTCATAGTGATGTCCCCGATATTCTGCCAGCGAGCGGAACGACTCAACCGAAAGCGTCACAAGCTCATCCGACCGATAGTAACTGCGATTCAATTTTAGATGATCGTGATCGGCTTTAGTCAGATCAATGATCTGATTCACCATATCTCTGAGACGATTCAAATTGCGATTCACCAACATCATGTCGCGTTTAGACAGAGTAATTTCCTCATCAGAAATTCGCTCACGCAGCGACTTTTTCACCAGTCCATGGCTGATTGTGAGCGGTGTTCTGAACTCATGCGAAATATTGGCAAAAAGGCGGCTCTTCATAGCGTCGAGCTCAATCAACTTCTCAGCCTCTTCCACTTTAACCTGCTCTAACTCCCTGCGAATTCTGTAGCCGGATAATCCTCGTACTGAGAAGAAAATCCCAGTGATAAACAGCAGCCCATAGCCAGCTAACGCACCATAAGAAAGATACCACGGGGCGATAATAGCAAAACTGAACTGTTTTGGCTCAGAAATCTGATTCATAAAATCACGGGTTTGAACCTCCAGCTGATAATCTCCCGGAAACGACGCATCCATCACAATTCCCGGATGAATTCTCCATTCCGACCAGCTTCCGTCATCTATGCGGTAGCGATATTGATTTTTCTCAGGATAGCGAAATGAGCTCGAGGTAAGATCGACACGTATCTGTTTCTGCTGAAAGGCCACTTCCTCAGGCAAACGTCCCAGACTGAGAACCTCCTGATCAAAGAGTGATTGCACCTGCCAGATTTCGACCGATGGCGTTGAGGTTTCTATTTGCGCATACAGATCTTTGTACATAATCGATTCGGTTGAACCAACCCAGATACGCTGATCATCAATATCAATAAAATCCCCGAAATGATCTTTTGACAGCTCAAAGACCGTGGGCGTCCGTTTCCACGTAGAATCGGTTTCGGGCATCATTTTCGCAACTCCGCGATAATCATCATCAATATAAATCGACCAGTAATTGCCCGCGTTATCCAGATTCAGGTATTCACCCCAACTTCCCAAATCGCGATTTAATCCATCAAACGGCAATAAACGATCATATTCTTCATCGTAGATCATATACCCGCTGTTAGAGTTGATGATCAATCTGCCATTCAGGAAAACCGGTTCGTAGGCGTCGCTCGGAAGTAATCCGTCATTGGCAGTATAGAATTTCTGTTCAAACTGACCTTTTTTTTCATCGTATGTGATTTTAACGAGCTGCCCCTGAACTCCCCCTGCCCAAAAAGTTGTGTCATTTATAACCGCGTAGGCGTAAATGTAAAACGAAGCCGCATCGAGCTGACCTCTGTCGATCCAGTTACCATCAATTTTTTCTACCAAATCAACGCCATTCGAGGTTACAATCAGAATCTTTGACTCTGAAAGATACCTCATGAAGTAGGCTTTCTTTTCGAACAATTTAATCAGTCCCGTTTCTTTGATCTCAAAAATCCCTGCATTCCCGGCGGTCCAAAGTGCGTCATCCACTATTTTAAAGCTCCAAAACGGAGACGAAATTGAGTCAACCAAGGTAAAAAGGTCTTCGGGATTATTTTCTAACACTGCCTCTTTTTCACTTTTATAGCGATACAAACCGTTCATTGCGCCAACATAAAAATATTCTTCTCCCTGATAGACCTGAACCGCATCACCGAACCCAAATACATCCCCGTTCAGCTGCTTCAGCGGCACACCACTATACACTTTAGTAATGCTCTCATTCCCCGAAATCCACAAATCCTGATTGTGATCGATTTGAAGCTGATTGTGAATGTTTTCACGCAAACCTGTTTTCTCGGCAAGCAGATATTTAAACGAACCGTCAATGCCAAGCACAACGGTTCCGCCATTGTCGGTTGCTATAGCAATATCCCCATTCATAAACACAGCGATATCAGAAATCTTATTCTCAGCGAGATAGTTGTCCGCCTCCGTCTTTAATCGCGAAAGCCCATCTTCTCCAAGTGTAAGAACAGCCCCGTTTCTATCCGCGAGAATCAACTGACGCAACCACGTTTCGGTTGCCACAATGTGGTTAAACTTCACATCGGTTATGGGCGTAATTTTCTGTGTTCCCCCATTTTTATCGAGCGTCAGTATGGTCTGATCATCCAGAAACACATAGAGCCGGTCTCGCCATGTTGTGATCTGGGTAATCTGAGCATCTTTATCAGAATCTGAACCCGAAATCTCCTGATAGATCTTACCCGCCAAACCCGTTTCTCCGGTGTTCAGATCATATGCAAAGAGGTACAGATCATTTAAGAAGAAAACGTAATCATCAAACTCTTCAATAGCGCTGACATCACTGAAATTGCGCAGTGAATCAGCCAAACGTGGTGTTAAAGAATGATAGTTGTATAGAGAGGTATCGTTCGATTCGAAATACCCGATGTTGGAAAAGCTGCCCGCCCAGACGCGATTATCAATCACCTGACTTTTTTTGATGGCTGACAGAAAGGAAATTTCATTATTCCCAAACAATCGCCAGTGCTTATCACCATGCTGAAGAAGTCCGCCCGAATTGGCTACAAGTATGGTATAATCATCCTCCTGAATAATCCAGCGATTCTGCTGCTCTCCGGGATAATCACCCGGTTCATAGATTTCATAATACGGCATTCCCGGAACATCATACGCACCAGCAGGTTGCGCGAATATCTCCGTCGAACAGAACAATCCCCCCAAAAAAATACACAATATAACGACCCTTAAATTCATGCCTTATACTACGAAATGGTAATAAAAGAAACGAATAGGAAATGTATTGGAAGAGAAAAAATTTAACGAACTCCGTTAAGTCATTTGTACTTCCTCTCCAAAAGGGCATCAACCCTCATCGGGCGAGTGGAACTACCCAAAAACTAAGCGCCACGACAACCTCGTCCGGTGAGTTTTACCGCCCACAATTCACAATCAACGCTTTCCAGCATCGTTTCCGAAATCTTAACTTCTGATCAAATTCTTTGAGTGCCTGGATTGTGGGCTTTGGTGAGCTGGTAAGTGGATTACCCGTCGTACGGCTCATGGTGGAAGTGAATGATTTTCCCTGAATTGGAAATTTATTGGTGAGATAGTTTTCGGAGCATTCAGCCGTCAGACGGGGATTCACTTTGATATAGTGGCCAGCTGGAAAACTCGCCCGACGACTCTTCTTGTTTCAGCGTTTCTTCCTTTGGGCAAAAAACTGGGGATCTGTAGTTTTTCCTCTGTAAAGTCGCCGGACGAGGGCTGGAACCCTCATCGGGCGAGTGGAACTACCCAAAAACTAAGCGCCACGACAACCTCGTCCGGTGAGTTTAGAAGCCCACAAACCACAATCAACGCTTTTCTACTTAACCAAAATCATCTTTTTGCTCAGTTCACCAAACTCAGTGGTTAGTTTGTACACATATACCCCGCTGCTTTGATCTCCGGCATTCCAGGTCACATCATGGTTTCCAGAAGATTGAACTCCATCCATCAGGGTCGATATCTTGCGGCCGTTCAGATCAAATATCTCCAGCACGACATGTGTTTTTGATGACAGATAGAACGAGATTCTGGTAGTCGGATTAAATGGATTTGGATAGTTTTGCTTTAGTTCAACTTGTCCGGGAATCAATCCTGTTTGCTCTTCGACAGATGTCGGGGTTTTGAGATTGAAATCTGCTACAATGGGCAGATGATCGGATGCGCGATAAGTATCGTCAGATTCTAACTGATATTTCTGAAGCGTATCGGCCGGCAAAGCGAGCGTGTGAAGGGCAAAACTGTTGGTCTTTTCAAGCACAGAACCTGAATACACGATGTAATCCAATCGTCCCGCGCTGAAGCTTGAACCGTCGCTGTACCAGGTGAAAGTCGTTGGAAGTTCAGGATTTTGTGGCTTCGAGTCTTCCAGCGCTGTTCCATCCCAATCGGGATTAAAATCAATTCCGTAATTATTTTCATTGGCGATATCTCCCGTCAGCAGGGTTTCTACCTGCCGGTTGAGTCCAACCAGGTTCATATCTCCGACAATCACCACGGGTGTGTTTTCCTCAAGTTCAAACCCATTTCCCGTTCCGTTTTGGGAATCACGCACAAAAGCCATCATAGCATCAAACTCCTGCTGACGCCCGTCATCGTTCCCGCAGCACGGCGGATGAGCCACCAGCACCAGCATTTCCCGCTCTCCCATATCGAGCAAAAAAGCCGCGTTTCCTGATATTGCCGTCTGATCTGTCACCGGATATCTGCTCACCAGCAAATTATCATTTCCAACATCACCGGAGTACCACTGTCCACTATCTTCAGGCTGAACAAAAGTGCCAATCAACTCAGCGGCCTGACTTCCAGAGTGATCATAAACCTCTTCCAATCCGATAATATCGGGTTTAACAGCCTGAAAAATGCGTCGGTAATTATCCACCACAGACGATTCAAACAGATTATCCCGTAGCACATTGTACGACATCACGCGAACCTCATCCGCCGATTTTTTCTCAATTGAATACTCGGGTGTTTGATACAGATCATTACGCAATTCATAGGTTTTATCAGACTGAGCATCAGGCACTAAATCACCGCCTGAAGTTGAAGTGCGCAGTAGTAGAGAAATTTCATCAGAGGGGAAAAGCGGCGTTCCATCAACCTCAGCATCACGATTGATGACCAACTCAAAGCGACTGGATGACACCGTGGGTGACGTCACCAAACCGATATCATACGAATTTATAGAAGTTTCACCCGACAAATACACCTCTCCAAAACGCTGGCCCAGATTATACATCAGTTCATACCCGATATCTTCAAACACCTCTCCCGTTTGGGAATTATCATCGGTATCAATCAACAGCGTAATATTTTGATTTTGCTGGATCAGAATCTCTTCATCCACTTCTACATATAGATAGATGAACTTGCTGTCGCTGTGAATTTTGAAGTCAAGAAAATCGGCGTCACCCGAATCAGAATCTCCTGAAGTCTCGGCTGAAAATGACGAAATGGCTTCCCAGTCGCCGTAATTTTCATCGATGATGATGTTTTGGCCATGGAGAGATTGAACTCCTGTAATCAGAAATAGAGTTGTTAACAGAATTAAAAAAAAATGCACAGAAATTTCTTTGATGGATGTTAATATTGTGTCGTAAAATAGAATAAAAAACAGCTACCACCTTTTATTATTTATATGATCCGTTATCAAACCACCAAAAATCTGCCCAATTCATGAACCGAAGGAAACTGATATTTCACATAGTAAATTACAGTCGATTTAAGTTTTTTAGCCTTTGGCAGCCGGATCTCTAAATTTTAAATTGATGACTTTTAGAGTCTCAAGTGGCTTATCTTAACTGTACTTATAATTTGTCTATAGTAGGCAGTTCAGTTGCAAATTTACTTAAATAAGTATAACATCCTTCTATATTATTAATCCTTTCATGCGGAGACTCTTATGGAATCAACAATCATCACGTACACGCGCAAACTTTTTAGTTTATCGCTCTATCTTTTAATTCTTACAACAACTTTCGCCACGAACATCTATGCCAGTGGAGTTGTAATCGTAAATGAAAAAGAAGCAAAATATTTCCATCTGAATGAGAACAGCATTGATGTGCGTGTTGAAAATCAGGTAGCCCTCGTTACCTCGACCCATCAATTCATCAACAATTCTGACAGCAAAGTACCTGTTAAGTATGCCTTTCCACTTCCCGAAGGTGCCAGTGCCACGGAATTAAGATATCAGATTAACGGAACGTGGTATACGGCAAACATTAAAGCTGAACCTCAGGACACCACAATACCCGGCGGTGGATCGGATGGAGACAAGGATCCCATGCTTCGGGAATATCTTGGCGAGAATCCCCTCTTTTTCAGTATTACAGATTCCGTTGACGCAGGCGCTTCCATCTCATTTGAAATTACCTATGTACAGTTTTTAACCTATGAGTTGGGCCGGGTTGAATTCACCTATCCCAATAATATCAGCTTGATACAAGATGAACCGCTGGTGTCAAATACCTTCATGTTCGAGCTTGAATCGCAGCGAACTATCACGTCAATAGAGTTGAATTCGCACAGTGCAACTCAGTCTGAAAACACCGGTAACCTTGCAACTATTTCCTATGCAAGTGAAGTAACCATTCCTGATACCGACTTTGATATCAGTTTTGAACTGAGTCAGGAAGAATTGGGACTTTTTAGCTTAAGCACCTATCAAAATAGTGATGATGTTCCGGATAATATCGGAGATGGTTTCTTTATGTTTATTGCTGAGCCCAGCCCGTCAGAACAAGAGGTTATCAATAAAATATTTACGTTTGTGATCGATCAGTCCGGGAGCATGAGCGGCAATAAAATGGAGCAGGCCAAATCTTCTGCGAAATTCATTGTTGAGAATCTCAACGAGCAGGATAAGTTCAATATCATCAACTTTAGTTCAGATGTTAGCAGCTACCAGTCCGCTCATGTAGCATCGAGCAGTGCGGAAAAACAAGACGCTATAGAATACATCGATGATCTGCTCGCGGGCGGCGGCACCAATATCTTAGGAGCACTTCAGGAAGCGGTTAACCAATTTCAGATCGCAAATGACAGCACCGCAAATATCATCATTTTCCTGACGGATGGCGAGGCAACCGTTGGCACAACCAATACCAACAGTATTCTCACGTCCATAAGAGATCAGATTAACAGTCAGGAAACAAGTCTGCAACTCTTTACATTTGGAATCGGAACGAGTACAAATGAGGTTCTTTTAACCTCGCTTGCAAATGAAAACGATGGACTGAGTGAATTTTTAAGAGATGATCTTGTTGAAGAGCGTATAAATACTTTCTTCCTGAAGATTAATAATCCAGTTCTGCTTGATACAGATATCACCTTCGACTCAGAATCAGTTATTGAAGTTTACCCTGAGAATCCTCCCAATCTGTTTATCGGTGAACAATTACTCGTCACAGGTCGGTATAACGAAACCGCATCCTCCTCAGTAACACTTTCAGGACGAGCATTCGGTCAGGAGGTGAGCTATAATTACGATCTGAACTTGTCTGACTCAATCGTTTCAAAGAATCAGTTTCTGCCAAAAATTTGGGCAAAGAATAAGATTGAAAAGCTGATGGTGGATTATCGTTTAGCCGAAGGAAATCCCGGACTCGCTGATGAAATCAAACAGGAAATTGTTCAAATCAGCCTTGATTACAATGTCATAACTTCTTTTACAAGCTTTGAAGAGGAAGACATAACCTCTATCGAGGAGATCAGCGATCCCAATTTAGCTGTACCATCAAACATTAAACTGCTCGGAAATTACCCCAATCCATTTAACCCTGAGACGACGATTCGTTTTAGCGTTTTGGATAACTACAGAGGTATTGTCTTTATCAGGATTTACGACGTAACAGGACGTTTAACAAAAGTTTTATCTATTCAGGTAAATGGATCCGGAGTATATAATGTTAACTGGAACGGGACTACAGCAGCCGGCACCAATGCCGCATCGGGAGTTTATGTTTACACCATTGAATTCGACAACGCTGTTTATTCCGGAAAGATGACCCTTTTGAAATAATTATGGTCATTTAGCACTTATGTTGATCACAATGCTTAACCATTGATTTTCGAAAAACACTGATTAAGAGATAGAAATCATCAAAGGCTGCATATCCACGATATGCAGCCTTTTTTAAAGCTTTAAAATTCCTTCATGAGAGAATCTGGGCATGGTAACTGTTAACTGCTTCTTTCATTGCGTTACTCCGGAACTCCATCAGGTTTGGAGTATGGATTTGCGCTACCGTGTCCGCCGGCCGGTCGGAGGTCCCTCCGGAACTTTTTTGTTGTTGCTACGTCCCGTATTGTCAATTTCCTGCCGAGAATATTGTTTGCTGTTATAGTATTCTTAGCCTTTTCTCTTTCTCTCCGGCATTTATCCTTGTTATTACTGAATCTTTAGTTTTCCTTTTTCCAACAAAACGAATACGATGAGACTTTTATCCAGTTCGATAAAACCATTTCCACAATTCCCTGAAAACACGTAAACATAGCCCACAAGCTGCGGAGCAGCGAAATACACGGTAGCCAAGATATCTCCCCCTCTGACCTTGAAGCTCTGGACGGAGCGTAATAGAGATGGTTTATAAGCATCATTCTCAATCCGGGAACCGTAACTGTCAACTGCTTCATTCATTACGTTCCTCCGGAACTCCATCAGAATTGGTGTATGGATATAGGCTACCATGTCCGCCGGCCG